>Ga0213863_10003434_pt1 | contig 10932 bp, 9 predicted proteins | sample PICome_8_FD_160128 | JGI IMG/M metagenome (GOLD analysis project Ga0213863, IMG submission 160128) | Coastal seawater microbial communities near Pivers Island, North Carolina, United States - PICO497 | ecosystem: Environmental > Aquatic > Marine > Coastal | place: USA: North Carolina | collected... | reverse complement strand
AGCCTTTATTGAAACTATGCGGCTGGAAAATCACAGTGCGATTCTCAACACCGCTGCGGCCTCAAACCTGGGCCAAATGCTGGTGAAAATCTGCCAGGAAGACGGCGTTCCCCTTATTAATGTCGTAAGAAAGCCTGAGCAAGTAGAGGTGCTTAAGAACTTGGGTGCTGAATATGTTTGTGACACCAGCGTCGACAGTTTTATGGCTGATCTCGTGGATGCACTGGTTGCAACGGGCGCTACTTTGGGTTTCGACGCCACCGGTGGCGGCAATGGCGGCAAGCTGCCGGGCCAAATACTGGCGGCCATGGAGATTGCAGCCAACAAGACAGCCACGGAGTACAGCCGTTACGGTTCCGATGTTTACAAGCAGGTGTATATCTACGGTGGCCTAGATATGTCGCCGACTATTTTAAATCGCTCCTTTGGTTTGCAGTGGGGTTTAGGAGGTTGGCTGTTAACGCCAATGATTGGCCGTATCGGCATGGAAAAGTTCCAACAGATGCGTGAGCGCGTGGCACGTGATATCAACACGACCTTTGCCAGCCATTACACGCAGGAAATTTCCCTGGCAGAAATGATGCAGCCGGAAATCATTCGAGGCTATGCCAAGCAAGCGACGGGTGAAAAGTATCTGGTAAACCCGCACAAGTAAGTTCGTTGGGGTTTCCGTTGTGGCCACCTGATGCGCCAGTTGCTGAAAAAGCGGCTGGCGCTTTTTTTCCTTAGGAGTTGCCACAAACCCTGAGTTTTTGCGATTTCCCGAACATGCTAAATAGTCGGTTACGAAATCCCTATTGCGGCATGTCACGCTAATCGTTTATTTAAATACTTTATTTCGTTCTGTGAACTCTGCTGTCTTCGAAGCTCGCTTTGCCTAGAGAGATGTCCTGTATTATTTTGTTTCCCGTGCAGCGATCAGCAGGTTGTGGATCGGTCGCGTTGCTCAGTAGTTTGATGAAGTGCACAAAAGGTTTTGGGGAATGGCAGGTTTTACGCAGCAATTACAGGCTGAAAAATTTTTGTTGGTGCAGACCAAGCCATCTGACTTTGAGCCGCTGTTCAAAGTTGCCAGCGACCCATTAATTTGGGAGCAGCATCCGGCTCAAGACCGCTGGCAGCGAGAGGTTTTTTCCGCATTTTTCGATGATGGACTGCGTAATGACCTTGGCTGCTTTACCATTGTCGATAGCCAATCCCATAGTGTTATTGGGTCGACACGATTTTACGCCCACGACCCCTCGAATGCCTCGGTTCGATTGGGTTACACATTCCTCGCTAGACGGTACTGGGGCACCGGTGCCAACCAATTGATAAAAACAGCGCTGCTCGATTATTGCTTTGAGTGTGTTGAATCAGTCTATTTCGATATTGGTGCATCTAACTTCCGGTCCATAAAGGCCACCGAAAAATTGGGCGCTGTCTTTTGGCAGCAGGCTGAAGAGGGTAAATCTGTCTATCTGCTGTCGCGAGCAGCGTTTCTCGAGAGGCGGCCATTGCTCGTCACTAGTTGACTGGCTTGTGCCGCAGGAAAGCTTGAGCACAAAAAATTGGCGAGTCAGATGGGTTTTGGCAAAAGCCAAAACGGTTAGCCGGCTACGAGTTAAGAAGCGTCGTTGAGAAAGAGGTCGTTTTTGAAGCGTGTACTTACGACTATGGCTTTTTGATCGCACTCAATCTTGCTGTAACCGTATCGTCTGGGCAGGCGTGGCAAGTTCAACGCCAGTCTGTTTTAAGCGGTCTTGGAGTGATTGGTTAATTGCATACTTGAAGTAAAAGTACTGCGCGGTTGGCACCCAAATTCGGCCAGTGATCTCGACGCCCAAGCCACTGAGTTGGCTCACACCAAAAATAGCCCTAGTGTCATTGCCAAGGCCTTCCAGTGTTTGCACCGCCTGCAGGCTGTCATCAACGACGCCTTGAATATTGCTGTTCGAACAAACAACGAAGTGCGTCTCTACCAGTGACATGGCGCCGGAGTTATGAATAATTTCGCCGACGATGTGTCTGTTAGGAATGGTGATCCGCACATCATCTTCATCGACCAAGATAGTGGTAGACAGCGTGATGTCCTGAACGATGCCGCTCACTCCTTGCACGAGAACCGTGTCGCCCACCACAAAGGGCCGAGTCAGAATGATATTGAGTCCCGCTCCATAGTTGGACAGCAGCCCCTGCAGCGCTAAACCGGCCCCCAGAGATAAGGCGCCAATTGCCGCCACAAAAGGCGTCACACTGATCCCCAAATTACCCAGAGCAATGATCCCTATCATGAGAATAAACAGCAGCTTTACAACGTTCGCTATGAATTTGCTGAGGGTGACATCAAGGCCTTTAGACTGACAAAACGTAAATAACCCGTTAGAAACTTTACTCGCTATGACAATGCCGGCGACGAAGATGAGGATCGCGCCGAGGATTTGAAAGCTGTAGTTAACGAGGAACGTGACGATCAGATCGTAGATCGCAGAGGCTCGTGCCAATTCTTCTTCCATCGTGTAGACCTCCGTTAAAGCTTCAGTGCATCAGGCTGAGTGACTTGATTGAGGCTCGAGGGTGAAACCAAAAAAGCTTAACGCAGCCACCTTACGATACCTGCACAATTTTGTTTTGAAAATGGGCAAGATAAACGAGTGAAGCGCTGAAGAGCACAATACACAAGAATAACCTCGATCGAGCTCGGCGACGCCCACTCCTAAGTGGGCATTTATTCAAGGCATCGGCATCAAGGTTTTTCAGTGGGGCTTTCCGGCTGTGATGAGCTAACCGCCGCTTACAGCGTTATTTTTGAGGAAAGGGGAGGAGTGGAGATGTAGGTTCTCTCCTGTTACTTGGGTAACTAGGGCAGTTGAAATAAGTCATCGACCGTGCATTTCAGCGTTTTAGCGATTTTTAGTGCCAGCACCGTCGAAGGTACATAGATGCCGTTCTCGATGGCATTGATACTCTTTCTGGAGACCCCTGCACTATCGGATAGTTGTTGTTGGGTGAGGTCTGCAGATTTTCTCAATTGCTCAAGATTGTTTAGCAAATTTTTGTGGTGTTTTCCCAAGACCTAGTCGCCTTCAAACCGTTCCACTGCATGGGTGATCTCTTGGCTGGTGTTGGGGTAAAGGTAACCCGCAATCAGCGTGCCTACACCGATGACACCCACTAGAAGCCCAACACCCTCAAGCAGTGCGCCCAGCGCTGTTGCTCCCAATAGGTACAAACCAATGCCAACGAAGATGGTAATAACGCCCCCTCGTCGATAGTCGATGGGCTCTTTTTTTCGTTCATCAAAGAGGGTTAATAGTTGTTCGGTTTTTTTAGGGTCGTCCATGTGTTTGGCGATTTCTACCACGGCATCTCGTTTGCCCTTTGCATCATAGTAGAGCCAGATGAAAACAGAGACTGGAATAATAATGCCAGTGCTTATTCCAACCAGGGGGACTAAGTGTTCCATGTGATAACGCTTCCTTGTGTATGTAACGTTTACGTATCATATCAGGATTTTTTAAAAAGGGAAGTAAAGGTTACACCTTGGCTATTTCCGCGCCTCTACACGCATTTCTAGTGCTGTGTAGTCTCGTGTTGGTCTTCTATTTTTCTGAGAGTCGAAAGGCGCTTTGCTAGCTTATTTAGAGTTGTCGGCGGCTATCGCGAGTAAGCCCCGCTTAACGTTTGGATCTACAATGCGCCGTAGTTAACGAACATAATAGGATCTGGACAGGAAGCGCTCTTTTTTACGACACTCACAAAACGTAGCAGTATGGCGGTTTGCAAGTTCTTTAAGACGCTGAGCCATTGTAGAGGCGTATTTATGGGCATTTTCATAAAAAGTTTAGGCGCGGAAATCAACCCGCAGAAAGAACAAACACAGCTTAGTAAGCTGAGGATTAGCAGCGTCTGCTTAGTCAATGAAGACAGCGCTCAGGGTATCTATAGGCGCATCCAGTCTGATTCAGTCGTGGTTAAAATTCTATGAGTGGGTTGAAACTTTTTTATGATGGCAGCTGCTATTTCTGCCGCAACTTCGCCCTGTTGTCAAAACTTAAATCCCAGGCCCGTGTTGAGCTCATCGATTTGCGAGAACATCCCAATATCCAACGTGCTTTTCTTGCTGAGGGCGTCGATATAGACAGCTCATTTGTCGTTGAAGCTAATGGGCAGCGTCTGTTGGAAAATGCAGCGATGAGTTACCTGCTCGTGCAGCTTGGTTATCGGCGAATGGCATGGCTTTTTGACGTACCACTTCTGGGGCCCGCGCTTTACAAAACCTTAGTCATTCTTCGTCGCATCTATTTGTTTTTTGCGCGAAAAAAGCCCTTTAAAGACGCCGTTTAGCTATGTCTATGCCCACAGATTGCAGGCTTTAATCAAAGAGGCGCTGAGTTGGCGGCCATGGACAGACCTGTTGTAAAGCAGGCCGCCTCGGTAGTTCAGTGGCGACAAATCACCTGCATTTTTGTGTAGCCTTTTACAAAGCTGGAGAAGTTTCTTTGTGGCTCTTCGAGCACTTCGATTTTGGAAAAACGCTTCAGCATTTCATCCCATAAGATTTGCAATTGCATCTCAGCCAAGCGATTTCCAAAGCAGCGATGGATGCCGAAACCAAAAGAGATATGGTTTCGAGCATTGTCACGGTCAAAGATTAATTCGTTGGGCCGATCAAATTTTCGCTCATCACGATTTCCCGACGCATACCACATGGCCACCTTGTCACCACGCTTTATTGTTTTGCCGTGGAGTTCAACATCCTCGAGTGCCGTTCGTCGCATATAGGCTAAGGGAGTTTGCCAGCGAATAATCTCTGCCACCGTATTGGGAATTAGGTCTCGATTGGCGCGCACTTTTTCCCACTCTTGGGGAAACAGGTGCGAGCCGTAAACAGAGGCAGACATGGAATTTCGGGTCGTATCGTTACCGCCAACAATCAGTAGTACGAGATTCCCGAGATACTCCATGGTGTCCATATTTCGGGTTTCCTCACCATTTGCCAGCAGGGTGATTAAATCATGGCCATCGCCACCGACTCTTTGCTGCCACAAGTTCATGAAATACTCGACGCATTCCATCAGCTCTGCACGGCGCTGCTCTTCGCTTTCAACAATGCCTGTCTCTGGACCCGCTGTAGCGACGTCAGACCAGCGAGTTAATTTACGTCGATCTTCAAAGGGAAAATCGAACAAAGTTGCGAGCATCATTGTGGTGAGTTCAATCGATACTGTGTCGACCCAATCAAACTCTTGGTCGAAAGGAACGCGATCGAGAACATACTGGGTCCGCTCGCGGATGAGCTCAGACATTCTGGCGAGGCTGGGTGACGAAACAACGGGCCCTACCGTTCGTCGCTGAACATCATGTTTGGGTTGATCCATGGCAATAAACATAGGCAGTGGAAAATCTTTGCCAGGATTCGGTAAGACAATAGCGGGTTCGGAGGAAAATCGATGGTGGTCGGTATCGATGGCCATGATGTCCTCAAACCGGGTCACAGACCAATACGGACCGACAGGTTCATCGTCGGGCGCGCGCGCGGCGGAATCCCAACCCGCCTTGCAATAATGCAGTGGTTCCTCGTCTCTTAGACGTTTAAAAACCGCCCACATTTCCTCGCTTGGCCACAACCTTGGGTGAGAAACGTCTAAATCTTCCAATGGGGTGTTGTAGGCGTAGTCATGGCCAGACTTAAAGATGTCATTCATAGCTTGATTCACTGAGAAATCCCCGCTTTTCGCTGGCGCACAGAGCGGGGCATGTACCCGAAGCCTGCGCCTGCTATTTATTTTTTGAATGAATTTTGATCCTATAATATGCCGAATGATTGGCTGAAGGCGAGTGCCAATGTCAAACTTTGATGTGAGCTGCCCTTCGTTCAGTAGTTAAGTGACATTTTCATGTGCCCCGTGCGCTGTTACCGCTAATATCCGCATCCGCGCGAGGCAAAAATCTGAGACCGTGTACTTGATAGGTTTAGGCAGCGTTTTTGCTCAGTTGTTAACGAGTCGATTGAGGATTCATGAATACAGCACTTGAGGTATTACAGACGACGTTTGGCTTTGAGCATTTTCGCGAGCCTCAGCAGGCAATTGTGGAAGCCATCATTTCTGGTGAAGACGCGTTTGTTTTGATGCCAACTGGCGGGGGCAAATCACTTTGTTACCAGATTCCTGCTTTGGTTCGCCCGGGCTGCGGCATTGTTATTTCACCGCTAATTGCGCTGATGCAAGATCAGGTTTCAGCGATGCAGCAGCTGGGTGTTAGAGCGAGCTTTTTAAACTCGACGCTCGATACGGCCAGTGCGGTGCAAGTTGAAGAGGCGCTCCTGAGGGACGAGCTTGACCTGCTCTACCTTGCGCCAGAGCGACTCAGTCAAACCCGAACCCGGGACCTGTTGCAGCAGGCCAATATTTCACTGTTTGCGATTGATGAAGCACATTGCGTCTCCCAATGGGGGCACGATTTCAGAGCTGACTATTTATTACTTGAGCAGCTGCAGCAAAATTTCCCAGGCGTTCCTCGCGTTGCGCTCACGGCTACCGCTGATCCCAGAACACAGCGCGAAATTATTGACCGGCTGGGTCTGGAAAGCGCGGCGCAATTTATTGTGGGTTTTGATCGTCCAAACATCCGGTATCGCATTGCCCTGAAAAATAATCCGCGACATCAACTGCTGCGTTTTTTGAAAGATGAGCACACCGGCGATGCTGGAATTATTTATTGCCTGTCCCGCAAGAAAACCGAAGACACCGCTGCATGGTTGATCAAGCAAGGGTTCAATGCGCTGCCGTACCATGCAGGCCTATCTTCCGAACTGAGATCGACCCATCAGGCCCGATTTCTTCGAGAGGAAGGGGTGATTGTTGTTGCCACCATCGCCTTTGGCATGGGAATTGATAAACCTGACGTCCGTTTTGTGGTGCATTTAGATCTGCCTAAAACGATAGAGTCTTATTATCAAGAGACGGGACGAGCCGGGCGCGATGGGCGACCAGCGACAGCGTGGATGATCTATGGACTGCAGGATGTCATTAAGTTGCGACAGATGTTGTCTGAGTCGCAGGGCGATGAGCTGCACAAGCAGGCAGAGCAGCATAGATTGAACGCCATGCTGGGTTTGTGTGAATTGACCAGCTGTCGGCGCGTAGCGCTACTACATTATTTCGGTGAGGTTTATCCTAATCCCTGTGGTAACTGCGACAGTTGCCTAGAGCCGGCAGAAACCTGGGACGGTACTCAAGCCAGCCGAATGGCGCTGAGTGCAGTTGTTCGAACAGGCCAACGGTTTGGCGTAAATCATTTAATCGATGTTCTGCGGGGTGCCGAGACCGACAAAATTTGGCAGTTTGATCATCATCACTTACCGACTTATGGCGTTGGTAAGGCTCTCGACGGCAACCAATGGCGGTCTGTTTTTCGTCAATTAGTTGGTCGTGGCTATTTATCAGTTGATCTGGATCGGTTCGGTGCGCTGAAGCTTCAAGAGCAATGCCGCGCTCTCCTCAAAGGGGAAGAAGAGATTGCTTTGCGGCAGGATCAGACGCAAAAAATCGTACGTCGACAAACCAAGTCAGCGCTTCCCGATGATATCAACGTCGAACTTTGGGAGGCACTTCGAGAATGCCGTCGGTTGCTGGCGGAAGAGCAGGGGGTGCCTCCCTATGTGATTTTCCACGACAGTACCCTCATGGAGATGTGCTCGCTGTTGCCCCAATCGATGCAAGAATTTGCGGGGCTTAGCGGTGTCGGTGAGCGCAAGTTAGCAAAGTATGGCGATAAATTTTTACAAGCGATCCGTGATACCGCCGAAGCATCCTGAAAACTGGATGCTCCGATTACTGCATTTGGATTCAAGGGCTCTAATTCGTAAAAGCTACCGGTTCCCGTCTTTCTGTTTGCGCTAGGCCTTAGACCTGAGCCATTAACCTTGTGGCTGTCACGCTGTCCCATCATTTCTCAGCTTGACCTCCTTGCACAAAGCCACGTAGTTTCGGAATTTCAAAATTTTGCTGTCCATTTTCAGGAGATTGCCATGCCAAATGCTTACATTATTGACGCCTGTAGAACCCCCCGAGGTATTGGCAAGGTTGGGAAGGGGGCGTTGGCCCACCTTCATCCCTCTTATCTCGGTTCCACCGTACTCAAAGCGTTGGCTGAACGTAACGAATTAAACACCTCTGAGATCGATGATGTGATCTGGGGAACATCCTCCCAAAGTGGAAAACAATCTGGCGATCTGGGCCGCATGGCCGCCCTGAACGCCGGTTATGACATCCGCTCTTCGGGCGTTACTCTCGATCGTTACTGCGGTTCTGGTATTACCAGTGTCAGTTTGGCTGCGGCCCAGGTGATGTCGGGCATGGAGGATTTAGTCGTAGCGGGGGGCACAGAGATGATGAGCTATTACCCCTCAATTAGTGAGCCGGGTGTGCCACCCATGTTGGACTCGGGGAATTTAGATCTGCGCGCGATGCACCCCCAATCTCAGCAAGGGGTTTGTGCTGATGCTATCGCCACCCTAGAAGGTATCGATAGGGAGGCAGTCGATAAACTAGCGCTTACGAGCCAGCAGCGAGCGGCGCAGGCCATTGCCGAAGGGCGTTTTAGTCGCTCACTGATAACAGTGACTAACCCCGACGGGTCTGTCGCTCTCGATCACGAAGAATTCCCGCGTCCTGAAACAACGTTGGAAAGTCTGTCGGGGCTCAAAACCGTCTTTGATGTGGTGCGCGATGTTCCTGTAGAGGCCTCGGGCACCACCTACGGGCAGTTAATTCAGCGCAAATATCCCGACCTGGAAAACTTTAATCACATTCACCACGCCGGTAATTCTTCTGGGGTGGTTGATGGTGCTGCGGCCTTGTTGCTTGCCTCTGAAGACTACGTTCAGAGAACAGGCCTAACCCCAAGAGCGCGAGTCGTTGCCACGGCCAATCGGGGTGACTGCCCAACGTTAATGCTCAACGCTCCGGTGCCTGCGGCGAGAAAAGTCCTGGCGAAAGCGGGGCTTGAGATTGAGGACATAGACCTTTGGGAGATTAACGAGGCGTTCGCTGTGGTTGCTGAAAAGTTTATCCGCGATCTGGGCCTTGATCGTGACAAGGTCAATGTAAATGGCGGTGCGATGGCACTGGGCCACCCCATTGGGGCAACCGGATCAATTTTGATTGGTACCGTTTTAGATGAGCTGGAACGCCAGCAAAAGCGGTATGGTCTGGTCACTATGTGTGCGGCAGGGGGTATGGCGCCGGCGATTATTATTGAGCGCATCGCGTCATAGCAACTGTTGATGGTATTGCTTCGCATCCCGAGGCAATACCACCCTGCACGGGGTGGCAGTCTGCTATGGTCTGCCTTCGTTTGCACCTGTGATTCGTCATGACCTCTACACGCTTTTCTTCGCTGCCACTGAACCCGGCACAGCTCGACGCCTTAACCGGCTTGGGCTACGCCAACATGACCCCGGTGCAGGCGCAAAGCTTACCGCCCATTCTGCAGCGACAGGATGTCATTATTCAGGCGAAGACAGGCAGCGGTAAAACTGCCGCTTTTGCGATTGGTTTGCTGCACCATTTAAATCCCAGGTTCTTCGGGGTGCAGGCGTTGGTGATGTGCCCTACAAGGGAGCTGGCAGAACAGGTGGGCCAAGCGACACGCCAGCTGGCTAGCCGAATGTCCAACGTCAAAGTCGTTATGCTCTGTGGTGGCAAGCCCTTTGGGGCCCAGCGGGACTCTCTCCAGCACGGTGCACATATTGTGGTGGGTACACCCGGACGAATTCAGGATCATTTGCAGCGCGGGACGCTGGAACTCAAAGGTGTCACTACCTTTGTGCTCGATGAGGCTGATCGCATGTTAGACATGGGTTTTGCCGATGTCATGGCAGAAATTACGGCGAAATTACCCGGCAATCGACAAACGCTTTTACTGTCTGCGACGTTTCCAGATGACATAAAAAAGATTAGTCGATCGATACAAAAAAATCCGATTCAAATAACCGTCGACGCAGACATCGTTCATGACGAAGTGGTGTTAGAGCAGATCTTTTTTGAGGTTCAAAAGCATGAGCGCAATGTGGCATTGCTGGCGCTTTTTGAACACTACCGCCCAGCTAACGCGATGGTTTTTTGCAATACAAAAAAGCAATGCGCCGAGGTGGCACGTTTCCTTCGCGAACACGATATAGAGGCTGCGGCTATTCACGGTGACCTCGAGCAGCGAGATCGCGATCAGGTGCTTCTGCAGTTCGCAAACAATTCTTGCCCTGTTTTGGTGGCCAGCGATGTCGCGGCCAGAGGGCTCGATATTCCCTCCTTGGAAATGGTGGTTAACTTCGAATTGCCGCGAGATGCCGATACCTATGTGCATCGTATTGGGCGCACCGGTCGAGCGGGTGAGTCGGGACAGGCCTTTAGTATTGTGACGCCTCCCGAGGCGCCGCGTATGCGGGTGATTGAGGATTACCTGAAAACCAATTGTGTTTGTGATGTTTTAGCGTCGCTGGATCGAGATCCTAATTATGAACTGCAAGGTTCTATGGTGACATTGCAACTTGATGCAGGTAGAAAACAAAAAGTACGGCCCGGCGACATCCTCGGTGCACTGACCGGAGATGCAGGGTTATCTGGGGGGCAGATTGGTAAAATCAAAATTCTGGATAATGGCAGTTATGTGGCCATCGAGCGGTCAGCGCTGCGACAAGCGATGAATTATCTGGTCGAAGGTAAGGTGAAGGGGCGCGCGATTAAAGTTCGCCCAATGAAGGCGCAGCGTTAACAGCGGGCATGCCTTTACTGGTGGGCAGCTCTGAATTTTGCTTAATGCCTTCGCCCCAACGCTTACTGCTACTTAGCCGCAAGTCGTTGTGCTGCAGTTCAGCTTCTACTGTGCTTTAACAGCTAAGGCTGCCCAGACTCAGGTTGTCGAATTGGGCTCAAAGCCCAAAGCTCA
>Ga0213863_10003429_pt1 | contig 10937 bp, 10 predicted proteins | sample PICome_8_FD_160128 | JGI IMG/M metagenome (GOLD analysis project Ga0213863, IMG submission 160128) | Coastal seawater microbial communities near Pivers Island, North Carolina, United States - PICO497 | ecosystem: Environmental > Aquatic > Marine > Coastal | place: USA: North Carolina... | reverse complement strand
CTGCGACCGGTAGAGGTTGTAGCAGACTATGAATTGGTTATCCTCGATGAACTGGATATGTCACGGGAAGCGGCCAATACCAGCCAGCTAAGGCGCAACTTCGAAGAAAAAAAACTGCTGTATGTGCCCGAGATACACTGGGACTACAGCTGCGGTAACGTGCTTACCATGGAGCGTATTTTCGGCATTCCGGTAACAGACATTGAGACGCTGCGCGCAAAAGGCACAGATCTTAAACTGCTCGGCGAGCGTGGTGTAGAGATTTTCTTCACCCAGGTATTCAACGACAGTTTTTTCCACGCCGACATGCATCCAGGCAATATTTTTGTGGATGCATCCGACCCCCGGGACCCTACATATATTGGTGTGGATTGCGCCATCGTGGGGAGCCTGTCGGATGCGGACCAATACTACCTGGGCAGAAACTTGCTGGCTATTTTCCGGCGGGACTATCGCGAGGTGGCCCAACTGCACGTGGAGTGCGGCTGGGTTCCCCCGGATACCCGGGTGCAGGATTTTGAATCTGCCATGCGCGCTGTTTGCGAGCCTATTTTCGAGCGGCCTATCAGCGAGATTTCTTTTGGGCAATTACTAGTCTACCTGTTTCAGACCGCGAGCCGATTTGATATGGAAGTACAACCCTCGCTTGTGCTACTACAAAAGACCCTGCTGAATATCGAAGGGCTTGGGCGCCAGCTTTATCCGGAACTCAACCTGTGGGATACAGCCCAACCCTTTCTGGAGGATTGGGTCGAGCGTCGCTATTCGCCTCAGGCTGTATTGCAGCGGCTACAACATCACGCACCGTCCTGGATTGAGCAATTACCCCAGCTTCCAGAGGCACTGCTGGAATCACTGCAACAGACCCAGCACACGCCAAAACTCCCCGCAGCAAGCCAACAACGGCGAAAACGGCAGAGCAGCCAACCTCTGCTAGGTGCTGTCCTGCTTGCGACAGCCGCGCTTACCGCTATACCCGGTAGCTTACAGATCATTGCAGAGGCACCTGCAGCATCATGGTTGCTGGCCCTCACGGGAATCTGGTTGCTGTTGCCCCGCAAGCGGTAAAGTGTGCCCCATCGCGCCTTATGGCATACTGCAATACTTATAAGGTGTTGTTAATGACTGAATCCATCACATTACTGCAAGGCATCAATTGGAACGAACAGGGGTTGGTTCCAGCTATCGCGCAGGACTGGCAGACCGGTGAAGTGTTAATGCTGGCCTGGATGAACGAAGAGGCTTTGGCTTTGACCATAGAAGAGGGTAGAGCCATATACTGGTCGCGGTCTCGACAGGCGTTGTGGCGCAAAGGCGAGGAATCCGGTCACGTACAAACGCTGAGAGAGCTGCGCATAGACTGCGACGCCGACACAGTCCTTATGAAAGTTGATCAAGTCGGCGGTATTGCGTGTCACACGGGAAGGCGGGCGTGTTTTTTCCAGAAGTTTGAGGAGAACGCCTGGCGGATCACAGACGAGATCCAAAAGGATCCCCGCGATATTTATGGCCCGAAGTCATGAGCGACGTATTGGAACAACTCGCAGAAATACTTAAACATCGCAGGGACGGTGATCCGGAAGAATCCTATGTCGCCAGCCTGCATCATAAAGGCCTGAACAAGATTCTCGAAAAAGTGGGCGAGGAGGCGACCGAAGTTATACTCGCCGCCAGAGACGTTGATCAGGGGGCAGACAACAAGATTGTAGTGGGCGAAGTCGCCGACCTCTGGTTCCACACACTGGTTATGCTGTCGCATCTCGACCTCGACGCTTGCGCCGTTCTCGAGTGTCTTGAGGATCGTTTCGGAGTGTCCGGCATCGCCGAAAAAACGGCTCGCGATGCGGGTAACAAGTCATAATTCATTCAAGTGGCAGGAGAAGACAATGGGTTTCGGAGGAATAAGTATTTGGCAGCTGCTAATCGTGCTGGCCATCGTGATCATGCTCTTTGGCACCAAGCGCCTCCGCACACTGGGTAGCGACCTGGGCAGTGCGGTCAAAGGCTTTCGCAAGAGTATGTCAGACGATAGCGGAGCACCCGGTGCTGCTGACGAAAATAGTGGTGAGCAGGATGCCTCAGCGAATACTGTAAACCAGGACAAGTAAGCCCTGAATGTTCGACATCGGTTTCGCCGAACTGATCGTTATAGGTGTGATCGCTCTACTGGTCATTGGTCCGGAGCGCCTGCCTGAAACAGTTCGTACGGCTTCGCTCTGGCTGAACCGCGTCCGCCGCGGCTTCAACGACATCAAGCGGGAGGTGCAACAGGAATTACACAATGACTCCGTTATGCAAGAACTACGCAAGACTGGTGATGAGTTAAAACAGGATGCGGCTGCAATTCAGCAAGACCTCAAAAAGACTGCGGAAATCGCTAAAAAGGCAGCGCCAGATATTGGCTCCAGCGGGACTGAAGATAATCCCACGGGACAATCGAAGGAATGAACGAGCCGCAGTCTAACGACCAACCCATGCCACTGGTCAGTCACCTGACCGAATTGCGCGACAAGTTGCTGCGCGCAATCCTGGCTATCCTGATCATATTTATTGGCATTTTTCCGTTTGCCAATGATATTTACCTAGCCGTTTCAGAGCCACTACGAGCGCTGCTGCCGCCCGGAGCGAGCATGATCGCGACAGAGGTGGCTTCACCCTTTTTTGCGCCATTTAAACTGGCTCTGATGTCGGCATTGTTTCTGGCCATGCCTTACGTTCTTTATCAGGTGTGGAGTTTTATTGCACCGGGCATGTACCGACATGAAAAACGCCTCGCCGTGCCACTACTGGCATCCAGCGTGGTGCTTTTCTATGCCGGTGCAGCGTTTGCCTACTTTGTAGTTTTCCCGCTGATTTTCGCTTTTTTCACCAGTGTTGCGCCCGATGACATCACCATCATGACGGACATCAACAGCTACCTGAATTTCGTATTGAAACTATTTTTCGCCTTTGGCCTGGCGTTTGAAATCCCAATCGCAGCGGTGCTGTTGATCTGGGCGGGGATCACCACCCCGGAAACTCTGGCGGGTAAACGCCCCTATATTATCGTCGGCTGCTTTATTTTCGGTATGTTGCTCACACCGCCGGATATCATTTCACAATCGCTTTTGGCAATCCCTATGTGGTTACTGTTCGAGGTGGGCGTGTACTTCGGTAAACTGACACAACCACGGTCCTCCAGTAGAGACGATCAAGGCGATTCTGAATAATTTTGCCGGACAACTAGCGGAGTGGCGCCTCTCCAACGATATTAGCGCTTCGCCATCAAGCCACCATCCGCCACGAGCGTAATACCGGTAGTGAAGGATTCAGATGCCAGGTAGAAAACCGGGTTCAGAATTTCCTCTGTTTCTGCCACTCGCGGAATCAAGGCCGCGGCCACCATACCTTCACCATAACCCGGGATAGTCTCAATAGCCCCATCGGTCAAATCTGAGTGATAACTGCCCGGCGCCAGCGCGTTAACCCGTATGTTCCAATCAGCCCATTCCTGCGCCATTACCTCTGTCAGTGCTTTCAAGCCTGCCTTGGTTGCGGCATATACGCCCGAGTAGGCCGGCGTGGACAGGGCGGCCACGGACAAAACATTAATCACACAACCGCCGCCCTGCTCACCCATGCGCGGCGCAAGACGAGAAGCCAGATACCATGGTCCCTTAAGGTTAACATCCAGCATCTTGTCGAAGGCCTCTGGAGAAATATCCGACAACGCACCAAAAGCGATATTGGTGCCGGCATTGTTCACAAGGATATCGACCCGACCGAAGCGCGTGTAAGCTGCCTCTATAAGGTCATCAATATCAGATAGATTACCCATGTGAGCCGATCGAGCGAGCGCTTCCCCCCCCAGCCCTTCAATCTGGCGCACTGCGTTTTCGCACGACTCTATCTTGCGGCTAGCGACTACAACCCGAGCGCCTTCCGCAGCAAAGCCCAGCGACATCGCCCGCCCCAGGCCCCTGCTGCCGCCAGTTACGATCACAACTTTGTCATTGAATTTTCCAGTCATGCGCTTTTCTCCACTTCCAGGGCGAAGGTTGTGAAACCCTGACGTTCTATTTGGTCGGATTAGGAATTACACTATCAGAACAACGCCCCATCTCCATGGATTTACCCTATGAAGCCTACGACGGTCAATTTTTTTGAGCCGACTGGTATATTTCACGCCAGCTATTCACGCGCAATGAACGCCTGATGCCGCCCCGTACGAAAGAAGGCCTGCGCTCTTTGGCCCCCGTACTGGGGCTGCTCATTAACTACAAACGCCGTGTTATCGGCGCCAGTATGGCGTTACTGTTCACAGCAGCGGCAACATTATCGCTGGGGCTCGGCGTACAGGTCCTGATAGACGAGGGCTTTGGCGGCGACTCGAGCGACAGCCTCAAGGGCGCCATTGCTCTCTTTTTCGCGATTGCCGCCGCCATGGCCTTTGGTACCTTCATTCGCTTCTATCTCGTTTCCTGGCTGGGTGAGAGGGTGAGTGCCGATATACGTAGACAAGTTTTCGACAATATTGTGCGGCTCCACCCGGGGTTTTTCGAGACCAATCGCAGTTTGGAAATAATGTCGCGCATTACGACCGACACGACACTGCTGCAAACAATCATAGGCTCATCCTTTAGTATGGCGCTGCGCTCGAGCCTAACCACCACTGGCGCCTTGGTCATGATGTTTATCACAAACCTTAAGCTAAGCATGATTATTGCGCTGGGCGTGCCACTGGTGCTGCTACCCATTCTGGTGTTCGGGCGGCGAGTGAGGAGACTATCCAACCAGAGCCAGGACAGCATCGCGAGTGTCGGCAGCTACGCAGGGGAAGTCATACAAAATATCCGTGTGGTACAAAGTTATACCCGTGAAAAATTTGAGTCTGACGCTTTCAATCATGAAGTGGAGCGCGCCTTTAACATAGCGCAGAGACGGATATGGCAACGCTCCATGCTCGTTTGTGTTGCCATATTGTTACTGTTTGCTGGCATGTCCGGCATGTTGTGGGAGGGTGGCCAGGACGTCATCACCGGGCAAATGAGTGGCGGCGAACTGGGAGCCTTCGTATTCTATGCCATCATGGTCGGTACAGGCGTCGCCACAATCTCAGAGGTTTGGGGTGACCTGCAACGTGCAGCCGGGGCTGCCGAACGGCTAGTTGAGCTCATCCAAACAGAGAGTCTGATAAATGATCCTGAGGGGACCGCAACCGCGATCAGCAGCGAGCAACCTGAGCTGCGAATAGACCAGGTGACATTTTGCTATCCCACTCGCCCGGAGCAGGCCGCGCTCGAGAATTTCACCCTGAATATTGAGGCGGGCAAAAGTCTCGCCCTGGTCGGGCCCTCAGGAGCCGGGAAATCCACTGTATTTGAGCTGCTGTTGCGCTTCTACGACCCCGGGATAGGACGCATACTGCTGGATGGCCAGGACATCAGAGATTTCAGTTTGCAGCAGCTTCGAGAAAACGTCGCGCTGGTGCCGCAGCAGCCGGCTCTCTTTACCGGGGACGTCCGCTACAACATCGCCTACGGAAATCCCGACGCATCAGACGATGAAATACAGGCTGCGGCATGTGCCGCCCATGCCCATGACTTTATCACCGCTCTGCCCGACGGCTACCGCAGTCATCTCGGGGAAATGGGTGTGCGCCTGTCCGGTGGCCAACGCCAACGCATCGCCCTCGCACGTGCCATTCTAAACAATCCAAAGATTTTACTTCTGGATGAAGCTACCAGCGCGCTGGATACGGAGAGTGAATATCAGGTGCAGCTCGCACTGCAGGAGCTGATGCAGAACCGGACCACGGTGATTATCGCCCACCGTCTGTCTACCATACTCCACGCAGACAAAATTGCCGTGCTTGACGCTGGGCAACTGGTCTCCACCGGCAGCCACTCGCAGCTGCTGGAGGAATGCGAGCTCTACGCCAGACTTGCCAGCCTCCAGTTTCGAGAGCCCGGACTCACTAACGGCGGGCTTCCCGGTTCAGCAGGCGCATCCGGTCCTTACGTGCCTGGTTAACACGCGATAGGTCATCAAGTGTCTCGAGGGAGATTTCAGCGATGTCTCCAAGCAGACGAAAAGTAAGCCGCGTGTTGTTAGCGGCACAGCGGACCGGGGCAGACAAGGGCGCCTTCCGGAAGTAGCCAAAAGCATCATTCAAGGCGTCTCGCACGTGGGTTTCTGCCGTGCTACGGGCCGAATCATAGGCAATAGAAACCACTTCAAAAGACTCCATCAATGCATCCAGGCCGATCCACTCTACCATGGTGCCGTGTTCTACCGACCGGCGCACACCTCTGCGTAATTTACGTGCCATATTGCGAAACTCTCTTTGTACTCGTGGCCCAAATACTGAGTCTGAAACACCGCGCAACTCGTCATCTTCGGACAATTCGAACCAGTCGCGCGGGGTCAGGGTTGCTTCCACTTTTGGAAAAATCAGTTTTTCCTCAACATTCATATGCTCGTAAATATGTCTGATATACTCGCGACCGCGCGTTACCACCTCCGACCCAGCGGCCTCTCCCGAGCGCCAGTTTTCGATCAGCTTTAGCAATTGCCGCCCAACCTGTGCCGTATTGTCATGGTCGCGCTGCAGCGTATCCACATCATCCAGAGCACCCGGATCAATCTCAGCAACACGGGCATAGATCAAATCCTCCCGAGGGTGGTGAAAACGGTCGGGCCAAGTGACCATATAATCCATGACCTCATATACAACGTGCGTATCAACCACTTCACCGCATTCAATTGCACCCAGCTGCTCCTTAAACACTTGCATAACCATGGACATATGCGCATGCTCCGCGTGCAGCGTTTTCATCATAGGCTGAGATGATCTACCGGGAGGTGCGTTTTCTTTATCATCCTCGGCCCTGGCTGTCTCACCCATCTCTACCTCCCTAAAAGTTTCTTCTCTGTAGTTGCTGTAGCCTTTGCAAACAGACAGTCTTAAGTACGGATGCAATGATCCGATACGTCACGTAACACTATAACAGAGAGCCCTGAAGCATTTTTACCGCAAGCCGCACGCAAGAAAAAAGACTCGTCCGGTATACTCTATCCTGCCGCGCCCGGAACATCTTTAGCGTCATCCGGTGCAACCGTTTTACCGAGAACAGCCGGACCGTAGCCCTCAATAAATTCAGAGGGCATGCGGCGAGGCTTTCCACTGGATATCTCGATGCATGCGAAGTTCATCCGAGCACGCAGAAGGGTTACGCCGTCCGCCGGACGTATCACCTGAAAGGCGCGACGCATGGTAATCCTTTCGTCCCACTCGGTTATCCAGGTAGCCAGCAGCACCTCTTCGCCCTCCCGAGAGGGCTGCAGGTAATCAAACTCGCTGCGTATGATCACCATCGCCCTGTCCAACGTCCGATAACGCTCCAGATCGAGGCCAAGCGAGACTGAATGCGCCCAGGCAACTTTTTGACACCAGTCGACATACACACCGTTATTGGTGTGATACAGGCCATCGATATCTTGCGGCTGTACCTGCATATTCAGTGTGTAGGGATCACGAAAATCCAAAGTCCCCTCCGCTGCTTCATCGTTCATTGCGCTTTTCCCCGTGTAACCGCTTATGCGCCCCCATTTCGGTTTGAGGGCAAAATGTGAGAATCCATACTGTTGGCGGCCACTGCGAGCGTCGGTGTCAGCGGCGCCGCGCGCCGTTTGGCGGTGAACGCCCGTTCTTTCTCCTCCACAGCGCGCCATTTTAGCCTCGGCACATACTGCTGGCTACGCCTGATAAGAGTTACTCCCGCCCAAATCAATCCGCATACCTGCCTGAAAAGACGGCAGGGGACACTGACACAGGTCTGACAAGCTGCAGTAGTTCGCGTAGCATCCGCTGCAGGGGCGGCTTAATCCACCCCGCGGACACAGATGACCGGCGATGAAGCAAACAGTCGAACTGGCGCCACACTACTATCTCGATAATTTTTTAAGGCTATGCGGAACGGTCGAAGCGCGCTATGGCGATCTTCTCACTGGCGACGAACGGGCCGTGCTGGAGCGCTTCCATACACTCTCTTTCGGGAGTCAGTGTCTTTATATCCGTTTAATCTCGCGCACAGGGCCTTGGTTTCGCGAGAGCAAGCTCCAATATCGCGAGATAGGTTCGCTGGAAGACCCCATCGACGAACTGCTTGCGAGCGACATGGCCATGTTGGCCGAGGAGCTTGACACCGAAGAGCTGGGTTCACTTTTTACACGCGCGGAGTTGCAAAGCGCCTTCGCAGCACAATTGTCTAACAATAAATACGGCAGTAAAGCAGAGCTGATAGACGCTATTGAAGCGCTTGATCTAACACCAGCTGCGTTGCAAAAAAATCTCGCCAGAAGCGAGCCCGGCCGCATACTGACTCCCCTGCATTTTGAATTCATTGAATTGCTTCAGTTGCTGTTTTTTGGCAACCGCCATCAGAGCCTGACCGAGTTTGTGCTCGAAGACATTGGCATCACGCGATATTTTCCCTACTCCCTGAACCGGGAGGAGAGACTGTTCAAAAATCGTGCGGCACTCGATGAGTATCAGCTGTGCGCGGTATTCGCCGACGAGCACTACGAAGCGCTAGCGCTGGAAGACTGGGATGCACTCCCCAAGCTCGGCCGCAGACTGGCCAAGCTTAATGTAAAACATAGTTCGAGCCTGCAACGCTACCATAGTCTGTGTAATCGACTGGCGAGAGACCTGGAGCGGATGGAAGAGTTCGGCGTTGCGCTATCTCTTTATCGACACAGTGAGCGCCATCCGGCACGCGAGCGGCAGGCCCGCATTCTGGAAAAACGCGGCGACTGGAGAAAGGCAAAAGGCCTATGCCTGCAGATTATTGAGGCCCCCTGGTGTGAGGCGGAGCAGGAGGCTGCGGGTCGCATCCTGCCGCGGGTAGAACGCAAGCTCGGGGGCAGTGCGGCAACACGACGACGGGATCAGTTCAACACTTGCGTCCTGTCGATACCAAGGGGCGACAGCTCAGTCGAGAGACTGGCTGCACAATCGCTTTCACAGGACTGGTGTACAGTGCACTACGTAGAGAACCGGTTGATGAATACGCTGTTTGGCCTCGCGTTCTGGGAAGAAATTTTTATGCCCCTGCCGGGGGTGTTCCATCACCCTTATCAGGGAGGGCCTGCGGATATATTTGAGCAGGGTTTTCGCGAACGGCGTGCGGCCGCGATTGAGGCGAGGGTCGACGTATTGCTCAACGGCAATCTGTCCGATTTACTGCCGCAGGCTTACCGCCGCTACCAGTCCAATTTTTGTCACTGGACGGACTGGCGACATATCGATGAGAAAATGGTAAGAGACAGCTGCCAGCTCATTCCCAATGCGCACCTGGTTGCCATTTTCGAACGCCTGCTATTTGACCCCAGGGAGAATCGCAGCGGTTTCCCCGACCTGATCGCATTGGGCAAGCAGCCCGGCGATTATCGCTTGATTGAAGTCAAAGGCCCCGGGGATACCCTGCAAGATGGACAGAAGCGCTGGTTGCGCTACTTTGACCGACTGGGCATACCGGCAGAGGTTCTCTGGGTGAACTGGACTGATGACTGAGTTCTCCGTAAGCGTCACCGACCTCGCACGCTTCTGTCATCGACACGGCGATATCGACCAGCGCTTCAATCCTTCCCCGAGCGGCCCAGAGGGCATCGCCGGACACCAGCGACTGTACAGTCGCCGCCCTGAAAGTTATCGCCGCGAGTATCCGGTCGAGTCCCGATACGAGTTGGACGGTATAGCGCTGCACTTGAGAGGCCGCGCAGATGGTTACGATGCCGAAGCGGGACTGGTAGAAGAAATCAAGACCTGCCGTATAGAACCAGACAGTATCCCGCCTGCCATCGTGGAGCTGCAATTGTCGCAAGGACTTATCTATGCCGCCATAATTGCCGATAGAGAAAACCTGTCCGCATTGCGGGTTAGAATCACGTGGCTGAATATCGACAACGAGAAGGAGCATTATCGGGAAGATCTCTATCCAGCTGCTGCCCTGCGCGCTTTCCTGCAGGATACCCTTTCCCGCTTTGCCGGCTGGCTGCAGCTTATTTCCATACTGCGCAAACAGCGCGACGCCAGCATTGCGACACTGACATTTCCCTACGGTGAGTTTCGTGCCGGACAGCGCGATATCGCGGAGACCACCTATAAATGTATCGCCAGTGGCCGCCACCTCCTGATGGAGGCACCTACCGGCATTGGCAAGACTGCCGCAGTTCTTTTCCCCGCACTAAAGGCTCTGATGAAAGGCAAGCATGAGCGTATCGCTTTCGTTACCGCTAAAACGATTGGTCGACGCAGCGCAGAGCAGACCCTTGCACATTTTCGCGCTGCCGGTTACCGCGGCACAGCCCTGAGTCTGTCCGCAAAGGAAGCAGTCTGCCTGTCACCCGGCAAAGCCTGCCATGGAGAGGATTGTCCGTACGCAAAGGGTTACTACGAAAAACTGCCAAACGCTCTGCATGCCGCCATGAAAGCGCCCGCGTTAACGAGGGTCCATCTGGAATCACTCGCCCGCGAGTTCGAGGTATGTCCCTACGAGCTGGCGGGTGATCTGCTGCCCTGGGTAGATACGGTGATTGGCGATCAGCATTATGTTTATAGTCTTTACGGGGCACTGGGGGGTTTGATGGGCGCCAGCGGCGCACGCTGGAGCGTGCTGCTGGACGAGGCCCACAACCTCCCCGGACGGGCGCGAAAAATGTACAGCGCCCGTTTGTCCAAATACGCACTGATGCGCGCCAAACGAGAGGCTCCTGCCCGCATCGTTCCCGCCCTGGAGCGAGTCAATCGCAAACTGCTTGCTCTGCAGAAACAAGACTGGCAATCCGCTCAATACCATTCAGAGCATACCCTGCCACAGACGCTGTTAGGTGGTCTTATCGATTTTGCCGCGGCAGTATCCGCAGACTTTGCTGAAACCCCCGGGCTTCTGTCA
>Ga0213863_10003428_pt1 | contig 10937 bp, 11 predicted proteins | sample PICome_8_FD_160128 | JGI IMG/M metagenome (GOLD analysis project Ga0213863, IMG submission 160128) | Coastal seawater microbial communities near Pivers Island, North Carolina, United States - PICO497 | ecosystem: Environmental > Aquatic > Marine > Coastal | place: USA: North Carolina... | reverse complement strand
TTTTACTTAATTTTCTAACAGACAGTGTCATTAATGCACCAAATATTGGTGATAAAACCCCTAAAACAACACCATAATGAAACCAATTTTCAGAAAATGGATCTAGAATAAGCAAAACTCCTAAAAAACCACTCAAAGCTATAATTCTTCTAAACCACCCTACTACCTCTTTTATCAGAAATGGAGCAAGCAAAGTTATAAAAATTGGCATTGTCTGAAACAACGTCGTCATAAGGCTGAGATCTATGAATTGTAGAGCAGCAAAAAGACATCCGAAAGAACCAAGTCCCGTGATTGTTCTAATGGTTAATCCAGATTTAGACACAATATTAAATGCATCTTTTTTTCGTTGGGAAAAACCTGTGATTAACAAAAGAGGAACACAGAACAAATATCTAAAAAATAAAATCATAAATACTGACAAATCTGGTGATATTAATTTTACTAAACTAGCTATAGTAATAGTACAAATCACCTCAGTTATTGATAAAGAAATTCCCATAACTGTATTTGAATTTTTATTAATTAATGACATAAATATTTAAACTTTTTAAAAACCACCACACATTAAATTATAGAAGAATAATCTAATAAATGTTTAATATTTTTTTAATATCCTAACTAAATTGATTTTAAAATTATTATAAACATGGTCGGGCCAGCGGGATTTGAACCCACGACCTTCCGCCCCCCAGACGGACGCGCTACCAAGCTGCGCTATGGCCCGAAAAAAATACTTAAAGAAAATTATTTTTAACAAAATTAATTTTTATTAGACAGTTAATCAATATATTTATTATGAAAAAAAAAATAAAAATATTGACCAAAAACATTTAAGTATTGTTTTATTAAAAAATGGTGGGACTAACTGGGATTGAACCTGTCGTATGGCTCTGTAACCCATTGAAATCATTAAGTTTATTTTTTGTACAAGACAGCACAAGACACCCTTTTGTCTATTTTTTTACTGTCAACATTATAATTTGGATTTACAAGACAGGTTAATTTATTTAACAAGACACTTTAGACCTGTTACACCCTATGCTGTTATTGATTATTGTAAATTACCAAAACTAATATTTAATTCGATGTTTAGAGCAGGGGTTAATTTTAGCTTTTTAATTAATTGAAGTTGTAAAAGTTATAAGATATCTATAAATAAATTAGTACTTATTTACATCTTCTTCATTTTTTTTGAAATTTAAGTATCTCAAACTATATGATACAATTAATGAAAAAACAGCAAGAGACACTAAAGTATGATACCAAATAGAAATAATTTGATAATCAAAAAAATTTTCATTTTCTTGAAGGAATAAAAGTAAAGCATTTAAAAAAGAACCTATACCGATTGGAAGAAAAAAAATTAAACTTCCATCTATAATTTCTAAACCAGTAAATAATATACCTAAAATTATCCAAAATTGTATTAAGAAAAGCCAATAAGATAGTGAAAAATAAATATCCATTTATTTTCCTTTCTTTGTAATTGAATGCATTAGAGTTTCCAAACTACCAAGAATACCAGTTATGTCAGTAGGTAAAATTAATGTTTTTGAAGAAGAAGAACTAGCAAGATCACCAATTGCCTCAACCTGTCTTTTCATAATTTCAAAATTCACCGCTGGTTGACCATTTTTAGCAATTGCATCAGCTAATAATTTTGTTTGATCAGCATCTGCTTGTGCTTTTACTTTCACAGCATAAGCTTCTGCATCAGCCGTCACTTTTAAGGCTTCTGCTTCTTTCTGTGCCTCAAATAGTTTAGCTTCGGCTTTCAATTCCACAGAACGTTTTTCACCTTCAGCCTCGGCAATAGTTGCACGTCTTGTTCTTTCAGCATTTAGTTGTTGTCTTTGTGATGTCTTTGTTTCTTCATCAACAATAATATCAGTTATCTCTGTTCTTGTAATATCAACACCCCAAACTTCCGCTGCTTCTTTAAGATTTTTTGAAATTTCATCATTCATAGACTCTCTACTGGATTGAAGTTCATCTAATTCAAGGCGACCAGCTGCTGATCTTACAATAGATGTTGCAGCTGTATTAATAGCTGACTCAACGTCTCTAATTCTATATACAGATCTGCTAGCATCTGTGATTCTATAAAAAACAGTAGTTTCTAATTTGACTTCAACGTTATCCCTAGAAATAACTGAAATTGTAAATTCTTTTAATTGTCTTTCTAAAATACTTACTTTATGAGCTATTTTATCTAGATAAGGAATTATTATTGATAAACCTGCACTGAGTGTTCGTGAATATTTACCAAACCTCTCAACTACATATTCACTTGATTGAGGTACAATTTTAATACCTAAATATATTGTAAGTATTACAAAACCTAAAATTAATAGTGATATTATCGTATCTAACGCATAGAAAACTTCCATAAAACCTCCTTATTTAAAATTTGTGCAATATGCAACATTTGATATTTTAAAAAGTATGGATATTAATAATAATCAAATTTAAAATTTAACCAAAAAAATTGATTAACTATTCTTCTTTTTCAAAGACTAAGATTTCACTACTCCCTATTGTCCAAAGCCCTAGTGTAACTAATAAAATTAAAAGTCTTATTATCCAAATAACCATATTTGGTTGGTCATTATGAATAAAATGCAAATTCCATCCTTGATTATTCATTTCTGTAATTTTATCTTGCATTTTACCTTTTGTGCTTCCAAATAACATTCCAAGGATGCCGCCACTATATCTTAATCTTTCAACTTTATTAATTTTTTTCATTACATTTTTCCCCTATAGAAATTAAGTTTATCTTCAAAAATCATTAAGTAGTTTAATTATTACTACATAAAATTAATAATACAATTATAATATTTTATATAATTATTTAGGAATACTCCTTAGATTTAATGATATTAATGTTATTCAGTAAAGAATATTTACTTGTTACATTATTAGAAATTTACAAGACACTTTTTAGAAAATAACCTGTCACACTCAAGGGCATAACCTGTCACCCTCTGAAAAATCTACAAGACACTTACAAGACACTTTTATGCTTTTTGGGGGTGTTTTTGACCTATTTTTTAGGTATGTATTAGGTATTAAATAGGTACGTTTTAGGGATTGGTAATAAAAATAACCTAATAACTTCAATAACTTACAAGCTAAGCCGTTGTTATTTCTAACGTATTTGATTTTGGTAGAAATGGTGGGACTAACTGGGATTGAACCAGTGACCCCTTCGATGTCAACGAAGTGCTCTCCCGCTGAGCTATAGTCCCATTTTATACATTTGGCTTAAAACATAGACTTCAAACGCACGTGTCACGTGTATGTATATATAATTGTATCTGATAATCAACGATTTTTGTTAAAAAGTGTGACAATAGTGTGACAGAAATTGTCTCCAAAAATGCACTTGATATAACTGTTCTTAGTATAGACCCGTCGGGGGCTTCTCTTGGTTGCTACTTTATGTATTTAAAAATAGTTAACTAAATATATCTCCCTATGATGTCCGCAAAAGATAAAAATAATACACATCCAGAAATTAGAAATGTTCTATACATATTTCTGGTTCAATCTTACACCGCTTTAAATCATCTCCAATTATGTTTAATCTCTTAATGTTCATTATAAGCCTTAACGATTTCTTTAATCTTTTTAATATTTGGGTGTACAAGCTCATAGCTCATAAGCCACCCAATCACTCTTTATTGCATCTACCATAATTTCTTTATCAGAAAGAAACTTTTCATCACAATATCGTAAAAGACTATGATTATTATATTAAATTAGTAAAGGAAACAAAATTGTAGTTTCAAAAAAATATAGATTTATAAGTCTACAAATATTGTGTCTAGTATTTTTTTAAAATCATAATTAAGAGGCAAAGGATTATTTGTCTTTCTATCTACATAAACGTGCACAAAAAATCCATCTGCAGATGAAATCTCGTCTTTTTCCTTAAATAGACCTACTTCATATCTAACAGAACTAGTACCAATTTTTGTTACTCTTATTCCAGCATCTATATCTTCTGGATATTGAAAAGAAGAGAAATAGTTACAGCCAGATTGCACAATCAAACCAATATTTTTTCCATTTTTAATGTCAATTAAATTATTTTTAATTAGCCATTTATTAACAGCAGTATCAAATAATGCGTAATAAATGATATTATTCATATGACCATAAATATCGTTGTCATTCCATCTTGTGCTCAGTTTAGTAAAAAAATTATAATCACTTCTATTTGAAGGCTCTTTTTTCAATTTAATTTCCTTTATGATGAAATTCTTCTAAAGAACAAATTTTAGAAGAAATAAAATCAATTTTATTTTCAGGTAAAGAGGCAATATTTATACGACCATCAGGCATTAAATATATTCCATTTTCTCTCCTCAATGTCATTATACCTTCTTGAGATATTGGCAAAAGAGAAAACATTCCATTTTGTACTTTCAAAAAACTAAAAAAATCTGTTTGTTGTTTTTCTTGGAGTGAATTTGCCAACTTATTTCGAAGAGATGCTATTCTTTCCTGCATAGACCTAATTTCAACAAGCCAATCATATTTTAAGTTTTCATCTTCTAATAAAATATTAATAGTTTCAGCAGCATGATCAGGTGGATGAAAATAAAGCTCACGTGCAATTTCACTTAACATCGTTTCTAAAGAATTACCTTTAACTTTTTCTGCATCTGTAATAACTTCAATCAACCCACAACGATCTCTATAAACACCAAATGTTTTACTTGAAGAAACAGTAATTATGACTTCAGGTAAAATTTGAACTAATTTTCTAATTCCAAGCACATCTTCCTCAACTCCTATTCCAAGACCTTGATAAACTAAGTCAATAAAGGGTAATATTCCTTGTTTAAGGCATATGTTTGCTACTTGTTCCCATTGATCTACTGATAAATCTGCTCCTGTTGGATTATGACAACATCCGTGCAGTAATACCGCATCGCCCGATTTTAATTTTTTTAAATCAATAATCATATTGTCAAAGTCTAAAAAGTTATTCTGTTGGTTATAATAAGTATGATTTATGACTTTTAATCCAGATTTTTTAAACATAAATGGTTGTTGACCCCAAGTAGGGTCGGGAATAGATATTAATTTGTTTTGTAAATTATTTTTAATTAACTCACCAGCTATGCGTAATCCAGAACCGGCTCCAGGTATTTGAATACTACCAATCTTATCTCCACGCTCATCAATAATAGCCTTTCCAAGAACCAAATCTAAAATATTTTTACAATATTTACTATTTCCTGCAGGTGTCTTATAAGACTTGCTTGTTTCAATTTCAAATAAGAGTTTTTCAGCAATCTTAACAGATTTAAAAACTGGAGCTAATCCATTTTCATCTCTATAAATCCCAATTCCCAAGTCAATTTTAGATGCTCTTTCATCACTTTCTAATTCTATAAACATTTGCCTGGTACTATCAAGTGAAGGCTTGGGGATGTCAAAAAATCTCATAACTAAACTTTCAAAAAAACAAATATATGATTAATAATAGGTTTAAATAATAAATTAAAAAAAACAAACCAATTTTTTGTAAGAAATTAATTATGTTAAAAGAGTTAATTAGAAAAATTCCAGATACCCCAATTCTTATAACGGCACCTCATGCAGGAGATTTTTATCCAAATTTATTTATTAAAAATTTAAAAGTAAATTTATGTGAAGTTAGACAAATAGAGGATTATCAATCTAATAAAATACTGGATAAGATTGATGAACATATGGCCGATATAATAATCGCTAAATGCTCTAGGGCAGTAGTTGACTTAAATCGTTCAAGAACTGCTATAGATCACAGTATGTTCACTAAAGTTTTTGAACATGAACCTGTGTCTGAAAAACAAATGATAAAATACGGATTAGGTGTGTTTCCAAATAAAATTTTTGGAAAAACTATTTTAAAAACTCCTCTTCCAGTTTCATATGCAATCCATATGTTAGAACATTATTATGACCCTTTCCATAAATCATTATATAAACGGATCAAGTATCTTTCTAAAGTCTTTGGATTTTGTTATCATATTGACCTTCATACTATGCCTTCAAAAGCTTTGTTAAATTTTAAAAAAGAGCCTGATATTGTTTTAGGTGATAATTTTGGGAAAAGTTGTTCTTTGGGGCTTATGAATTATTTGAAAAGTGTTTTCAAAGAAAATGGTTTCACCGTAGAGGTAAATAATCCATATGCTGGCGGTTTTATAACTAGAAATTATGGAAATCCATTTAAAGGTGTTCATACAATACAAATTGAGATTAACAGAAAAATATACATGGACGAGAATAAACTTTCTTTAAAAAATATAGAAATACTTCAAGAAATATTTGCTAAAATATTTAACAATTTGGAACTTTCAGAAAAAATAGCGGCAGAGTAAAATTTATAACAATCTTTCCATATGCAGTAGTTTTTTTATTCTATTATTAATAACCAAAGGCTCATTTAAAATTGTCTTAACTAAAAGTTCAGCGTAATAAGGTGCATAAACAAAACCCCATGCACCCATACCACCTAAGACATATATATTTTCTGATTTTTGATTTCCAATTGAGTTTAAAGATCCAAAAAAAGGCATCCTATCTTTAGTGCTCGCTCTTACGCTCACTCTATATTTATTTTCAAAATCATTGGGATTCCATAAGCTTTTTAAAAACTTTGGAATAGAATTTATATTACTAATATAATCAATTTCTTTGAAATTTGTTTTAATATCTCTATGAAAAGAAGCCCCTATTTGATGGTATCCGTTAAAAGATTGAGAAATAAAATGACCATAACTAAAGTTAATTTTTAAATTAGAGGTTAAATTTGACTTCTTAATGTAATTAACCTGCCCTGAAGTTGGAATTAGAGGAATTTTATTATTTAGGTCTAACATTTCATATCCATTAGCCCATACTATGGTTTTAGCTCTTAAAACATTACCATGATCATCTACAATATCTTTAAGTCCATCTTTGTTTGCTAATATTTTCTTTACATTGAATTTTGGGAAAAAACTCGTTTCTTTTACTAAGTTTTTGATAAATTTAATATTATCTACAATTCCTGAAGATTGCATATGTAAACAATCAATGTTTTTTAATACTTCTATATTATAGTTACCAACTTGTATTAAATCCAAGGGCCAATTATTTCCTAAAAGCTTTTTAAACTTATAGATTTCTCTTTCTCTTGAAGGTAATAATATAAGACCGTTTGACCTTGGAGCCGCATTTAATTCACTTGCTAGTTTCCTTGAAAAGGAAAAAGCTTCTAATGATATCAAACCATAAGGTGAATGATCTAAAGTTAATTTCGGCATTTGAAGTGCTACTTTATTGCCACTTGCACCGCAAGAAAGAGAGGAAGCTTTATCAATTAAGAAGCATTCAATGTTTCTCTTTCTTAAAGCGTATATTAAAGAAGCTCCAGAAATACCGGCTCCGATAATAGCAACAGGACCAATATTATTAAGAGCGTTAGATTTAAGTTTTATGTTATCAGTTGGTTCATTTTTAACTGCAAAAAGAATCTCCTTTTTTTTCCCAAATCCTTTCGTTTTTGAAACACAAAATCCATTTTTCTGTAACCCTCGTCTAACATATCCTGCAACTGTAAAAGTAGATAAAGAACCTCTCCAGTTTGTATGTTTATATATTTCTTGAAAAAGTTTTTCTGTCCAAGCACTTGGATTTTTTTTTGGAGAAAAACCGTCTAAATACCATGTGTCGGCTTTAAAATTAAAATTACTTAATGATAAAAAATCATCATAAATTAGTACTAATTTTACGTTACCAAGTTCAAAAAAGATTTGATGGGTACTTTGATAGGTTTGTGGTATTTTATTGAGAAAAACTTTAGATAAATCGCTTAAATTATAATTATAAAATAATTTGTGGACCCTTATTAATTCTGTTTTGGATAGAGGTGCATTTTCAAAGCTAATATAAGTTAGAGAAGAATGAGGCTTTCTTGATTTAAGCCATAACTGCCAAGTTAATAAAAAATTTAAGCCAGTGCCAAAACCTAATTCAGCAATAGTAAAAATTTCAGTCTTTTTAAACTTCATTGGTAAATTATTAGTCTTTAAATAAACATGCTCACTTTCTTGCAGACCATTAGCTTTATCAAAATAAATGTCGTTATAAAATTTTGAATAAACACCTAATTTTGAAGATATTGATAATTTTGATTTCTTTAAACAATTTTTCATTTTATATGTTTATCAATTAATATAAATTATTTAAACAAAATCATAATTTAAAATTTTAAGGAATGCACTTGGGTAATAAATTTTGGGAAACAAAAAATCTGATTGATATGAACGAAAATGAATGGGAATCATTATGTGACAAATGTGGTAAATGTTGTGTGATAAAGTTAGAAGATTTTGATACTCAACAAGTACATTATACAAATGTTTCATGTAAATTATTATGTGAAAAATCAGCTTCTTGCAAGGACTATGAAAATAGAAAATCTATAGTTCCCGATTGCATCATCTTGTCTCCAGACAATTTGAAAGACCTTAAATGGATGCCAGAGACATGTGCCTATAAATTATTAAATGAAGGGAAAAACCTCCCTTATTGGCACCCTTTATTATCTGGTAATGATAAAGAAATTGTAAAGAGTGGAAATAGTGTGAAAAATAGAGTAACAAATGAAAATGAAATTAAAATTAAAAATTTACCTGATTATATTTTCAATTGGTAAAAGATTTAGGAATAAAACATGTCAAAAAATATGTGGATATTAGCAGCTCTAATATCTGTTTTAGTTATAGCGTCTATATATAGAGAACAATCTGGAATGAAAACACCAGATCATCTTAAGTGTAAAGAATCCATGTTTCAACAAATGTTTACAGATCAATGTACGCCTAGATCTGGTCTACAAAAATCACAATAAATCATATAGAGTTTGTATAACATGAAAATTGCAATAATTGGCTCAGGTATTTCAGGGCTTTCATCAGCTTTACTTTTGTCTCAAAACCATGACATTACATTAATAGAGTCAGATAATAGATTTGGTGGTCATGCAAACACAGTTAATGTTATAGAACAAGAAAATACAATTCCTGTAGACACTGGTTTTATAGTATATAATGAATTGAACTATCCTAATTTAGTTGGTTTTTTTAAATGGTTAGAAGTAGAAACTATAAGTTCTGACATGTCATTTGCAGTATCAGCCAGAGATGGAGACTTAGAATATTCTGGGTCATTAATTGGTTTGTTTGCTCAAAAGAAGAATTATTTCAATCTAAATTTTTATATAATGTTAAAGGATATTTTTGTTTTCTTTGTGTTTGGTTACAAATATGCTTTTCAAGTGAATGACAGTGAAACATTAAAACAATATATTAAGAGATGTAAGTTTAGTAGTCAATTTGTTAACGATCACCTTATACCAATGTCGTCTGCTATATGGTCATGTCCTGAAAAAGAAATTTTAAACTTCCCTGCAAAAAGCTTATTAACTTTTTTTAAAAATCATCAATTAATTAATTTTATTATTAGACCCAAATGGAGGACAGTTAAAAATGGCTCTAAACAGTATGTTGATAAAATTATTGATAAATTAAAACTAAACAAAAAGAATAGAATTTTATTGAACGCAAACATAAAATCCATATCTAATAAAAATAAAAAAATAAAGATTAAATTTGATAATAAAAATGATACTTTTGATAAAGTTATTATGGCAACACATCCGGATCAAACTATTAATTTGATAGAAAATTTAGATTATAAATCGAAAGACGTATTGAGTAAATTTAAGTATCAAAAAAACACAGTCTATTTACATTCCGACACAAGCTTAATGCCCCAAAACAAAAAAACTTGGTCAAGTTGGAATTACCTATCTACAGAAAAAATCATTAATAAATCATCAGTAACTTATTGGATGAATATTTTACAAAACCTTAATACTTCTTTAAATATTTTTGTTAGTTTAAACCCATATAAAAAACCAAAAAAAGAGTTAATTCATAAAATATTATATTATGAACACCCAGTTTTTAATCTAGAAACAAATAAAGCTCAAAATGAACTAGATTCTATACAAGGTAATAATAATATATATTATACTGGTGCTTGGACTGCATATGGATTTCATGAAGATGGAATAAAATCAGCTGTAAAAATTACAAAGTTGTTAGACGTTAAAATTCCATGGGACACAAATTAAATTGAATAATTATAAGAAGTCTTCTGAAATTAATATAAAATTATTTGAAGGTTTAATAAATCACAATCGTACAGGGAAAATAAACCATTTTTTTAAAAATAAAATTAACGCCATTTTATTAGATTTAAAAAAAGACAATAATGATAATTTTAAAAAGCCTTCCTTTTTTTCAACTGATAAGTTCAATTTTTTTGGTTGGTCAGCTTCAGATCATGGACCAAGAAAAAAAGGAACTAATAAAGATGATTTATATGAATACATATTAAGTTTAATTACAAACTTGTCTTATGATAAAAATAAAATTAAGGATATAAAATTATTAACATTTCCAAAAGTGTTTGGTTATGGTTTTAACCCTTTGTCTGTTTACTTTTGTTATAATTCCACGAACCTTTTAGTACATACTGTTTTTGAAGTTAAAAATACTTTTGGAGATATTCATCATTATGTTTTAAAAAACACTGATAAAAAAGTAATTACACAAAGAGTATTGAAAAAGTTATTTGTCTCCCCATTCTATAATAAGAAGGGTTACTATAATTTATATGCAAATCATATAGATAAAAAGATAATAACATCTGTAGAATATGTTATGAATAATAATACCGTCTTTTTTGCATCTATGAATTTAAAGGAAATTCAATTTAATAACTTAAATATTTTAAAATCAATTTGTAAACTCATTGTTTTTCCTGGAAAAATTTGGATCAATATTCATTTACAAGCTTTCTACTTTGGCTAAAAAAAG
>Ga0213863_10003424_pt1 | contig 10941 bp, 10 predicted proteins | sample PICome_8_FD_160128 | JGI IMG/M metagenome (GOLD analysis project Ga0213863, IMG submission 160128) | Coastal seawater microbial communities near Pivers Island, North Carolina, United States - PICO497 | ecosystem: Environmental > Aquatic > Marine > Coastal | place: USA: North Carolina... | reverse complement strand
TGATATTTCTCTATCCCAATCATAGCTAAAGCCCATAGATTTAAGCTGATCTCGCATATTCTTTATATTTGCATTGGTCCATTCTTTTGGGGATAGATTATTGTCTATTGCAGCGTTTTCTGCAGGCAGCCCGAAAGCATCCCACCCAATAGGATGAAGTACATTTTCACCAAGCATTCTATGATATCTTGCAAAAACATCGCTAATTGTATAGTTCCTCACATGACCCATGTGAAGATTGCCACTTGGATATGGGAACATTGATAAACAGTAGAATTTCTTTTTATCTGAATCTTCTTTAGCAGCATATACTTTATTAGAATTCCAAATATCTTGTATTTTCTTTTCTATGCTTTTTGGTTTATAAATTTCATGCATTTTTATTTTTTTGTTATAATAATTTTACAAAAGTTAACATAAGTCCCATATAATGTCTGAATTATGCTAATAAATAAAGAAACAACTTTTAATACTGAAATTTTTTCAAGGAACTTTATAAGAAGCTTCTTGAAAACTGAGTCTGCATCGGGAGTATTGCTGATTATATTTAGCTTATTTGCAATATTTCTTGCAAACTCTGATTTCGCAAATTATTACTATGCTATTAAAAATAGCTACATTTCTATAAGTTTTGAAAACTTTCAACTAAAAGAGACTGTACATCATTGGGTGAATGATGGGCTTATGGCCATATTTTTTCTAGTAATAGGTTTAGAACTAAAAAGAGAGATGATCAACGGGCAGCTATCAACATTTTCAAAAATTTTACTCCCAGGGGTAGCAGCTGTAGGTGGAATGGCGTTCCCAGCCTTAATTTATATAATATTAAATAAACACGAACCTTTAGCAATGTCCGGTTGGGCAATACCGACAGCAACAGATATAGCTTTTTCCTTAGCGGTATTATCAGTTCTAGGCAAAAGAGTCCCTGTTAGCCTTAAGATATTTCTACTTTCTTTAGCAATAATTGATGATTTGGGAGCCGTAATGGTAATTGCTTTATATTATACTTCTGAAATATCTTATATAAATTTACTTTATGCATTCTTCACATTTTTAGTTTTAATCACCCTAAATATACTAAACGTTAGAATAATAGGCGTATATATTTTTGGTGGGTTATTTTTATGGTATTTCATTTTGCACTCAGGGATACACACTACAATCGCTGGTGTGATATTAGCATCCACTATTCCATTTTCTATAAAAAAAAGCAGTCATTCGCCATTAAGATATTTAGAAGAAAAACTGCATACATTTTCAGGATTTATAATACTTCCTTTATTTGCATTTTTTAACGCTGATATAGATTTAAATACAATTAGCATTAACTCTTTATCTAACACTGTGCCAATGGGAATAATGCTGGGTTTAATATTAGGAAAGCCTATAGGCATTACACTACTTACCTACTTATCTATAAAGTTAAAACTGTGTCAATTACCAAGCAATATTAATATGTATGATATTTTAGGGGTTTCATTTTTATGCGGCATCGGATTTACAATGAGTTTATTTATAAATGCACTTGCTTTTCCTGAAAATATTGAGGTAATAAGTTTTGGTCAAGAGTTCTCTAAATCTGGTATATTCTTTGGCTCAATATTATCTGGTATAGTTGGTTATATAATTTTAAAAATCAGATTAAATAAAGATGCAGAATAAAAATAGCACTATATATAAAACAATATTAACGGTAAGCGGTTTAATTATTATATTTGCTGGATTAAAGATTGCGGATAAAATAGTTGTAACTTTCTTGTTATCTATGTTTATTGCATTAATCTCATTTCCATTATTAAAATTCTTTCAATCAAAAAATATTAATACGCCAATTTCTGTTTCTTTAGTATTGGTTACAATTATTTCTGTTAGTTTAAGTATTGCAGCTTTAATTGGCTCATCGTTAAATAGTTTTAGAAAGTCATTGCCAGAATATAAAGAAAAAATATATGCAGAAATTAATAATTTTTCAGTAACTTTAGAAAAATATGATATAAATTTTGACTCTAATCTACTTTATGATTATGTTGACCCATCATTTCTCATGCAGTCAGTTGCAAATACTATAAGTGCTTTTGGAAATGTTCTAACTAACTATTTCCTCATACTCTTTATAGTAATGTTTACACTATTAGAAGCAGCAGGTTTTTCAAATAAAATAAAATTAGCTTTTAAAAACAGTGAAAAATCAATAGCAAATTTTCATGTTTTTAGCGAAAATATGAATAAATATCTATCTATTAAGACATTAGTGAGTATTGTAACAGGGTTCCTTATATATATATCCTTAGCAATTATGGGCCTTGACCACGCAATAATGTGGGGGCTAATAGCTTTCTTCCTAAATTATATTCCTAATATTGGCTCTATAATAGCCTCCATACCTGCAATATTAATAGCTTTAATTCAATTTAATTTCTTTTATGCATTTTTAGTAGCGCTAATTTATTTATTTATAAATATAATTATGGGAAGCATTATAGAACCTAAGTATTTAGGTAAAGAACTTGGATTATCAACATTAATTATATTTTTATCGTTAATTTTTTGGGGATGGCTACTAGGTCCAGTAGGCATGCTTCTATCTGTGCCGCTTACAATGGTTATGAAAATTGCTCTAGAAAGTAGCAATGATACCAAATGGATTGCAATACTATTGAGCAGAAATGTTAATAATTAGTATTGTTTAAGAAATCTTTACAAATTTTATTTAACTTGTAAAAATTTCCTCTTGATACTAAAGATATTTTTTGAGAATAGCGCATATATTCTTTTGTAAAATATTTATCTAATACATTATCTTTTAAAAAAAAATTATTTATATAATTCTTGCAATTAAATTTTACGGATTTTACAACAAGCAATGGTGAATTAGTTTTTTTTGCGATTTCTAAAGCTATAGAATCTGAGGTAGCATCCCAATTTAATGGTATATCAAAACTATTTACCTCGTCCACAGAAGGCATCCAGACTAACAATTTTCTTTTTTTATAATTTTTTTTAATGGAAGATAATTTATTGATTGTTACAAAATCTCTAAGTTCGTTTAAATAATCTTTAGTAAAATCTCTCATTGCGTAAATCGCACGCTTATGAGCCTCTTGATCATGATACCTTCTTGTAATTTGATCTTTTCTAATTTTTTCAGCATAACTCCCTCCACCAAATACCAATAAAAAACTTGTATTTCTGTTTAATTTTATTTCATGAATCCATTTTTTAATATACTGGGTTGACTGAAGACTACCACCAATTTTGACAACTACCACTTAAAATCTCCATTTGAAAAATATTTAATAAATATAGATACTTTTTCTAAACTCTCAAAGTACTCATCAGCAGGGTTTGAATCGTGCACAATGCCTCCACCAGCAGCAAAATTAAGCTCGTTATCATGCAACATTATTGTTCTAATGCAAATATTTGTATCCATATTGCCATTTTCATCAAAATATCCTATTGAACCACAATAAACCCCTCTTTCTCTATTTTCTAATTCAGAAATAATTTCCATGGACCTTCCTTTTGGAGCTCCAGTAATAGAACCACCAGGAAAGCTTGCTTCTAAAATATCGACCGAGGTATGAGTATTATCAAGTACTCCCTCGATTGTGCTAACCATGTGGTGAACAGAAGCGTAAGATTCAATTTCAAACAATTTGGTAACTTTCACAGAACCAAGCTCGCAACATTTACTAAGGTCATTTCTTAGTAAATCTACGATCATGAGGTTTTCTGATATATTTTTTTCATCATTCCTAAGAATATTTTTCTGCTCATTGTCTTTATACGGATCAGACAATCTTTTTAGAGTACCTTTGATGGGTTTTGTTTGAACTAAACCACTATTAATAGAAATAAATCTTTCTGGAGAAGAGCTAATTATGTACTTAGTTCCAAAATTAAAAAAAGTTGAGTATGGTGCTGGATTAATTTTTCGCAAGTCTTTATAAATATTCCATGGATCACCGGTATAATTAGCTTTGAAATTCTGAGAATAATTAACCTGATAACAATCCCCATCAGATATATATTTTTTAATTTTAATAACGTCATTGATGTAATCATCTTTTTTTGTAACTTGTTGAAAATTAAAAAATTTATATTTTAATACAGTTTTTACGTCCATTATATCTTTAGAAAAATTAGATATAATGTCTTCAATTAAATCGTTGGTATGCTTATATATTACATATGCTTCAAATTTTTCATGATCAATAACTATTGCCCAATCATAAAAACCAACAGCAATGTCAGGGAAATTACCTTTAGAGGGTTTGTTTTTATTTAAGGCGTCATATCCAAAATAACCAATCATTCCAGAATGAAAAGGTAAATTACAAAAATAATCGGTTTTATTTTGATATTTTTTTATGACATCAAAAGGATTATCATAAAAATTTGATTTAATATCGTTTTTAATCAATTCGATGTAATTACCAAAGCTAGTCATTTTTGTATGAGGGTTACATGTCAAAATATCATATGTACCAAATGACCCGACATCATAACAACTGTCTAAGAAAATGAACCAATCTTTATTATGAAGAAATTCTCCATAAACATATGATTCTTTGTAGTAATTAATTTTAACTTTGTTCATAGTATCTAGTTTTATATTATTTCTTAAAAAAATTTGTTACAACTAAAGCAGACGTTAAATTTTTATAAACAATTGCATGATCTAAGTTTATTATAGAAAATATTTTTTCATCTTCAATAGAGATATATTTGATTTTGTGCGTTTTTGCTAATTCTTTAATTAAAAATGCACCCTCTCCAATTGATGATAAGCATATATTATTTAAATTATTATTAAATAGTAGATTTATATTTCTAAAAATAATATTAATAATTTCTTTCTTAATAAATTTGCTTAGTGCCACCAAATCTTTATAATTATCTTTATTATAATCTAAGCCAATTGATCTTGATAATCTTGCTAATGAATTATTTAAAGAAAAATCTTTACTATCGGCACCTGTATAATCTAAAGAACTAAAATCAATATCTTTAGTAATATTGAAAATATCTCCTGTGGATGAGAAAAGCTCATTAATTAATGATATTTTTTTTGAAGAAAAAATCACATCGTTAAAGATCATTGACAATGGTGTTCTAACAACTCCTGTGTATAATAAAGTGTTATTTGATAATCTTTTATAATCACTATTATTATCTTCAATGTTTATATTTTTATATATAAAATCTGTGGTGGTAGAACCTATATCAATCATTAAATTTATTTTATCAAGACTTTTTAAGAGGTTTGCGGTGAGAATCCAATTTGTAGAATACAAGCTTTTTGGACTTTTTATAGCATCACTATATTTCAAATATAAATTACTGTTGGAATAATAATATTTGTTTCCCTTTATATAATTATTGCAATTATTTAAAATCAAAAATATTCCTTCGTCTCGAGACTTAAAATTATCACATGACTCAGCAGTAATAGTAATAAAGTTTTCTATATTATATGAGCTATATAACCCTGAGATACTTTTGAAATAATTATTAAGTTCACTAAAATTGTTCCAAATTGCTAAATTTTTAAAATGAACATCAATAACATTTAAATTGGTATCAAGTACACTAATTTTAGTATTTGCGCCACCAATATCCCAACCTAAGTAAATTTTACTATTCATTTATATGCTCTATTGAGAAAACTTTATTATTATTAATATTGTGTTTATAATTTGGATTACTAAAAAAAATTGCAGGATTAAAACCCAGAGTTTTTTTTAGTCCTGCGTAAGAAGTCGTAAGTCTTGGATTTATTTCTAAGAATACAATATTGCCGTTATTCTCAAGTATTGCGTCGATACCAAAAAAACCATAATGACCATCAAAATGTTCTATAATATTATTTACAAAAATTTTCAAATCTTTAATTAAATTATTAAATTGCCCCATTATTATTTTATCAAGAAAAATCTCATGCTTAGAGGAAAATTTATAAATTTGCTTGTTTATTGAAAGAATTTTCAAAGAATTTGAGTCTGAAAAAATATTTATCCCTATTACATCACCACTAATATATTTTTGAAAGACATGATTATCAGATAATTTGCACTCATTGTTTTTTAAATCAACTTGATTTTTAAATATATAAAGTTTTTCAGCCCCAATTCCATCTTTTATTTTTGCAACAATGCTTTGTTCAGGAGGTATTTCTTTATAATTTGCATAAACTTGATTAACATATTTATTTGATATGCTAAATTTTTTATGTGTCAAAATTTTACAAGATGTTGTTTTTAAAAATTTACTATTGCAATTTAATAGAATTAAATCTTTTTTTTCAAGACTTTTAACTATTCTATACAATAAATCTTTTTCTTCTGGCGCTAAAATTAATATTCTTCTATTTTTTTTATGGTTTAATAATATATTTTTTACTAAATCTTTTGAGTAATCCATGTAAACAAGATTTATATTACCTAAAATTTTTTTGTTATTTTTATTTACCAATAAAGATATTTTTGATTGCGGGTATAATTCTGAAAAATCTTCCACTAAAGCCTTGATAATTAGCTTTGCCTCGTTGATAATTAGTTGAGATGAGTCATTACTTAATTCCTCTCCTAATATATGCTCGTAAATTAATATGTCCATAATTTTATGAAATTAATACCTGCTATAGATCTAAAAAATAATAAAGTTGTTATTGCTTCCAAAGGCAAAGAACGCGAATATGAAGAAATATCAAGTATATTGTCACCAACTTCAGATCCATGCAAATTTATTAACTACCTTCTCTCTCTATACGATTTTAACACAATATATTTAGCAGATTTAGATTCAATATCAAATTTTAATAATAAAAATATATTCTTACAGAGTATTATACAAACATTTAGCAATCTTGAGTTTATTATTGATAATGGGGTTAGAAAATATTCACATTTATACTCTCTTAATAATAGCAACTATATCCAAATAATTGGCACCGAAACTTTTGAAGATTATGAAATCTTAAACTACAAAAAAGACAAAAAATATATTCTTTCGCTAGATTTTAAAGATGGGATTATTATTGCGCAAAATAATAATTATAGAAAGATATGTCCAAAAAAAGTTATATCAATGAATCTTGACAATGTTGGGGAAAAAACTGGGATTAACTATAATAATATTAGGTTAATAAATAATATTTACCCAGATGCTGAAATTATTATATCTGGGGGGGTAGCTAATACGGAGGATATTCTTGAGGCAAAAGTAAATAACTACTCTGAAATAATATTGTTAACCGCAATTTTAGAAAAAAATATAATCTATTCGAAATTATAATTTAAATTCTTTAAAACACTTAGAGATTTCACAAATAATTTGATCGCGCACTTCTGATTTAGTTTTATTTGCGTCAATTTTCTTGATCCTCTTTTTATTTTTATTAACTTGCTTTAAATAACCTTTATAAACATCATTAAAAAAATGATCATCAAGAGTTTCAAACCTGTCTTTTTTTTTACTTTTTGGAAATCGTTTTTTAGCTAAATCGTAAGGCAAATCAAAAAATATTGTCAAATCTGGCAAAATATTTTCTGTAAAATTGCTTATTAATAAATCAATTTTTTTAATATTAACTTTTTTACCATACCCTTGATAGGCAAAAGAAGCGTCGATGAATCTATCACATAAAATCCATTTTCCTTTTGCAAGCTGAGGCTTTATAACTTCCTCAATATGTTGACGACGTGCTGAAAAAAGCAAAAGTAGCTCTGCTTCTGGGGATATAACAGATTTGTTATTAAGTAGAATATTTCTTAGAGATTCTCCATATTTTGTACCACCTGGTTCCCTAGTGCAGAAAACTGATAGGCCCTTTGTTTCTAAAATTTTTTTTACAGAATTAATTGTAGTAGATTTTCCTACCCCTTCAATTCCCTCAAAACTTATTAGTTTCCCATTGCTCATAATTTATTTTTGGTATTTATTAACTGCTTTAACATGATCTTTGTAATTTTTAGAAAAAATATGCTTTCCTTTCTTATTTGCAACAAAATAAAGATATTCTGTCTTATTCGGCCTACTAGCTGCCTGTATTGATTCTTCTCCAGGAGAGCATATTGGCGTTTTTGGAAGACCTTTAATTCTATATGTATTATATTCATTATTTTCTCTTAAGTCTTTTTTAGTTATGTTTCCTTCAAAGTTTTTCATACCGTAAATTACTGTCGGATCTGCCTGCAATCTCATTTTTTTATTTAATCTATTAACAAAAACACTTGCTACTATAGCCTTTTCACTAGGTAACGATGTTTCTTTTTCTATTATAGAAGCCATAATGAGCATTTCATACGGAGATTTGTAAGGCAATGAGTAATCGCGATTATTCCAATATTTAATTAATATAGAGTTCATTTTTTTTGCACAGTTTTTTAAAAAGTAATCTATTGATATTCCAGAAGAGAATTTATATGTGTCTGGAAAGCACATACCTTCTGGAGACAAATAATTAATTTCTGAAGGATAAATTTTATTTATATATCTTCCCTCATCTTTTAAGAGATTACTATTCCTTAAAAGGCTTATAATATCCTTATAAGTTGACCCTTCTAATATAGTAACTTTATCTTGTAGAACATTACCATTAACTAATTTCAATAAAAAACTATACTCAGTATCACTCTTATTAATAGCATATTTACCGTTGTTAAACTTAGGGTTTAAACTATACATATAAATAATAATCTTTGATCTAAAATCTGAGCTTATAATATTTTTTTTCTTTAGCGTATTAATACTTTTAGTTATGCTATCACCCTCATTTATTAAAAAAATTTTTCTATTTTTGCTGTTATTGTAAATTTTTTTATTTAAAGAATAATTTAAATATGAGAAAAAAGACAAGGATAATATAAAAAAAATTAATATAAGTATTTTTAAGGCTAAAACTTTATTTATATATGTCATTTTTTAACAACCTAATAATTTCTTTTATAATTTCACTATTACTGTATTTATGATCGTTTATTGATTTAATATTCCAAATCAACCTGACGGAATTACAAAAAAATGCACCGTCATAATCTTTTATATCATTTTTTTTTATTTTTTTATGCTTAACTTTATATTTATTTTTTTTAAGTAATTTTAATATGTAGCATTTCATTACACCCTCAACACCAGAATCATTAATTACTGGAGTATATAAAGTATCTTTTTTTATAAAAAAAATATTACTAGATATCCCTTCAATAATATTATTTTTCTGGTCACATAAAATTAATTCTGGAAATTTTTTTGTGATTTCATCTGTTGCCATTATGTGATCAAGTCTATTTGAGTGCTTTATTTTTGAGAGTTTTTGATTGCAATTAAGCATTGTATTTGAAAACTTAGTTTTTACACCTTTTTCTTGATAGTCTCTTGGGTATCTAGGTATTGTGCTCGTAGTTAAAATAATATTTGGTTTTAAATTTGCTAAAGCTATATTATAACCTCTTTTTTTAACAGTACCTCTCGTGATCGTTATGTTTAATATACAATTATTAATATTACCCAAAGATTTTTTTATATATTTTTGCAACAAATTATGGTCTAAGTTTTTTATCTTTAACGCATCGCATCCTTTTTTTAGTCTTTTAAGATGAAGTTCTAAATTATTTGGCTTATTGTTTATTACTAAGATTGTTTCAAATATTGAATCACCATATAAAAAACCTCTATCAAATATTGAAATACTTGAACTAAATTTTCCATTAACCAGATTCATTATTACATGCGTTTAAATATTAGCGTACCATTTGTTCCGCCAAAACCAAACGAGTTAGACATGGCCACGTCTATAGAAGTTTCTCTGGCTTTATTTGGAACATAATCTAGATCACACTCTGGATCCTGATCATTTAGATTTATTGTTGGGGGTATTACATTATCTTTTATAGATAATGCGCAAAATACAGCTTCAACACCACCTGCAGCGCCCAAAAGATGCCCAATCATAGACTTTGTTGAGCTAATTGGTGTATTTTTTGCATTTTCAATTCCTAATGCGGCTTTTATAGCATCGGTTTCTGCCTTATCACCAGCGGGGGTTGATGTTCCATGAGCATTTATATAATCAATTTCATTTTCGTTCAACGAAGCTTCGTTTAATGCTTGTTTCATGCATTTGGCTGCTCCAGTACCTCCAGCAGCAGGCTGCGTCATATGATGTGCGTCACTATTCATTCCAAATCCTACAATTTCACAGTAAATTTTAGCGCCACGCTTTTTAGCAGACTCATAATCTTCAAGTACTAATATTCCGGCGCCATCTCCGAGAACAAAACCATTTCTATTAACGTCCCATGGTTTACTAGCTGTTTCAGGATTATCATTATTAGTTGAACATAGAGCTTTTGCTGAGGCAAAACCGCCTATTCCAAGTGGGCAAGTTGCCATTTCTGCGCCTCCTGCAATCATGCAGTCAACATAACCATGCTTAATCATTCTCGCCGCATCACCAATGCTATGTGTGCCAGTAGCGCACGCTGATACTAAGGATAAATTTGGGCCAGTTATCCCATACATTATAGATAAGTTTCCAGAAACCATGTTAATAATTGAGCTTGGAACAAAAAAAGGAGAAATTTTTCTTGGGCCACTTTTTAAGAAATTTCCATAATTTCTTTCAATATAAGGTAAACCACCGATTCCAGAACCAATAGATACACCAACTCTATCTCTATTTTTATCTGTAATTTCTAAACCAGAATCATTTATTGCCATTACACTTGCCCCAATACCATAATGAATAAATGTATCCATTTTTTTTTGGTCTTTAGGAGATATAAAATCATCTGCGTTAAAATCATCAACAGATCCAGATATCTGAACAGAAAAAGAGGAGGCGTCAAAAGAAGTGATTTTTTTAATACCACTTACACCGTTTTTTATGTTCCCCCATGCTTTATCAATGGTTGAGCCCACTGGGGATACTAA
>Ga0213863_10003420_pt1 | contig 10946 bp, 9 predicted proteins | sample PICome_8_FD_160128 | JGI IMG/M metagenome (GOLD analysis project Ga0213863, IMG submission 160128) | Coastal seawater microbial communities near Pivers Island, North Carolina, United States - PICO497 | ecosystem: Environmental > Aquatic > Marine > Coastal | place: USA: North Carolina | collected... | reverse complement strand
TAAAAACACAGCCACCCAGCTGCTTGATGCACAAAATCTTGAATATGTAATCGACTGGACACTGAGCGGCCCTCCCTTTTTGACCCAACCCGGGGCGTTGATTCACGCCGTAGAGGCAAGCGTTTTTGCGCAAACAGGCCTGACCGCAACGCGGTCTACTGGCGGTGGAACTTCCGATGGTCGATTCATTGCACCCTATGGCATCGAAGTGGTGGAATTAGGCGTTTGTAATGCGACCATCCATCAAGTCAATGAATGTGTTCGAGAGACTGACCTGGGGCCTTTGGCTGCAATCTACGCCGATGTGCTCGCACGGCTGCTCAAGTCCAATGATGACTGATCCGCGTTATCCCGATCTAGAGGTTTACATTAAAACCTCTGACCTTGATGAACTTGCCGCAATGCTCGATCAAATTTTATCTTTATCGCCCTGGGACAAATCAGATTCTGTTTATTGCGCTCGGATCGATTCCCAACGAGGGGATTCTGAGGTCTATCTTCGCCCAAGAGCCTACAAAAATTTTGCCAGCATCTGGATTAAAAAAAATGTAACCCCTTGGTCAACAGATCACGATTTAGCCTTGGCGCTCGGTGAAAAAACAAACACAGAGATTCGCTGCAGCACCGGATCCTGGTCTGATATAGAGAGCGACGAGCAAGCGCTTTGGTGGCGAATCAAAAACGGAATCAGCAAACAAGTACAGTGGTCCTGATGCGATATTTAGCAGCTGCGCTGGTGTTGTTTCCCCTGATCACCAGCCTTCTACTCTGGTTTTTACCCGCCAGCCTTGTTTGGAGGGGGCTCGAGGTGGACCAGTATCTACCCTATGGCGTCCGAGTGACCTTGCCACGAGGAACAGTTCGAGAGGGTTACACGACGCTTCGATTTCGAACTTTTCCAGCTTCCAAGCTTTCTTGGGCGTTAATCACACCAAACTTCACCGAAGGCACTTTCGCGCTTCGATACCGAGTGCAGTTGGAGGGCCCTAATCACGCTGCAGATGCCACCGTGAGCCTTCAGAATTCAGGATTAAACTTACTTGGTGTTACAGGGTTCGTTGAAAGCGAAGATATTAACCGTCTCGCGGGACCCTTCGGTCATCAGTTTTCTGGACGCCTGAACGCCAATCTCAGCAACATCCGATGGAACCCACCCTGTATCGAGGCGGCAACAGGCCGCATTGATTGGACCGGAGGATTGATCACCCTGAATCTATTTGACCGAACGAGTAGCTATCCATTGCCAGCGCTTGAAACCAAACTTCAAGACACGGACTGCGGCGTTAAACTGTTAGTTAGTCATCAGAAAAAAAACCTAGCCGACCTTCAATTGACCAATCAAGGCTGGTTCATTGCTCGACTTGAACCTGCACTCTTGAGACTCGCAAAAGTCCCAGATGCGAATCAAATCAAGCAATCTCTCCTGTTTGAAGAGAAAATCTTGTAACCTTCAGTTCATACCTCAAATTCAAGACGACACTGCAATGTTCAACTTCCCCATCGAGCAACTCAATCGTCCGATTACGATCGCGGCTTGGGTGATCGTCGCCGGAACGGTCTTATATCTTGTCGTTCAGAACCTGTTTTTTTATTTAGACGCTGGTCTGGCGGGAGCGGTTAAGCTCACCCCTTCGGCGCCAATGCAAGAAGCGGTTATTTCAAGCAACGGGCCCAGCGTTCAGACGCGTGAGCTCTTCGGTCGGTTGGGAGCAAGCGGCCCAGCTGAGCCTGTTGAGGCGCCAACAACCCGTCTCAACCTAGAATTACAGGGCGTTTTCCTCAGTGAACTGAAAACCGCATCGAGCGCAATCGTCGCAGAACGCGGAAAAAACGGGAAACTCTATCAAGTCGGCGAAAAGTTACCTGGCAACGTCACACTGCACGCGGTGAATGCTGATCACATTTTGCTTCGCCGTGGTACGCGATTAGAAAAGCTGCTCTTTATCTCAAAGCGTCTTAATATTCGCGCTTCCGATACTGCTTCAAACCGAAATACCGCGACATCCAAAGCAAGGTCTTCGCGCATTGCCGGCAACGCAAATCTAATCCCAAGCGCACAACAGCCGAGTGATCAGGGCTCATCGGCAACTTTGTCTGAAGTAAGAGATAGACTGCTTCGAAACCCCAAAAAGTTACTCAAGGACTATGGCCTCAGCGCTGTCTCGGAGGGCAGCCCCAAAGGCTACAAAGTTGATTCCGCCCACCCAGCGTTGGCAGGAACAGGACTGCAACCGGGAGACCGCGTCGTCTCTGTCAATGGTGCGCCACTTGGGACGGCAATGAATGATGTGCGATTAATCGATCAAGCCCGCTCAGCAGGCCGCGTTCGAGTCGAAGTCGAACGCGGCGGTCGTCGGTTTTTTCTCACGATTCCAATACCCTAAGCGAACATGATCCAGTAGACTTATGCGCAGACGCTCACTCTTGAATTTTATGTCCGCTTTTTCTCGTATTTTGCCCACTTTCTTTTTGATGTTAGCCATGCTTTCAGCCAAGGCTGAGGATAATTGGAAGATCAATCTGAAAAATGCAGACATTCGAGAGTTTGTGACGCAAGTTTCGGCGATCACAGGCAAGAGCTTTATTATCGACCCTCGCGTGAAAGGCGACGTTACCATCGTCTCCAACGTCGATATGGATGAAGACAGCGTCTATCAGCTTTTCTTAAGCGTCCTCCAGGTACATGGATATGCCGCAGTGCCATCGGGTTCAGCGATTAAGATCGTACAAACCGTGCTCGCCAAACAGAACAGCAATCCCCAAGACTTTATCAGCGATCTTGAATCCCAAGAATTAGTCACTCGCGTCATCACCGTTTCCAACGCGCCCTCCGAGGAGATGGTCAAAGTTCTCAGACCTCTGATTCCTCAATACGGGCACATTGCGGCACTCAGCGAACCCAACGTGCTGATCATCAGCGATCACGCATCAAACATTAATCGATTGGTCGAAATCATAAATCGCGTAGATATCGCTGACAGCTTAGAGGTTGCGATTGTTGATCTCAAAGAAGCCTGGGTTGAGGACGTCGTTCGCCTCCTCGAGGAGCTCGCACCTGATCAGATTGGCAAAAGTGCTAAAGGGCCCAACCGCGTCAGTATTGTAGCCAGCGAGAGAACCAATAGCCTCGTCATAAAAGGAGAGCGATTTACCGTTGCTCGCGTTAAAGCGTTGATCGCTCAACTCGACGTGCCTGCCAATCGGTCGGGAACCATCAAGGTTATCCGATTGGCGCATTCTGATGCGACGAAGATGGCGGAAATTTTAAGCAACTTAGTCAGCAGTCAAGGCGGAAAATCCGAAGACAGCATGGTCGACGTTAGCATTCAAGCTGACGAGTCGATCAACGCGCTCGTCATCAGAGCCGATCCAGCCAATATGATCGATCTGATGGACATTATCGAAAGCTTAGATGTCCGGCGCCTGCAAGTACTTATTGAAGCAGCCATCGTCGAGGTGACGGCAGATTTTTCTCGCCAGCTAGGAAGCGAGCTGGCCGTAGGAGATGCCTCGAGCGGTACAACACCGCTGGGCCTCACAGCACCGAGCGGAACGCTGGCGCAGGTTCTGCAGGGCCTGGCCGTCCCCTCTGGGAGCATAGCGCCACCCGCATCGCTGGGTGAGTCACCCTTGATTGCTGGAGGGCGACTTTCGAATACCGGAACAAGCTTTGCGTTTATCATCAAAGCCCTGGCTTCCAACAGTGATGTTAACCTTTTGTCGACTCCCAGCATTACTACTATGGATAACGAGGAAGCGAAAATTGTTGTCGGCCAAAACGTTCCGTTCAGGACAGGCTCGACCGTGACCGGAAGCCAAGGCACCACGAATCCGTTCACCACGATTCAGCGTGAGGATGTTGGCTTAACTCTTGAGGTCACGCCTCACATTAACAGTAATAACTTGGTACGGCTTTTGATCCACCAAGAAGTTTCAGAAGTTGATGCTTCAAGCTTGACAGTGATCGGTTCCGAGGCAGCGGCTGACTTAATCACGAATAAACGGACCATCGACACTACGATTTTAGTAGAGGATGAGGAAGTGATTATTTTAGGTGGTCTGATTCGAGACAAAGAAACCCAAGGCGAATCAAGAGTACCAATACTTGGCAGTATTCCTGGCCTCGGCATGCTCTTTCGCAGTCAGACGCTTAGCTTAGAAAAACAGAACCTTCTGGTATTTCTTAGACCGACCGTTCTGAAGTCCAGTTCAGATATTTCCCAGGCGATCGAGCGTAAGTTCAACCGAGTTTTTGAGCTTGAAATCGAAGGTACCGGAGGTTATTCCACGGACCGACTCTCTGACTTGATCGATGGAAAACTATAGGGCGCCGCAAAAAGCAGTAAGCGCTTTTATCGAGCGAAGCACTCTCGAATTCTTCAAACTGTGGCTTCGGCCCACCTTTATCAAAAACAATTCGGACGCGCTTGCTCTCACAGGCGTTGAGCAAATATTTTATGCCCTAGATTGTGAGTCATCATCTGATCTCCGCCTCTTGGAAATAGGGTGTCAGGCGGGCGGCTTACCGCCACCTCAGAGCCGAACTAACCTTAAGAAAAACACCGATGGCAATTATCTCTTTCTCCGATATCGCGAGGGACTACTGGGTCGAAGTTCAAGTCGATATCAAAGCCAAAGATCAAGGTCTTTAACACTGACCGAGCTAGCAGATATCAATCAAGCAACACTTATCCCCGTTTCTTTTTATTGGGGACATCAGCCTGATCGCGCGCTCTCACTCTGGCGAGTACTCTTATCCGACCAATGGGCTCCAACCTCACGCCTCAGAAAGCTTCTCTCGATTCTATTTATGAGGCGACACATTTTGGTAAAGTTTGGTGAGCCAATGCCGCTGCAACTCTCCCAGCAATTACTTCCAAACTTAGAGCTTCAAGCCAAACGCATCCATCGCTTACTGCGTCGTCATTTTAAAGATGAACGCCAATCCATTATTGGTCCAGACCTCTCTCATCGCAGAACGCTTTTAGATGAAATACTTCAGGCACCCAGCGTGCAACAGGCAATCGATGCCGAAGCTGAAATCAGTGACTTACCGCGACACAAAATCGCCAACCAAGCCTACGGCTTTGGTGCGGAAATTGCCTCCGACCTTTCTTACCGCGTGATCCGGTTTTTTCATGTCATTTTGACTTGGCTCTGGAACAACTTATACGACGGCATTGAAACAACCAACCTAGACCGGGTTCGAGCAGTGGCAGGAAAATCAGATATGGTCTACGTCCCCTGCCATCGTAGCCACATCGACTATCTCTTGTTGTCATACGTGCTCTATCATAATGGTCTCGCACTGCCCCATATTGCTGCTGGAATTAATTTAAACCTCCTTATTGTGGGCCCATTGCTGCGCCGAGCAGGCGCGTTTTTTATGCGACGAAGTTTCCGTGATGAGCCGGTTTACAAAGCAGTCTTTGATGAGTACGTCCGCTTACTGCTGTCCAAGGGTTTTCCGATAGAGTATTTTATTGAAGGGGGTCGCAGTAGAACCGGCATGATGCTCAGCCCTAGACCCGGCATGATCAATATGACGGTCAATGCTTTTTACAAAAACCCAGAAAGAGATACTCACTTTATTCCTGTCTACTTCTCTTACGAACGCTTGCTCGAAATTGATAGTTATCTTGAAGAATTAAGCGGTAAACCAAAAAAAACCGAATCTCTCTTAGACCTCTTTCGAGTCCTTCGGAGATTAAAGCTGAACTTCGGTCAAGTCGCGGTCAACTTCGGACATCCGATTTCGTTGCAAGACTTTCTGGCATCAGACAGTGTGCTGACCCTGCCATCGGATGAGAAAACCGCACAGCATCAGTTAGTCAGCAACTTGGGGTCACACATTGCTCATCGCATCAATGCGGCGATCGCTGTCAACCCAACACAGTTATTTGCGACCGTGATCTTAGGAACAGAAACTGGAAAAATCGACAGGCCAAGGCTACTTATCCTGATGCGGCTCCTAGAGCAGCTCCTAGAAGCTGATCGGTTCTCGAATGTCTTTGAGCGCGCCGATGCTGAGCTGCTCGACTACGTCATCGCCGCGACAAGTGCGACAGATTCAAATGACGGTGGAGATATTTATTTTGATGACCCAGACCGAACAGCGAGCCTCGCTTATTATCGCAATAGTATTGCGCACTTAACGATCGCGCCGGCCCTTGTTGCCAATCTCTTGCTTCAAAAGCCTGAGATGTCGCCGACTGAAATTACAGTCAATATTGCGGCTATTGCTCCTTTGCTGCGCGCTGACCTGAGCGCCACTTTTAGCGCGTCGACCGAGCAGGTTGAGGCAACCCTCGACGCTTTCTCGGATTTCGGCTTGATTGCTCAAGCACCAAACGGACCCTCCGTAATTGTTGATCAGAGAGCCTTACAGATTATTGCAAGGTCAGCCCATGCAGTACTCTATCGCCACGCCATCGCCCTCTGTTTGGCTCAGACCGCGTCGCCCATAACCGTGGCCAACATCGAGCGTGTTGATCGTTTTGGAGAAGGATTGGCCTCGATGCTAAATACGGCACCGCTTATTGCAACAGAGTCTCAAGTATCAGCCCCGGTATCTGATAACTTCCTCGAGCAGTTAAAACTTCTTGAGACACCGTCTTCTGAAAATCAGCGCCATAGCCCAGCGGCCCAAGCCTTTTCAGAGGTATTATCGGCAAAGACCTTCGAGAAGATTCAGTCGACAACTTTAGGCGCTGTTTAAGAACACATCGAGTCTGCTTCGCCGGCCTTCGAGTTGATAAACAGGGACAGGATCACGATGTCTTAATCGATCCGACCTAGGACGCTTAACGATCGATCGCTTAATCCCAAGCCGGCTCGCGGCCCGTAAAAACGGCGTCAGCTCAGCACCTTTCCCGATAAAAGACTGGAGCATTTGCATCTCGCCCTTTGACAAGGCATTTTTCTTTTTCGCCTCAAACATTGGATCAACAATAGCAGCATCAAACCCCCTTGCTGAAGCAAATGGAATGGTGCTATCCCAATGGTAAAGTTCCATCCGATCAACAATTGGCTTGAGCACTGGATTCGCTTTCGCCCTATCGAGTCCATCTTGAGTCAGCAGGTAAACCGTTTTAGAGCGTTCCAGCATCGTCACTTGATGACCATAGGCCGCCAGAATAAAAGCATCTGTTCCAAGGCCCGCAGTCATATCTAAAACGCTCGCTCCTGGTCCACGGTTGATAGCCTTGATCAGTAACTCTGCTCTCATGGAAACTTTACGGCGCCTTGCGGCCAGCGCCGGACGAGAAAAATCAACGGTCAGCGCAGGTTTCTCCCCATAAAGATCGATTAACGTCCTTTCCGATCCCTCATCACTCAAAAAAAACCGCATTTAAGGTCTCGACTTTGATGCCACAATTTCTCGGACATACAAGGGCGCAGCCTTTAAGGCAGAGACGGTCAATCCTCTATCGAACTGCTCAACGGCCAGAAGCAACAAATCTTCCGCAGTGGCATCGACAATATCTGTCTTAGTCAGCATCGGGTGTGCATCATCGTCAAAAATAAATGCGCCATCACCAGCGAGGCCCCAAGCCGAATCAAGGCAGTCCTGAAGGCTAGCCCGAGTGTGAACACGCGGCCCTTCTGAAAGCTCTGGAAACCCGCTGCGACAATTGCGATAAAACCCAGCATAGACCTCAGCCTCTCTTGCGTGAACGGCCACCAAGACATCATCGATCTGATGATCACGTCCTGCTTGGAGGGCGATCACGGCCATTGTGGGCACTTCGATCACAGGCAAGCCCAGTCCATACGCCAAGCCTTGTATCACCCCCACAGCAACTCTCAATCCAGTGAAGGATCCTGGTCCTTGACTAAAGGCCAATGCGGACAAATCCTCGAGCGCAGCATCTTTTTCATCTAGAAACTCAAGTATCTGCGGAAGCAGAATGCGCGAATGTCGGGGACCATTTAACCAACTCTTGCTGCTGACTTGATCCAGCTTCGCAAGTCCCATCTTTAAATCGGCGCCGGTCGTATCAATACCCAAGATCATTGTGAGATTCCTATAAATTCTACTGCGTCATCAAGCTGGTCGGTCCAGCGGAACATCGGCAGATTATTCTGCAAATATTGCGCGTAACTTGCATCCCAAACACGCGCGTCTCCAATAACAAAGACCCCTCGATCAGAGGCTCTGCGAATAAGCCGTCCGAAACCTTGTCGCAACTTGAGCGCACAGTCTGGGAGCAGAAATTCTAAAAAGAAGTCCGAGCCCAACGCATCAAGCCGCTGCTTGGCGCCTCTCAGAGTTGGGTCTGACGGAGACTTAAACGGTAACCGATCCATCACCAAACAATCGACCTCCGCGCCAGCGAGATCCATCCCTTGCCAATACCCCATGGTCACTAGAAGAATACCCGATTTAGACGCCATAAATGCTTCAACGAGCTGCGCCGCGCCCTGCTCGCCCTGAACAAACAGCACTCTGTCTTGATCTCCCCGCAGATATTGCGTCGCCAATTTTAACGCTCTGTGTGACGTCATCAAAATCAGGGTTTTACCATCAAGCAGCGGATCAATAGACGACAGTAGCTGGGGCATAAAATCCTCTGCCTCAAGACTCGGTAATACCGCCGGTTTATAACCTAAAACCTGACGTTCATAGTCGAAAGGACTGCCGATGCGATGCGTTGAGTCGATCTCAATTGGCAACTGCTGAACAAAGAAATCAAAGCATTCGTTAACCGTCATTGATGCCGAAACGAAGATGCAGGTCATAGCATCTAGGAAGCTTACTGCTCCGTGGAGCGCATCACCTTCTACCGGCCAATCGGAGCAATACCACGATACACCTTGACGCCCAGACCGCCAGAAATAGCGATGGGCTTCAACTTCTAGGTCGCCCCCAATCGCCAGAACTCGATCTAACTGGGCGACACATTGATCTGATAACTGAAGTAAGCGTCGGCTCCGAGAGCTACGGACCTGAACAGCTTGGATTAAGCCCGACAATAAGTCCTCTAATTGATCACACATTGAGAGGACCTGCTCTAGATGTTCGGGAGACATCGAGCCTGAATTCTCCTCGGAGCCAAATTGTCGAACAATCTCCTCGTGGGTTACGCGCAGCCGTTTAGACCATTGCAAAAGCGTGTCGTCACCTTGGGCGCCAGTACCCACTTCATCTTGAAGATCCTCTGAGAAGGTCGTCAACCAATTGATGTCATAAACCAAACTCGCCGACTCGCGGACAATCGACGGTAATTGCTCTGCTTCGTCAATTAAACAGGCGTCGAAATTTTCAAATACTCGATGCGTCAGTTCATTTTCTGGCGATGAGCCCGCCACCAGCAATTGGTGATTAACAATCAAAACGTCTGCATCGCGCGCGCGGTTTTGTGCCTTGAAATAGGCACAATCGGAGTAACTGGGGCACTGCATTTTCAAGCACTCAGTCGCTGAGGCGGTTACCAGCGAATGAAGCCTGGGCTCAAGATCACCCAATTCAGAGAGATCACCCAGTCGACTGGCAGTCGACCACTGCCACACATCCATCAGATCTGCTTCTATTTTAGAAATGGTCATCGATCGTGGGGAACGGACAGCCTTCTGAAGTTTTTCTCGACACACATAGTTTCTGCGTCCTTTTAAAACTTGCACCTGCCGATGCTCCCCCGCTATTTTGGCGGCTATCGCAAGATCATGGTTGATCACTTGGTCTTGTAGCAGCTTCGTAAACGTTGATATGAGCACCCGTTTTTTACTGGCAAGTATTGGCACCAAGTAACCAATGGTTTTTCCAATGCCGGTTCCCGCCTCGATCACAGAATGTGATTTGAGATTGAGACTATTTTCAATACACATAGAAAACTCAAGCTGCTGAGGTCTAAACTCATAGCTTGGAATCAGTGCTGGCGCAGGGTTTTCGCGCCCTAACAGTTCTGGCAATTTGGGTTCATTCATCGCTAATGCATACTTTAAAAATTGTGGCTATGCTGTCCTTTTAATAGATAACAACGCTATGACACAGCGCCAGTTTTCGAGCATTATTCTTGCCGGCGGGAAAGGCAGAAGACTCAATGGCCAAGATAAAGGGCTGATTCATTATAGGGGCGCACCCTTAATACACTATGCATTCCAGAGCGCTCAGGCGTGTTCTTCTAGAACTTTGATCAGCGCAAATCGAAATATCGAGTATTACCAAACATTAGGCGTAGAGGTTGTATCTGATTCTACGCCGAACTTCGGGGGTCCTCTGTGCGGACTGTCTGCCTGCGCGCCATTGATCTCATCTAAGTTTACGCTGGTCATCGCTTGTGACATGCCCGGTCTCTCGCATGCCATCATCAGCGCCTTGCAAGAAAACTTGGTATCGAATGTCGATAGCTTCGATGCAGCGGTGTATGAGCATCATGGTCGACTTGAATGTGGTCTGATGGCTCTTCAAACATCGGCTATTAAAGCATTGGCTGAGCAGCAACAATTCCGCGATCAATCCATCAAAGGCTGGCTCAAGAGCCTACGGCTTTCCACCCTGAAAATCCCGTCCAACCAAGCTTTTACCAATCTTAATCGGCCACTAGATTTTTGAGGCACCCATAAAAAAGCCCTTTTACAGGGCTTTTTTATGTTGCAGTGCTGTACTAAGAAATTATTTCTTTTTCTTGGCAGCAGCTTTCTTCTTAGGTGCCGCTTTCTTAGCAGCAGCCTTCTTAGGTGCAGCCTTCTTAGCAGCAGCCTTCTTAGGTGCGGCCTTCTTAGCAGCAGCCTTCTTAGGTGCGGCCTTCTTAGCAGCAGCCTTCTTAGGCGCAGCCTTCTTAGCAGCAGCTTTCTTCTTAGGCGCAGCTTTCTTAGCAACAGCTTTCTTCTTAGGCGCGGCCTTCTTAGGTGCAGCCTTCTTAGCAGCAGCTTTCTTCTTAGGTGCAGCCTTCTTAGCAGCAGCTTTCTTCTTAGCTGCAGCCTTCTTAGCACCAGCTTTCTTC
>Ga0213863_10003419_pt1 | contig 10946 bp, 7 predicted proteins | sample PICome_8_FD_160128 | JGI IMG/M metagenome (GOLD analysis project Ga0213863, IMG submission 160128) | Coastal seawater microbial communities near Pivers Island, North Carolina, United States - PICO497 | ecosystem: Environmental > Aquatic > Marine > Coastal | place: USA: North Carolina | collected... | reverse complement strand
ACACGTATAGACACAAAACATATTGTCCCTGCTTCTAAATTGGTATCAAGTATTACAGGTTTTCCAGTTCAGCCAAATAAAGCAATCGTTGGGGCTAATGCTTTTGCTCATGAATCTGGGATTCATCAAGACGGAGTTTTGAAGCACCGAGAGACTTATGAAATAATGAAAGCTCAAGATGTCGGCTGGTTGGAAAATAAATTGGTTCTAGGAAAGCATTCAGGACGAAATGCGTTAAAAACTAGATTTTCTGAGATTGGTTATGAAATTAAAGATTCTGGTGAGCTAAACTCATTATTCGAAAAATTTAAAAATTTAGCTGACATTAAACATGAAATATACGATGACGATCTTCATGCTTTGATATCAAATACTTCGGCTGACGACAATATTTCTTTTTACAGTTTATCAAGTATACGATCAATAAGTGACTCAAAATCAGACCCTCATTCAATAGTTGTGCTAGAAAAAAATAAAAAATGTTTTGAGAGTGAGTCTAATGGCGGAGGTCCTGTAGATGCAGCATTCAAAGCCATAGAAAAAATTGTTAATAGTGAGTCTGTACTACAATTATATTCTGTAAATAATATAACTGATGGAACAGATTCATTAGGTGAAGTAACAGTAAGAATTGAAAAAAATGGCATAATAGTTAATGGAATTGGATCAGATACAGACATTGTTATTGCTTCAGCAAAAGCATACCTTGATGCAATAAATAAATTAAGTAATAAATCAAACATATTGCATCCTCAACTAGACCATGTCTAAAGAAAAATATTCAGTTAATTTAAAAAGTTTAGGGTATTTAGGGATAGACCTTTGGGTTAAAAAAAATAAATTAGTATCAGAAACTGATAAGGATTTAAAAATACATAAAAATATTATTATTCAGGATACTCTTAACGACAAGCATAAGGAAATATTTAAAAATTTTATTACTGCAGTAAAGAATTCATTAGAGAATATTAATATAGATTTTTTAGATTATAATAACCTTATTGAGTTAGATGCTTCGATAGATTCAGATAATATTAGAAATATTTATTTGATTATTTGCAATGATGACATTAAAAATATTATTCAAGGCGAAGAATATAAAGAAAAATACAGCAGAGTAGTTAAAAATAATATTTATACATTTAACACTTTTATGGTTTCAGAAAATATTACGGACAAAATAAAAAAATTATTATGGAAAAATTTTTTATATATTAAAAGTTATGAGTAGTCTACAAAGTTCATTAAATTCTAAGTTTATTGATATGGAAAAAATTCATATCAACGATATTGTTGATATTGAAAATACTTCTTATGATTACCCTTGGTCTGAAAAAATATTTTATGACTGTATTAACCATAATTATCTATGCAAAGTTCTAGTTGTTGATAATAATCTTATTGGTTACGTTATTAGCTCAATTGTTCAGGACGAATGTCATATTATGAATCTTTGTATTAAAGATAGTTACAGGGGTCATGGATATGGAAGATTGTTATTAGACGGTCTTCAAAAAGAAGCTATTGCTATTAACTGCAAACTATTATTTCTTGAATGTAGACCAAGTAATAATGCTGCTTTAAAACTTTATTACTCTGAAGGCTATAATGAGGTTGGAATAAGAAAAAATTATTACCCAGCCCCGAATGGTTATGAAGATGCAATTATGCTGGCTAAAAATGTCTAACAAAACCCCAAATTTATTGAAAGTAACTTTAAGTATACTTTCAAGCTTTATTGGTATTCAGTCAAATAAAAATAGAGTCCGTGATTTTAAGTCTGGCAGCCCTGCACAATTCATTATTATTGGAATTATTACAACCATATTATTTATAATACTCTTGTACAATTTTGTTAAATTGGTATTAATATATAGCGTATGATTATTATTAATTATTGTTAATTTCTTTAAAACCACAAATCTCGCATCCATTTTGACTATTTATAAAAGATAAATATTTTTTATTGTTAATATGAGAATATATTTTATTACAAGTTTCTAAAATTATAGTTCTTGCATCGTTAAGCTTATCAGATGAATATGTAATATTATTAATAGAATTTTTTGACGTGTTTATTAGAAGATAATTTGCCATAGTAATAGTATTATCTATGAGTGTATAAAAGGGCAATTGCAATGACTCGCCAGATATAACAGAATCTCTAGATGATATATTTGCACCAGTTTTATAATCAACAATAACAGTATCTTTTCCAATTGAGTATTTAAGATCAAACCTTCCATTAAGAGAAATACCATTATCGAGCTGTTTTGAAATCCAGCCCTCAGAAATAAAATTATACTTTTTATCTATATCTTTATAAAAGTAATCTGCCATAGTGGGCAATAATTTATACCATAAATTAACTTCAAAAGGGCGTACATTACCATGAAAATATTTCTCAATATTTTTTTTAGTACAATCTTCTAAATAGCATAAAATTTCATCATATTTTGACTTATTTGAAATATTTTTAACAGTTTCTGCAAGAACAGTGTGAACAAAATTTCCGTAAACTGAATAATTTTTTTCAATAATAGAGTAATTTTTCTTTGGTTTTGTTTTGTTTAGATAAAAGCAATAGCGGCAAAAGTTATAATTTTCAATATCTCTATATGTGAGATTTAAAAAACTATCATTTAATTGCAAATTAATTTTCTTTACGTCAATTGATTTTTGAATTATTTTTTCACTAGTTTCAAATAAATTTTTATTCTTCTTGAGATAATGATCTATAAATAATTTAAATTTACTTTTTACATAAACATCTTGATCATCTGAGGCATGAAAAGATATTATTATTTGTTTTGTATTTTTTACTAAATTTAAGAAATCATAAATATCCTCAAGAAAATCCTCGTTAGCATTTATTGATAAATCAGAGTACAAAATTTTATTTATTGAAAAATTATTAATTATTTTTTTTGGGAAATTTTTACTAGACATTGAATTTATATAAATTTTATCGTACTTACTTAAGGCAGCATGCTTAATATCAATATAGTCAATATTACTATTATTTATATTTTTAAACGTTTTAGTTTCTAGATAATTATTTAGCTTTTTATGCCACGTGGCAAGACTATAGGTTTTACCACTATTTAAGTATATTTCATTAATATTTTTCAATATTTTTAAAAACTGACTTCCCGCAATATCTTTTTGAATTTCTTCCATTGAGCCAAAAGACATAATTTTTGATTCAATAATTTCTTTAAATTCAGAAAATGTATATTCCTGGTTTATATCAGGTATGTTGAAAAATATATTTTCTATATTAGCACTTACGGTATAATTTTTTGATAATACAAAAGGAGCTTTAATATTATTTTTATAATATTTTATTATATTCTGAAAAAAAACTTCTTTTTCTTTGAGGTCAATATTGGGTTTAAAATAAGGCGACATATAAATACCATAAAAATTATGCAAATTATTGCATTCTAAAAAGTATTTGATTACTGTATTAATATAAGAACAACATGCACTGGTAGATAAAAGCCAGCCCTCATTATCATTAAAAGAAATTTTATTATGTTCTAAAAGAGCGCTAAGTCTTCTAGCAAAATACCTGTCATTATTTATAAGTGCTATTTTACAGTCATTGTTTCTATCGCGGGTTTCTAGAATATCTTTTAGCATAAATTCTAGCTCATCTTCCTGTGTTTCAAAGTTATAAGATTTAAAAGAATTTATACTATTTGGAATAAAGTCGTCATTATTAATATTTTTTGTATAACTATTATTCTTATAATTGATATTATTGGGTAAATTTTTCGTAATCCAGTCTATCTCAATATTTTCATAATCATTTAAATTTATTGTATGATGATAAGCATCAGTAAAAAAAATATCTTTTCTTAAAAGCAATTCTAAATATTTACTTATGTACGTTTCTGAGCTTTTTGATTTATTTAGCCACATTTTTAAGACTTCTAAAAAAATTTTAGACTCATAAGAAATAAAATTTTTTGATATATTATTAAGAATTATATTCTCATCAAAGCTCTCTAAATGCGGAAATAAACTTTTTTTAAAAAAAATTTTATGAATTATTGATAAAATATTTTCTGCTTCATTAGTTAAGTTATAATTATTAAAAACAGAGTTTGCTTCTGTTAAAGCATTTTCTAAATATGAAAGATCACTCTTAATATATTGTTCGTAGTTTATCTCATTAATTTTAAAAATATACTCATCAAATTTATATATATTTGTATTTTTTACACTATAATTTTTTAATATTTTTGATACATAACCCTTAGAGATATTTTTAGGTATTATTACTACGTTTCTTGCATTATTACTGCCTTTAATATTTTTTATAATATTCTCAAGTATTGATACATTTTCCATTTTTTTAGGTTTTGTTCGTTTTACATGTGTATTCTATAAAGTTATTATACATTTAATTTCAAACCATATAATTTTTTTATCATGAGTGTTATAAATTTTAAAGATTATAAAAAATCGTTAAATAAACCAAAATATACCTCGACGCCTAAGTCAGGTAAAAACATGTATGTGAAGAATCTTGAAGATAAAATTACTTATTTTGAGAATAAAATTGTGTTGTATGCTAATAATCCTATTATTGAAAAGTGTGAATTTTCTGTAGAAGGATGTGCCATAAAGTTTTGCGTTATTGAAAAAAATTTAGAAATTTTATTAATTCTTCAGGATTATTCTCCTGAAGAGTCAGAGAATTATATCGTTACCTGGGAATTTTATATTCACAATACTGTTAAAGATGAGTATATAGATTCGAAATTCTTTTCATCATCAGATATGGCTATAAACTACTTTTTGTCGAAAATAAAATATACCACATAAGTTATTTATAAAACCATATTGGTTCCAGCAATCCATCCTGTTGTCCATGCATTTTGAAAATTAAACCCGCCTGTAATACCATCTACATCTATTACCTCACCTGAAAAATATAGCCCTTGGCATATTTTACTTTCCATAGTTCTAAAATTTATTTCCTTTAAATTAACGCCGCCACATTCAACAAATTCATCCTTAAAACGACTTTTACCATGTATACTTAACTCGCAGTTAAATAAGTTTTTTATAATATTATCTATTTCGCGGTTACTTATTTCTGCCCATTTTTTATCTTCAGGTATTTTGCATTTTTTTAATAAACCTATCCAAAATCTTTTTGTTATATCTTTTGGGTGAGCATTACATATATTATTTCTTGAATTTCTTTTTTTTATCACCAATATCAAATCCTCAGTGTCTTTTTTGCTATTAATTCCAAGCCAATTAACAATTATTTTTGCTTTATAATTTGAGTTCATCATCTCTCTTGCAGACCACGCTGATAATTTCAATAATGCCGGGCCACTAAGGCCCCAATGTGTAATTAATAATGGACCATTTTGATAAAATGGTTTTTTGTTATTTATTTGCAATGTTAAGTGAGAATTCAAAAAAGATGTTCCTTGGAGATTTTTTATAATTGGATCATCTATATTAAATGTAAAAAGTGATGGTGCTAGCTCCGTAATGGTATGTCCAAGTGATTGGGCTAGTTTATAACCGCTTGTCTTGCTGCCAGTGGCTATCAATACTGAATTTGCAATATATTCGTTGTTTTCATTTAATCGTAATGAAAATTTTTCATCCTCAAGTTTTGATATGTTTTTTATATTTGATTTAGTTATTATTTTAACTTTGTATTTTTCAGCTTCTTCTATAAAGCAATTTATAATAGTTTTTGAGTCATCGGTGATCGGAAACATTCTACCATCATCTTCATATTTTAGCTTAACACCTCTACTTCTAAACCATTTTACAGTATCAGTAGTTTTGAATGTCATAAAAGGTGATAGCATTTCCTTTTCACCTCTAGGATAGTTTAAGCATAAATCTTTTGCGTCGTTTTTGTGATGCGTCACATTACACCTGCCGCCTCCAGATATTTTAACTTTTTTAAGTATTTTATTTGAAGATTCAAAAACTCTTATATCAGCTTTAATATTGTTCTCTTTAGCTATTTCTGCGCATCTTAGCGAAGCAAATATGCCGCTAGCACCCCCACCAATAATAGCAATATTGGTTATATTTTTTGATTTCATGAAAACGATACCTGATAAATATTATTTTTTTCTATTCAATACGATAAAACGGTCTATGGTGGAGGCGGCGGGGATTGAACCCGCGTCCGCAAATCCTCTACCTTTGGTACTACATGTTTAGCTTCGTTATCAAAATTCATGTAATAAATGTTAACGAGCAGACATTTAATCACACTATCCAATTGAGTTTCGCAGTTATTCTAATGGCGAGAATAAAGGCTATCTTGTGTTAAGCGACACCAAACTGAAATGCACAAGCACGTTTCTGAATGATGACCAGCAGGATTAAGCTGCTAGTGCGTAGTTGTCTTCGTTTGCAACTATAAGTTTATAGCATTTTTAACGAGAATAGCTATATACTCGACATGCACCTAGGGCTTTGCAATCCACGTCGAATCCAGATCGCCCCCGAAGTTTTATTATACTATATTGTGAATGTAGATAAAATAGGTCGTATTTACAGCCTTTTGCCTTTAGCTACCTCGTCTTTAATCTCATCATTAGCATTTGAGATTTGCTTGATAGCTCTGTCTAGCGTCTCAGTTTTTGAAATAACTTTATCTAGTATAGAGTCAAGTTGCTTAATAGTTTTTTTATACTCTCCGATATCTCCTTCTTCATTAAAACGACGATACTGCTCTTCTAATATATGAGCAATTGGAAATACATCTTTGTATGAACAGACAAAAACATTACTGTCCTTTCCTATACCTACAAGTTCCGGTGACATATCTAGTATTGAAGGAGGAATGACTAAAATACAATTATCAATAGTATTGGTTTGATTTTGATATTTTTGTATATTTAATATCTCTTTAGCAACCTTATCTTTTATTTTTTTTGATAATAACTTTTGCTCTTCAGTATTTTTTGAATTTTCATACTGACTCACAAGCGGAACAATATCGGGAAGTTTAGAATCAATAGGAATATATTTACCATCACCTAAATCCCACGCAAACTCTACATTCTTTGATCCAATTTTTAATTCTGTTTTTACTACCCCAGCCTTAATAGAATTTTTAAGAGCCTCTTTGAGTATTGACTCGCCAACCATACCTCTGGTTTTAGTACCAGAAATTGTTCGATTAAAAGAATCAATAGTGTTACTCATGTCTTGTAATTTTGCATCACGTTTATCTTCTGATCTATCCCTAGATTTCTCTATTTCTGTGAAAATTCCCTTAATTTCACCCTTCATTTCTGAGATTTGTGTGGCAAGCCCTGATTGTTGAGATAAATCTGAGGATTTGAGCTTTTTTGATTTGCCTAGAAAATATCCTAATGCTAGTCCAACAACTAATCCAATTATTAACAATGCAATTTCAGTCATATTAATCCTCTTTAATTTACAATTATCATAAGCTCAATTCTGTTGATAATGAAGAAGAATATTTGGATTTTTTTAAAATCTTTTAAGTATTCTAACAATATAAATTCCTATTAATAAATGCTATAATGAGGTCCATTAATTCTATACAAATTCTACGCTTTTATATGTTAATACTACAAGAAAATAAAGTTTCTAAGACACAACTTAATAGTAAGATACAAAAAAAAGTCTTAGAAAAGCTTGGTATTAATTGTGATTTTTCAATGTATTATGGATATTATTTAGATTTAAATTTAGAGTTTACAAAAAAAGAATTCGATATATCAAAACACCTATTATTATCGAATAGTCTTAATACTAAAATTGAAAACTCAAAGTATTTATTAATAACACCAAGACTAGGTGTTGAGTCAGCGTGGGGTTCAAAAGCTAGAGATATTTTTTATGCAAGTGGCTTAAAAAAGCTGAGATCTATAGAAAAAGTTAAAATATTTAGATTTTCTGATGATTTTGATTTGGAAATCATAAAAAATCCCTTATTTTATAATCAGTTTTTTGACAAAATGACAGAAACTGTTTTTTTTAATTATACCGATTATAATTTTTCTCAATCTGAATCTAGAGAACTTAACTTTCAAGCCGATAACATAGAGCTTTATATTAAATTATGTAACGAGAAGCTAGGTTTAGCCTTATCAGATGAAGAAATATCATATTTAACAAGGAATTATGAAGGCTTAAATAGGAATCCTACAGATGTTGAGTTAATGATGTTTGCTCAGGTCAACTCCGAGCATTGTAGGCATAAAATATTTAATGCATCATGGATTATAGATGGAAAGAAAAAAGATAGGTCTTTGTTTCAGCTTATAAAATCAACAGAGCCAGAAAAATCCGCCAATGTTATTAAAGCATATTCTGATAATTCTGCTGTAACTAGTTCTTTTAAAACAAATAAACTTATTATTAATAAGGATGATAGTTATTCTTATAAAGAGACAGATACACACTCGGTAATAAAAGTTGAGACACATAACCATCCTACCGCAATATCACCATTTTCAGGCGCTGCAACTGGTTCTGGAGGCGAAATCAGAGACGAAGCTGCTACAGGTCGTGGTTCTAAAACTAAAGCTGGTTTATGTGGCTTCAATGTTTCCAATCTTAATATACCTGGCTTTCTTCAATCATGGGAGAAAGGTGTAAGTGTCTCATACCCTGATAGAATTGCGACTGCTTTGGAGATTATGATTGAAGGTCCTTTAGGTGCCTCAGCTTACAATAATGAATTTGGAAGACCTTGTTTAGTGGGTTATTTTAGGACATTCGAGCAAAAAATTAATACAAAATCTTATTATGGATACCATAAACCTATTATGATTGCTGGTGGTTACGGCTCTATTGACAATAAAAACTATAAAAAATCAAATATTGAAAATTCTGACTTAATTATTGTCCTTGGAGGACCATCTATGCTAGTTGGTTTAGGGGGAGGGGCCGCATCATCAAAGCATTCTTCCTCAAAAACTGAGGATCTAGATTTTGCGTCGGTGCAAAGAGAAAACCCTGAAATGGAAAGAAGATGTCAAGAAGTTATAGATAGATGCTCTAACTTATTGAATAATATAATTATATCAATACATGATGTTGGTGCCGGAGGTTTATCAAACGCTGTTCCTGAACTAGTAAACGACAGCAACAAAGGCGCGATTATTGATATTTCAAAAATTCCTATAGCTGATAAAAGTTTAACGCCACTTGAAATATGGTGTAATGAGTCTCAAGAGCGTTATGTGTTATCCATAAAAGATACTGATATTGATGTCTTTGAAGCTATTTGCCAAAGGGAAAATTGCCCATTCTCCATTATTGGCTGTGCAACAGATAATCAGAAATTTATATTGAAAGATGACTCGCAATGTTACATAGATTTGCCGATGAATCTACTTTTTGGAGAGAAAGGCGAGCAACAAATAAGTGTCAATTCTAGTAATTTAGAGGAAAGTTCGAACGATTACAGTGAATTCAAATTTTCAGATTGCTTGAATAAAGTCTTATCTTTGCCTTCTGTAGCATCAAAACAGTTTTTGATTACTATAGGTGATAGGTCAGTCGGAGGTTTAACTGTACAAGATCAGCTTATTGGTCCATGGCAAGTTCCCGTAGCTGATTGCGGTATAACATCTAACGATTTTTCATTCAACGTAGGTGAGGCAATGTCTGTAGGTGAAAAATCCTCCATAGCTGTTCATGACCCAGTTTCATCTGGAGAAATGGCTGTTTGTGAATCTATATTAAATATTTGTTCAGCGCCAATATGGGATCTATCAAAAATTGCTCTTTCAGCGAACTGGATGTCAAGTTTTGATTGTGAATTTGATAAATATAGCCTGTATCAAACCGCTGAATCAATAACATCAAATATATGTAATAAGCTGGGCGTTACCATACCGGTTGGCAAAGATTCGCTATCTATGAAAATGTCTTGGTCTGAAGACAATAAAGAGATAAATGTAAAATCACCCAACACTTTAATTATAAGTGCTTTTTCCAGTGTTTATAATTTAAAAAATATAGTTAAACCAATGTTTATTAATGATCATGATACGTCTATACTTTTTGTAGACCTATCTGGAGGAAATTATCGTACTGGCGGATCAGCTCTATCTCAGGTTTTGAGAACAAGTGATACTGAGTGCCCTAAAGTTGATAATGTAAATTGCTTCATAAATTTTTTTAAAGCTACCCAACATCTAATAAAAAACAATATGATTCTTTCATATCACGACAGATCAGATGGGGGTTTAATAACAACGTTACTTGAATGCTCTTTTGCAGGACACGTTGGAATTGATATTGATTTTAAACAAGATCTCAAAGATATAAATAAATATATGTTTAATGAAGAACTTGGCGTGGTTATACAGGTAACAAATAAATTACTTAAAGATGTTCGTAAAATTTATTCGGATAGTAATATAGAAAATTATGTTATTGCAAAAATAAACAGTACATATGATGTAAATATATCAAAAGATAAAAAAACTATTTTTACAAGCCCATTAGAAGATCTTCATAAAACTTGGCATAAAACAAGCTATGAAATTCAAAAGTTAAGGGACAATACTGATACTGCAGAAAGTGAATTTAGTAAAATTGGTCATAAAGATAATAAGGGGTTATATATCAATAAAAGTTTTTCTGATCCCGATGTAAATAAAGTTTTTTCGATTAGTAAAACAAGGCCAAAAATTGCCATTCTTAGAGAGCAGGGAGTGAATGGACATTATGAGATGGCAAACGCTTTTAGTGAAAATGGATTCGATGCGGTAGACGTAACAATGAATTCATTAATAATTAAAGAGAATAATCTTGATGACTTTCAAGGAGCAGTATTTTGTGGCGGGTTTTCATACGGAGATGTTCTTGGGGCTGGCAGGGGGTGGGCTAACAAAATATTGCATAACGATATTTTAAGGACTAGTTTTTCTGATTATTTTAATAATATTGATAAATTTGCG
>Ga0213863_10003418_pt1 | contig 10954 bp, 7 predicted proteins | sample PICome_8_FD_160128 | JGI IMG/M metagenome (GOLD analysis project Ga0213863, IMG submission 160128) | Coastal seawater microbial communities near Pivers Island, North Carolina, United States - PICO497 | ecosystem: Environmental > Aquatic > Marine > Coastal | place: USA: North Carolina | collected... | reverse complement strand
GAAAATGTTCTCTGAAATATTCCTTTTTTGTTGTTTTTGGAGGACAGACAGACACAGAGGACACTCCCAATCTTCAAGGTCTTGGCAATTTTTTTTTTTTTTTGCAAAATCAAAAAATCAACTCCCTCTTTCCTCGTTTCACACCTTTCCTCGTTCAAAACTATTTCTCTTCACGCAAATACAAACCGCGATATGGTGGTCATCTCTGCCATCCTCGCGTCATCAACGTCGACGTCTTTTAGAGGAGGAGAAAGAGGAATAGGAGGAGAAGAAAGAAGATTGCATCGCTCAGCGACGACAGCTGCGAGACGGAGTTCGATTTCAAAGAGAATCGCGTCGTCGTCGTCGTCGTCGTCATCCTCGTCTGCAAACATCAACAACAACAACAACAACAACAACAACGAGAAAGAAGACATATTCGAGGTCATATCGGAGAACTTGCCGTTTTTTATCGGTGGTGTGGTAGCCGGGACGTTTGGTTTATCCATAACCGATGACTCCAGTCCACTGAAAGGCTGGGTAGCCGAGAGGAAGAGGAAGAAGAAGAATAGCAACAAGAATAGAACAACAAAAACAACAACTTTTGAATTGAGACAGGAAGAAGAATCGGTGTTCACCATACCGACGACGCAAACGACGCTCGAAAACAACAACAACAACAACAACAACAGCGATAAATAACTTCAGCATTTGCGGAAGAGGTATACAATGTAGTATATTTCTCTTGTATAATATTTAAATTCACAACGCACACAAAAAAAACTAATAACACTGCTAATTGACTCTTTGTCTCTTTCATTTTTCTAATCCCAACTCGTACGGCTTCCATGTCCGCCCCCGCCGCCTCCACCGTAGCCGCCTCCACCGTAGCCGCCTCCACCGTAGCCGCCTCCACCGCCGCCTCCGCCGCCATGGTTACGATAATCTCTCCCCCCATATTTGCTACCACCACCCGAGCGACCTTTAGATCGACCGCCATAGGAAGATCTGGACGCAAAACCGCCGAGAAAGGATGGAACTTCTTGTCCAGCTTCGGACATGACGTCCATGAGAGCTCTGGCAATGCCTGCATCCTTATCCCCAAACAAAGCAGTCGCTTGACCTTTCTTACCAGCGCGTCCAGTTCTACCAATTCTGTGGACGTAATCGTCGATATCTGTCGGTAAATCAAAGTTCACGACGTGCGTGACGTGAGGAATGTCCAAGCCTCTCGCCGCGACATCCGTGGCAACCAAGATTGGAGTTCTCCCGGCTCTGAACGACTTCAACGCAGCTTCTCTCTCTTGTTGCGTGCGGTCACCGTGAATGGATGTCGCCGGTTTACCTTGCTCGCACAAAAAGTCCTCCAATTGATCGGCGCCTCTCTTCGTTTCAACAAACACAAGCGTCAAACCCGGGACAGCTTCCGTCAAATCCAAAAGCATTTGAGTCTTGTCGTAATACGATGGGACATAGCAGACCGTTTGATTGATGAGTTCGGTAGAAGAACCAACGCGACCAACGGTTAAGAAAACGTAATCGTGTAAGAAATCAGATGCCATTCTTTGAATCTCCTTTGGAAACGTCGCAGAGAAGAGCATCGTTTGACGCTCGCCCGTGCGAGGCATGTCTCTTTGCTCCACCAACTGTCGAATTTGCGGTTCAAAACCCATATCCAACATCCTGTCCGCCTCATCTAATGCCAAGTATTCGCACTTGGCCAATCCGACTTTGGCTCGGTCGATTAAATCAATCAATCTCCCTGGTGTCGCGATGAGAATGTCGCATCCGCGCTCCATTTCTCGAAACTGTTCGGCAGCTGGAGCGCCACCATAGACAACCACCGCTCTGCATCCCGTCTTGTACGCAAACTTTCTCGCTTCTTCGTGAATTTGAATAGCCAACTCGCGCGTTGGTGATAACACGAGCGCTAATGGCAACGTTTTTCTGCCTCTCTGTCCGCCGCCTCCAGTCAAGAGGCCGCGATTGAGAATGCCGCAAATGATTGGAAAGCAAAACGCCGCCGTCTTACCGGAACCAGTCTGCGCGCATGCCATTAAATCCCGACCGGCGAGAGATATCGGAATTGCGTAACGCTGCACCGGAGTCGGCTTTTTGAATTTACATCTTTCGATATTGGCGTTGATTTCTTTCCCAAAGTCCACGTCCTTGAAGAATTCGATCGGTTTCGGCGGGTCGTTACCAGACACTTCCACTGGAATGTCTTCATACGCATCAAAATTTAAACCGTGGTTCTCAGTTTGGAACATCTCTGTTTCTGCATCCGCACCTTCCGCTCTGGCTTTGTCCTCAGCTTCCATTTGAGCGAATGGATCAGATTCGCGAAAGCGAGACGACCTCCCGGTATCCCATCCGCCTCGTCTTCCACCATCATCTCTTCTTCTGTCATCGTCTCGTCTCCCAAACGACGAGTTCGAGTAATCTAAATCCTCTCTATTTCCCCGGGATGAACCACCCCATCCTGCGCCGCGAAATGAACCGCCACCTCTGTCATCTGTTTTTATGAAGGAAGAAATCAATAAATCAATAAAATTTTGATATCGTTTAGCATTGTATTTGATCGATCGATCGATCGATCGAGCTCGCAGAGAGAAGAGCGAATGCGATAGCGTGGGAACGTTTCTCCCGCGAACGTTGCGGAGCAATAAAATGCCTCTCTTTCTTTCATTCTTTCTTTCACATTCTGCGGTGGTATTAAAAAAGTTGAAGCGCCGTCACGAGCACACGTTGTGTCGATTGATTTAAATTTTTTCAACAACTGCGCGCGCTCAAACGGCGGACTCTCGCGATCGTTATGCATCCATTGCGATGCGCGAATTCCACGCAAAACTATGCGCTTTATTCGTTTCGAACGAAAAAAATCACGATTTATTTCTCTGAAAAGAACCTACCTCGATAATCTCGTCTGCCGCCACCACCGCCATAATCTCGTCGGTCTCCTCCTCTTTCAGTGTTCCCTCCGCCTTGCCGATTTCTCAAGTGCGGTGGAACGTACGAAGACGTTTTTCCTGCACTCGCTGCAGGAGTGCTCGTTGTTTTTGTCGATTCATCTTTACTCAAAGTTCCCAACGGTGGTAACTCTTCGGTATCGTCAGCCCAGTTATTCGCCATATATTCGCGTCGCTTTCTGGCGAACAACTCGTCTTCCGATTTTTTTTCTTTTGCGCGCGAAAGGATTCATGCATTCTTTTTCGCTCAGTTTGGTCTTTCTTGGAAAAGAGAAGAGCTCCTTTCTTTCTGAGTGATTGAACAACCGACCCCACACTTTCTTTTACGAGTAGAAGGAAGGCAGGGACACGCGCAAATACACACACAAACACGTAAAAGTGAGACACAGATTTAGAATAGAAATGGACTTGGAAGGGTCAGGCGGTGGATCGCTCTCACCGCCGCTCTCCATGAACAACAACAACAACAACAACGGAAAAGGAGGAGGAGCCGACACCACCCTTTCAACCGACAACGACGCAAAAGAGATTCATCCAATAATTCCCCCATCGAGACCGATGCACGCGGCGATGTCGAATCCATTCGTCGATGGTACTGGTGGTGGTGGTAATGATAATGAGTACGTCGCCGCCCCGGGAGCATCGATGCAGAACTCCGTATATACCACGCGGAGGTTTGCGCAAAGAGCAACAGATTCCTCGTCAACGATAAATCAACAACAACAACAACAACAACAAAACCAGCAGAACGCGGAGAAAGGAGGAGGCAAAAATACGCAAAACAACAGAGCTAAACCGTCCATATCGGCGGCAGATTCCAACGGTACCCGAGGTAATACGAACGATGAGAACACAGACGACGACGAAGATAACGACAAGGACGGCGATGGAGACAACGAGGACAAAGCAAATGATAATAACAATAAGAAGAACAAAGCGAGAACAACGAGAAGTAGCGGTAGTTTGCACTCCGAAGAAGTAGAAGGAGGCGGCGCTCCTAAAGCGGGAAGCTTGAATGGAACGGAAGATGCAAACACCGACGGTAGACCTGAAGTAGAATCTAAAGAGAAGAAAGCAGTAAGACAACAAAGACGGCAACGTCATGTTGGTAGCACGAATAATAATAATAACGAAGATGGAATGGACACCTCCGAGGAAGCTGCGGCGGTTGTAAACGAAACCGCTCCGCTCCCTCCGACGAGTGAGTACGAATACAAAGAACCATGGGATATTCCCTCGGCAGAGTTGATTCCAGCGGCAAGAAGTCTGAAACTCACCGCTGATGCGTATCAAAACGAAGGGCGATTTGATAACGCCGAGAGAACATACGGTATGGCGTTGCGTTTTATCGAGCACGAGTCTCTCTTCGCCTCGAACCCGGTTGATGAGAACGTAGAGAAACAAATAACAGACGCGAAAGGAAGTAATCCAGATCTGCAACTCGTTTCAAAGAGTGAACTTACCGTTGCGTGTTTGATTGAAGCTTCCGTGTGTGCTTTGAAGCGTGGAGATCCTTCAAGAGCGGGTGACTTAGCCTCGAGGGCGTTAAACAACTCGAAAAATAATACTTCGGCTCTAAAAGCGCGAGCGCAGGCTCGCTTAGCCGAAGGCGATTTCCAAAACGCGCTCGCAGATTGCGACGAGGCTTTAAAAATCGAGGAACAAGCGGATACGAAAGCTGATTTTGAACTTTTACGGAAAGAAATTGAAACGCGTTCCGAGCAATTATTGCCCATGCGCGGAAAACAGCAACAGCATGAGTTTGATTACGGCATCCAAAATGCTGCGGTGGTGCGAAACGCGTTTGCGGCGAATGATGCCGCAGGTAACGAGGCACCCGTTGGAATGAACGCGACGACAGTGCGAACGACAACTTGGCAAGCTGAAGTAGAAGGCGAATCCGAAGGCGGTAGGAATACGATGGATACGGAACCCGGTGCCGCGTTCGGAGGCATCGTGCGAGAAAAAATTACAGAAGGCTACGATAGAGATCACGGTCAAACGTTGTTAAACGCAGACGTCGAGAAGAAGAGTAATCCGAACGGAACAGCAGGTGCAACGACAGAAGTCGGGGATACGACCGCACAACTAAATAAAACGCACCTTCCAACGCAACAAACGACAACGCACGAACAACCTTTGCGTTCGCAAGATGGCGGGATACAAGGATCTCTGTTAATAGGTTCGGTCGGTGGAGGTGGAGGTAATCGCAGACCTCGGATGTCGCTAGACAGCGACGAAGTGCAAGCTGTATTAATTTCAAATTCGACCCAGCGAGCGTTAGGCGGCACTTACTCGATTCAGAAAGACCATCGTCCGACGGATGCGCTCGTTGAGAGCTACGAGAGCGACGAAGAAGGCGAAGAAGTTTGCGGGGGTAAATAAAAACACAACACAAGGCTATAAACTATAAGTAGAATTACATTTTGCGAAATAGCACTGAGAAATAATTTAATTGACTTCTAGATCATCACAGCACGGTGCATTCTATGCATACCCATTCATCCTTCTCGTAAACTTCAAACTCTGCGCAGCCTTCCGAAGAATATTTTTCAATTACTTCCTCCGCTTGTTTTCCGGCTAATATACCAGACAATCCTATTTTCCCTCCTTTTCGAGTCATTTTAACAAACTTGGACGACAGTTCTAGATTTGGCGTTATCAGAATATTTGCTACGAGTACGTCCACGTCTTTTGGTTCCTCGGCGTCAGGTTCCATCCCGTCGCCGAGCACAGCTTTGAATCTGTCTTGGACGCCGTTGATGAGCGCGTTGGACTTGGCCGATTCAACCGCTATAGCATCAATGTCTACTCCATACGCTTTCGCGGCACCTAACTTAAGAGCACCAATCGCGAGAATTCCCGTTCCACAACCAAAATCAACGACCTCATCGCTTGCTTTGATGTGTCTTTTCAGAAACTGCAAACACAAAAGCGTCGTCGGGTGATCCCCTGTGCCAAAGGCCACGCCTGGCGTCAGTACTATTTCCGTTTTGTATGTTTTGTTCTTCTGTTTCTGATTTTCATCGCTAGACTTCATGCATCGTATGATAAATTCGTCGTCTACGACGATGTCTTTGTAGGAGTCCAATATCACACTCTGCCAATTGTTCGCGTCAACATTGTCGTAAACAGCGTTCAGCGGTCCTAAATAGGTTTCGAGTTGTTTAACTGCTTTTCTCACGTCTCTCACCAGAACTTCTTTGCTAAAATACAACTGTACGTTATTAAACGACCATTTTTTGTGGATCCAATCGTTCCCTTTCGAATCTCTGGAGTAGAAAATCTCTTCTTCGTCATCGGTACCTTTGAGCGCGTCGTCATTCACTTGCGCAAAGTCTGTGTAGCCAAGTTCTTCCAATATCTCTGCGATTCGTTCGGTCTCTTCTTTTGGAACTCGATTCAAAGTCACTCTAGGAACAGTTGTTTCTTCTTGTGAAGAAGAAGAAGAAAAAGAAAAAGAAGGAAGAGAACGTAAAGAGGAGAGTATTCGTCGGCAATGCGTTCGAGCGAAAACGGAATACGGCGAGGACGGAGCGAGCGCCTTCCTAAAGGCGCTGCACCGCATGCCAAATTTTATGACGAGGAAAAATCTTCTTCTTCTTTTTATTACACCTCAAGACCTCATGACCTCAACTCTGATCTCTCTCTCTCTCTCTCTCTCTCTCTTTCGCATAACGCTCCCAAAAAAGTCCGCTAATCGGAGGAAGGAGCTTGTTGCTCAGCTGCTGCCGCTGCTGCTGCTGCTGGAGGAGGCGTTTGTTTCATTTGTTGTTGTTGTTGTTGTTGTTGTTGTTGCTGCGGCGGTTGAAAATTTTGCCTCTGTTGATAGTGTTGTTGATGTTGATGTTGTTGGAAACCTCCTCTTTGGTATCCTCCACCACCCATGTGTGGCATTCCTCCGAATTGCCCGCCTCTGTGCATTTGTGGTGCGTATTGCATCATCGGGTTCTGGTACGGAGCACCAGGGCCCATGCCATACCCCATCATCATGTTCATCTGCGCCATTTGCGCCTGGTAGTTCATAATCGCCGCTCGTTGCGCGGCGCTAATGGCGTCCTGCGCTTGCATTGGCGGTGCAGCAACGGCTGCAGCGGGCTTCTTTGTCGGGACGAACGCAGAAGCTTTTGCCGACAAAGAAAATGCAGGCGCGTTTGCGGATAATTTCGAACCAGTCGCCGCTTTTTTCGCTTCCGCCGCCGGAGCGGCGGGAGCTTGTTGAGCTGCTGCTGCTGCCGTAGATTCCGTCGCCGTCTTCTTCGCGTCCGCCATGGATGCCACACTAGCAGGAACTTTACCAGCTGTTGATCCCCACGCCGGCTTCGACGGTGGTGGGGCTGCTTTGAAGCCTTCACTACCCGGCGCTCTGGACACGGAGGAATACTTCGCCTCTTCGTCGTCGTCAAAGTCCGAGATGAGTTTTTGGTTTCTCTCCTCCGCGACGTGCGGATTCGAAGACACTTTACCTTCAATTTCTCTCGCGATTCGTGCGGCTTCTTGTTCGGAGATGCGGATTTTGGACTTGTCGATTTGTGTCGTGTACACGGACTCGTCGAATTTGGTTTCCACCCCGAACAGTTGTTTGTTCGCGGCGAACTGATCCCATTGTCCGGGCGGTGCCTTCCTTCCCCACGCGCCGCCTTTGGTATCAAATCTTCCACTCGACCGTCCTCCTCCTTGCCCATCTTCCAAACCTCCAACGTTAGCCGAGGTGTCGTCGTCACCGGGCGTCCAAGCGACCAGCGTTCGATTTTGCCCCGTCGCGCCTTTGGAAATCCCCACGTCAGTGAAGTCGTTCATGTCGTTCATTCGAGACGGCCCCAAGGCCAAGTCGGACATGCCGACGTTGAACGCTTGAATCCACGCGATGTCTTCCAACGGAACTTTCTTTAACTTTTCCGGTTTCTTTCTCGGCGCTTTCTTCGGTTCTTCTCCATTCGGTCCTCGAGGTGTAAGAAATCGAGTCCACGCGTACGCTAAAACGATGTGTTTTTCAATCTCTCGGGTGTCGGCTAAGACACCGTTGAGTAAGACTCCGGACGTGAGCTGCACGTCGACCGAGTAGCCTTTCAAGGCGGACAGCGTGAAGATCAATCGGTCTTTCGCCGTGACGGTCATATTTTATATTTGGATAGTCTTCTCTGACTCAGAGTAAATATATAATATTAGATGCAAGCGCGTGGGGACGACGAATTCGATCACACGAGACCAGAGGAGACGCCACCTCTACCAAATTCCTTCTTTCTTTCTCGTTCTGCCTTTAATAGGGGAGAAGAAGTTTAGGTGTTTGATGCGTTGGTGTTTTGACAAGTTCGTAAGGCAGCGTGAATAAGCGCGAAAACTCTCTCTCTCTCTCACACACACGCGCGGCGCTCTTCCAGGAGGAGTCGAGCAGCCGGGGCGAGTTTCGACTTCCCCCGCGAAGTTGTAAAGAATTAGTTTTAGCATCGTCAGAGAAAGAACGACTCTTTTTTTCATTTTTGGTTTTTCGCTAAAATGTCGGACTATTTGAACTCTGTTATAAATCTGACTACTACATCTAGAAAACTAAAGACTATCAATGCTCTAACTACATAATCTAGAAACGCTACGCATCCTTCGTTCCATCATTACTTTTCTTCTTCTTGTTGTTGTTGTTGTTAACGAGGGACATCAAGTTCACCGCTGGCGCTACCTTTTGCGAGGTTGTTCTTCGGTCGTAAGTGCCTTTTTGCATCGCAGATGAGTGACCCATGTACATAGCCAACGCCTCTAACTCGTTATCAGAAGCCACGCCTTGACCTCTGACGTGGGTAATGATCATATCTCGCACCAAGTGCGGGTTAACTTTTTGGCCAGTCACGCGCAAAGCGCATCTGGAGAATGCTCGGGAAAGTTCCGACGCCGTGTACGGTTCACCGTTTGGTCTCGTAAAGACTAAATTGTGTCTTGGATTGAACGCTGCGCGGTACTCGTTCAACCAAAGCTCCAAAGCTGGATATACGCGCGAGTCGAGCACTAAATTCGGACGCGTGCCATACACGTTCCCGGTTTTATAATCGGCGGCGTTATGCTTAATAAACCACGTTTTCGTGGCCGAATCGTAAAACAACGTTCGGTTAAGTTCCAACTCGCGCAACGTTCGTTGACGATCGGGTATGCACGCCAAAACTGCGAACATGAGGTAAAGCTGTATGCTTCTCGCAATGTCCGCTTTATTCCTAGGCTTACCGCGCTTATCAAAGCCGGCGCACTCGAGCTTCAAACACTCAACGAGAATGAGATATTTTGGCCAATCTAACCATTTCTTAGCTTCATCTGCTGCTCTCGGGGCCACTCGCGCGCGCGCTCTAGCACCGCGTTGCAATCGCATAAGTTCCTTCACGACATCTGTGTTAACTTCTTCACCAGCACTTGATAGTAAAGAAGATGAAGACGCCGCCGAAGAGTTCTTCTTTTTACCAGATCCCGAGGATAGTGATGATGCCGATGCCGATGATAATTTCATCAACGGCGGATAAAGCCATTTTGCAATGGCAATGAGCGAACGAACGTAAGCATCTTCCGTAGAGCTTAGTATCCCGCGCGTTTCAACCATCCATTGCATGTATTCGATAGCGTACTGCGCACCTTCTGAATCTGAAGATGGGAACGCGTCCTTCAAGCTATAGTTTTCAGCGTTCTCATTCAAACCTTTTACATTCACCAAATACCCACAAAAAGCTCGAGCGACATCGCGATGATTCTTCACCGTCTGCGCGCGAACTGGCACGCCTTCTTGCCCGACGCGTCGCGTCGTCAAATCTCGAACGAATTTATCGAGCTCTTTCTCGAGGGTTTTAGGTAGACTTTTCTCGCTGATTGCGTAATCCGGCAAACGTCGACGCGAGGTCACGCGTTGCTCGCTCAAAGGTACGTCGTCCGGTCGTCTGTTCGTTCTGTACTCTGTCGATAATTTCCTGTGAGAATCTTTACTATCGTCACTGACGGTATTGTGCTCTTCAAAGTATAATCTCGACTGTAAAGGCACGCGGGCATCGAGCGGAATATCACCTCCAATCCATCCTTCGATGTGTTCGAATTTCTTGTATGAAACTACGGTATCTATATCTTTTTCTTCTTCTTCTTCTTCCTCATTATAATCATCATGAACTGCTTCCGTTGAGTTCATCGAGCGCGCCAGCACCGCATTGTACAACTTCATCGGTAATCTCATCGCAATCCACTCTTCTGGTTTCACTAAAACGGTCCCGTCCTCGAGCGATATCAAAGCGTCGATATCGTCGAACCAGTTTTCTCTCAATATTTCAACCACTTTCTCCGCTTCTTTCGGCGGTCGGTTGATGTCCACGAAACATTTTTGCAGAGTTGAGAGCAAAATATCATCTCCTTCTTCGTCTTCTTCTTCCTCTACTACTTCCTCTCGTTCCTTTCCCTGCCGACGCGCTCCTGCGATACACTTCGTTCTTCTTCCTCTTCTTCCACTCGCGCTCTTCTCTTTTGCTTCTTCTTTTCCCCAAATTCTTAGCGACGACGATTTACTGTGCAACGTCGTCATCATCATCGCTCGGAGAGAAGTTCGGAGAGAAGTGCACGTCATCTTTCTCCTGCGTCTCTTATTCCATCGCACCTTTCATTCACGCGTGTGTTTCCGTCCGTCTGTCGTGGGTTTTTTATGTGTGTTTTGTAGAACTGTTTTTTGTGTTGCTGTGTGTTGTTTGTCATTCTTTGTGAATTCAAAAATTTTGGAGGCAAGTTTCGTATCACTCAAAAACAATTTCTTCAAACATCATCATCATCATTGATCATTAATTCCGCCGTTGCGCGCGTGAAAAGCACGCATCTCCCTCCCTCCCTCTCCCCCCTCTCTCTTTCTGAGTGTTTCTGTGTTTCTGTGTGCGAACGACAGGGTGGGGCGCATAACCAAAAAGGAGAAGAGGAGGCACTTTTCATCAACAAAAATGGCGAAGAAATCTTCGAAAAAGGAGATGATGAAGACGAAGGCGAAGAAGAAGAAGAAGAACAGC
>Ga0213863_10003416_pt1 | contig 10957 bp, 12 predicted proteins | sample PICome_8_FD_160128 | JGI IMG/M metagenome (GOLD analysis project Ga0213863, IMG submission 160128) | Coastal seawater microbial communities near Pivers Island, North Carolina, United States - PICO497 | ecosystem: Environmental > Aquatic > Marine > Coastal | place: USA: North Carolina... | reverse complement strand
TTCTCGAGATCGAGCTGCTCGGCTACGATCATTTGGGTGGATATGCCGGCGTGGTCCGTGCCCATTTGCCATAGGGTATTAGCGCCTTGCATGCGTTTTCGGCGAATGATGGCATCGACCAGACTGTGCTGAAACGCGTGACCCATATGCAATGTGCCAGTAACGTTCGGTGGGGGGATAGCAATCGAAAATGCTGGTCCTTGACCCGACGGGGCAAAATAGCCAGCAGCTTCCCAAGTTTGGTACCAATGTTGCTCGATGTTCTTTGGGTCGTACTTTTCCATGCGGCGATCTAAATTAAAAGGCTGGAGTATACACGGGGCTTGGCCTAAAGGTCTCGGTCTTCAGAATCAGGGGCCTTGGTGTTTAGCAATTGCCTGATATCGGTTAAATCCCTCAAGAGTGTCTGAACATCAATGGCATTAATTTTGCGCGTCCCCACAGGCAATTCTTGGCCTTGTTCGGCGGCGGTCAAACTCGGCTTTTGGTCCGCTTCTTTGATTGCTTGCAGTTTGGAGTGACTGCTAGAGGGGTCGTTATTGAAAAAGTTTTGATCAAAAAATAAATCGAGGGTATCAGGATCATAATTGGGTTCAGGGGGATGTGTATCTTTTGAAAGTGATTTTTTTGGGCGGCCTTTGCGGGTCCTTGGAGCTTGGTTTTGTTCGGGTTGTGGAACATCGTCATCCAACAAGGACATCTGGTCAGTGCGGCGAAGCGTCTTGCGCTTTTTGTTGAGATTTGGCTTGCAGGGGGTCATTGCTTCCCCATTTTATGGTAGTTGAGGGGGTAGCCTCGCTCTTTATAAAATTTGAAGGACTCTCTGGCCGCATTTCGGCGTTCGGCTTCTTTCGGAACGATTTCAGCAACTCGTTTAAAACGACTAAAAAAATCGGGGATAGAAGCGCTGAGGTTGATCAGTACATCTTGATGCAAAGTGGGGTCAGCTTGATGACATATTTGAATGGGCGCAGAGAGGACGGGGCCGTAACGCTCGTGAGGAATGAAACTCTCTGGTTTAAAGGTCCATAATAAGTCATCGAGCGATGCTGCCTCTTCACTCGATGCCGTGTGCACGTGAATCTTGTGTTTCAGCCGATAAACCTTTTCGATCAAGCGGCAGGCGAAAAGGAGCGCTGACTCACTCGATTCTATTTGATAAAAGTCGACTTGGGTCAAATCGATCCAGCCTCTTGACGTAAGAGGTACTCGGTCAATAACGCAACCGGTCTTCCGGTTGACCCTTTTTTGACGCCAGCCCATTTAAAGGACGTGCCTGCGATATCCATGTGCGCCCAGCGATATTTCCTGGTAAAACGCGCTAGGAAACAAGCAGCAGTGATACTACCAGCCTCTTTGCCGCCAATGTTCTGCATGTCCGCGAAGGCGCTGTTGATTTGAGGTTGATAGGATTCCCATATCGGCAGCCGCCAAGCTCTATCGCGGGTTTGCTCACCCGCTGCAATTAATGCGTTGGCGACTGCGTCGTCATTGGCAAAAATCGCGGATGCCTGGCTACCGAGGGCCACAATACATGCGCCGGTTAATGTGGCGACGTCGACTACCGTCTCGGGATTGAATCTTTCGATATAGGTCAAAGCGTCACAGAGAACGAGTCGACCCTCAGCGTCTGTATTTAATATTTCAACGGTTTGGCCAGACATCGAGGTTACGATATCGCCAGGTTTTGACGCGCGCGCCGATGGCATATTTTCTGCGGCCGCCATCACAGCCACAACATTCATCTTTGGCCCGACTTCGGCAATGGTTTGCAGCGTTCCATAGACCGTCGCAGCGCCACACATGTCGTAAATCATCTCCCACATTCCAGCGCCCCCTTTGAGGCTGATGCCGCCGCTGTCGAAGGTAATTCCTTTGCCGACGATGACATGAGGTTTGACGTTGGAAGCTGCACCTTTGTACTGCATCACGATCATTTTTCCTGGATTGTCGCTGCCTTTGCTGACGGACAAAAAGGCCCCCATTCCCAGTTTCTCCATTTGTTTCTCATCGAGTATGGTGGTGGTGATTCGGTCATAGCGTCGTGCGAGAGACCGCGCTTGTTTGGCCAGATAATTTGGGGTGCAGATGTTTGAGGGCGCATTCCCAAGATCTTTTGCAGCGGATTTCCCGATGGCAAGGGCTTGCCCAAGTTTTGCACCTCGACGGAGGGCTTTGAGCTGCTTGTCGGCTCCCATGAGCTCTATTCGCTGCAACGTCTGGACAGCCCGGTTCTTTTTATTGCCTTTCATATCCAGATATTGATAAAAAACATCCGAGAAACATTCTGCGATTTTTGATGCGAGCCAAGACTCATCTCTTCCTTTAGGCTTTAGTCCGTCGAGATCAACGTTCAGTTTTTTGATCGTTAACTGCCGCGAAGCGTTTGCCAATCCTGAGAGCGCTGAGACACAAGCATCGGGATCGAATTTATCTCTAGTGCCCAGGCCTAAAATTAAGCAGCGCTCGATCTGGGTTGCGTTGAGATCATGGAGCACTAACGTCTCACCAACCTTGGCTTTAAAATCGTTTCGCTTGAGAATTTTGGATAACTGCCCACCGCTTTTGCGATCGATCTGTTTCGCAAGGCGTGACAAGCTTTGATCATCGAAAATGGCTAAGACTAAACAGGAGGTTTGCGTTGAGGGCAGATTGCTGGGTTTGACTGATAACTGCATGGAATTTCCTTGGCTAAGCTTGAACAAAAAGATTCTACAATGATTATACTCATTGTGAGTCACGCATAATCTAAAACTTATGATTCTGTTTCGTTACCTCTCTAGAGAAGTTTTTCAGGCCATGGCAATCATCGCTTTTGTTGTTTTTATGATTGCGGCGGGTTCTCGATTGGCGCGTTACCTCTCAGATGCTGCATCGGGTGCTTTGAGCGGCGAGCTGGTCGGTTGGCTATTGCTGTATCGGCTGCCAGGTTTTTTGGAGCTGATCCTGCCGATCAGTTTTTTTTTAGCCATCATGCTCGCTCATGGACGACTCCACGTCGATCATGAGATTCAGGTGCTTTCTAGTGCGGGGTTCGGAGAATCGAGACTCATCCGGCTAACCATGGTTCAAGCCTTGTTTGTCATGGCGCTCACAGCGCTCGTCGTATTTTGGCTGCGACCGGCGGCAGAGACAGGCATTCAGCAGGTTCGAGCAGACCAAAAATCGATGACCGAATTTGATTTGCTCATTCCAGGCCGGTTCCAGGCCTTGAGCTCTGGAGAGCGGGTAACCTATGTGCAATCGATGACAGAAGATCAGCGATTGGGGAACATTTTTATTACTGAGCGTGAGCGAGATCAAGACCGCTCGAATCCTGATGTGGTTACTATGGTCGCCGAAGCCGGGGAGACTCGCATTGACGCTTCTGGTAATCGATTTTTAGTGTTGAGAAATGGAAGTCGGTATCAGTTGTCTGAATCGAGAGGCGCCAAGCAGGTCATTGTATTTAAGGAATTTGGTCAGCGGCTCGCTCGACATCGTTACGATATTAATCGGCTTGCAGTAAAAGAACAGTCTATGCTGGCACTCGTCGCTTTGGGGTCAGCCGAGGCATGGGCAGAGGTCCAGTGGCGATTCAGTTTGATTATGATGATTCCAATTCTCGTTTTGCTGGCCATCCCTTTGGGACGCGTTGAACCCAGAGAGGGTCGTTTTGCAAGGATCGCGCCGGGCGTAATTTTATGTTTTTTGTATCTGGTATTGCTTTCCGGCGCTCGCTCGGCTGTTGAATCGGGTCAGCTCCCTGTTCTCCCTGGGCTTCTGTCTGTCCACCTTGGGTTTCTGTTGTTAGCGCTCATCTTGGCCAAACCTTTTGGCAGAGGGAGGTTGTTTAGTACTGGTGCGAGTCGCGGCAGCCGCGAGGGCCGCGCGCCATGATCACGCAATTAATGCGGTACGTCGGATTAGAAGTGCTGAGTGCGATTCTGCTAGCTTCTTTTGCCCTGGTTGGGCTGCTGGCTGTTTTTACGGTTTTGGAAGAGGTTCAAGACTTTCGCAATCAGTATCACTTTGTTGAGGCGCTTAAGTTTGTGGGTTTAAGTCTGCCCAGGCTTTTCTACGAGACCATTCCCTTCAGCGTATTGATTGGCGGTTTAGTCGGTTTGGGTGGCTTGGCCGCCCGTAGCGAGCTTCTAATGATGCGAGCGGCCGGCATCTCGGTGTTTAGAATTCTGGGTTATGCCATTTTGCCAGCCCTCGCTTTTGCACTCGTTGGAACTGTGCTGGGTGAATTTTTGCTCCCCAGCGCTGAGCGGGAAGCGCGACTTGGGCGTCAGCAGGCGAGAGCCCAGACAGAGACGATCGCACCTGAGTTCGGAGTCTGGACACGAGACGGTGAGGCATTTTTGCATCTTGATGCTGTTAGAAATGACCAGATCAGTGGGCTAGAGTGGTTCGTCTTTAATGATCAGCAATCCTTATTGCTGCGCAGGACAGCAGATCGCGCGCAGTATATCGAGGAGGACGGCAATGGGGTTTGGGAGATGACCCACGTGATCGAAACTCGCTTTCTGCCTGAGGGCAGTCAATCAGCGTATTGGGAGACGAAGCGTTGGGCCACCGCAATGACGCCGATGTCATTGGGGAGTGAGCTCCTGGTTCAGCCTGAGAGGATGTCCGTTCAATCTTTGTTCCAAAAAATTGAGGTTTTGGAATCTCAGGACCTTAACAGTGAGGCATTTAGGTTGGGATTTTGGGCCAAGGTCTTTCAGCCTTTTGTCGCGCTAGGACTTTTGGTGCTTGCGGCTTCCGCGGTCTTTGGTCCGCTGCGAGAAACGTCTGTTGGGATGAGAATTTTCGCTGGTCTCGTGGTCGGTGTTTTATTTAAATTTATTCAGGACCTTCTTGCACCGCTGTGCTTGGTCTACGGTGTGTCACCCATTCTGGCGATATTATTACCAGTGCTGGTGTGTGCTGGCATTGGTGGCTGGCAACTACGACGGGTTCTCTAACTTTTTTTGGTTTGCTTTGGAAGTTGGATTACCCTGGTTTTTGAGAGCAGATCGTGGAGCGCGGCGCGTTCAGGGTTCACCAAAACCCAGAGGAGACCAATACCCAAGCACCCCACGGACGGAGTCGCAGTGAGAAATCGTAGCATGGCTTTTCTGCGATTGAGGATGTCGCCCGATTCACTGACCACTTGCAGCCGCCAGACTTGCATTCCCAAGGTTTGGCCCCTAAAGCTCCAAAAATAGATATAGAAGGCGAGCAGCTCGAGATAAAGAAAAGCCTGGTAGAGAGGGCCGGTCAGCCCTTCACCAAGGTCTGTTACCGCGACTAAGAGCAAACTGCTTAGCATCCAAATCGCCACTACTAAAAAACTATCGTAGATCAACGCTGCAATTCTTACTAAAAGGCGTGCATTCGGTTGCGATAGTCTTTCGGCACGGAGGCTCTCCTGTGTTTGAGAGGTGGTTGTAGATTTAGCGCTCATGAACTTCCCTGTCCGGATCGTGGGTTTCGGGATGAAAAGATAATGGTCTCTGCATGAGGCTGCTCAGATGTGGCGTCACTCGGATGTGATCATGAACGTTGCTTCGCACTGAGCAACCAAAATTGCGCTATCTGAGCGTCTCATTTCAGCGCCGATCACTGCCATTTTACCGCGTTGTTTGATGCACCAGCTTTTAACGTCAACCTTCGTTCCCGTGGGCAAAGGCGATTTGTATCTCAGGTCGCACTTAGCAGTAACCGCCCGTTGACCTCTTAGGAACAGCCAATTGGCCATGACATCATCCAACACACTAAAAATAATACCGCCGTGGGTGACACCGGCAAAGCCGCAATGATGGGCCTTGGGTGTAAAGCTTGAACAGCAAAAGTCTCCAACCAATTCGAATCTCAATTGCAGGCCTTCAGGGTTGTTCGGGCCGCAAACAAAACAGGTGTTGGCATCACTGAATAGCGTCGCGCTAGATTCGGTGTTGGATTCTTGATCCATAATGTTCACTCATTTAGAAGGATTGAAAATAGAAGGACTAGTAAAATTTCCCTGATTCTTTGGACGATTGGCTTGCCTCTGGGTTGCGTGCAGCTTTGAGTTCTCTACGGGCAAGACGGGCCATAAATGCGCTGTCTTGGCCCAGAGTGACCATCTGAAATCCCTGATCTAAGAAGCGTCGAGTGTATTGTAAAGATCCAGTGTGGATTCCTGCGGCCACCCCGTGCTTTTGGCAGGCTTCAAAAATGCGCGTCACTGCAGCGACATGAACGGGGTGATCATTATCGCCGGTTGGCGTGAGTTCGAGAGCAAAAGCAAGGTCAGCGGGTCCGATGTACGCCGCATCAACTCCGGGTGTCGAAAGAATCTCGTCAAGATTATCGAGCGCCCCCCTGGTCTCGATCATGACGATGCAGGCGATTTGAGCATTGGCCTCGTTTAAGTAGCCGGGCCCGGCGTAGAGGCTTGCACGCACGGGACCAAAGGAGCGAATGCCTTGCGGCGGATAGCGACAAGCTGCAACTGCTTGTTCGGCCTCGCTGCGATTGTTAACCAGGGGTACGATCACGCCGTAGGCGCCTGCATCAAGGGCTTTCATGATTTCATAAGGTTCGTTCCAAGGGACGCGAACAATGGGAATCGTGTCGGTTGTCGAAATCGCCGGAAGCATTGTCTTGATGTCGCTGTAGTCCAGCATGCCATGCTGCATGTCGAGGCAGAGCCAGTCGAAGCCAACCTGGGCCATGGTTTCTGCTGTGAAGCTAGAGTCTATACCCAGCCAACCGCCAATGGTCTTCTCCCCGGAGCGCCAAGCTTTTAAGACGTGATTTTCTCGCATGATAATTCTGCATCCTCTGGTTTAGGCATGGTGTGATCGAAAGCAGGCTGACGTCGAATGATTGCTTCCGTATTGTTCGAAAGCTCGGCGACGTCGTGACTGGTCATTCCAACTGTTTGCAGTTCTGGATGAATTTGCAGTGTGACACATCCCGGCTGCCAGTCTAGGGTGCTAGTTGGTAGCATGTTTCGCGTGCCCTCAATGGTGATCGGCAGAACTGGGATGGCCAAATCAACAGCCAGGCGAAAAGCGCCCTTTTTAAAAGGCAGGACGCTCCCATCGCTTGAGCGGGTCCCTTCTGGGAAAAACATAACGCTCATACCATCGGTGAGTTTAGCTGATGCATTTTGAATGCTCTCGACCGCCTGTGTTGAGTTTGACCGATCGATTAGAATGTGACCCATTGCAACACAAGCACCGCCAATGACGGGCACGCGTCTCAACTCTTTTTTCATGACCCATTTCAGTTCAATCGGCAGATAACCATAAATGAGAAGAATGTCGAGCGCACTCTCATGGTTGGCCGTTAAGACGTAAGATTGCCGTGATCTGATATGCTCAAGTCCTTCGACCTTGACCTGCATTCGCAGCACAATACTGTTGAGTTTTGCCCACATCACCGCCAGCGTGCGAGAGCCAAAATCTCCGAATCCCATGACCGAGATAGCGATCAGCGGTAGGCCAATCAGCAAGGTCGACAGCCCTAGAAAGGGGATTGCAACGAGCCATTGATAGCAGAGTCGAACGTACTTGTTTGTCATAAAGTTAGACTTCTGTGGGGTCTTGCGTTTGATGGCTGGGGTTAACGGGTACCTCTCCGGCGACGGTAGTCCGCAACATCTCCCGACGATGACCATGATAGTCTGATGTCGCGCAATGCTGAGTGCAACGATTGTCCCACATAACCAAAGTGTCAGGCGCCCAAGAGACTCGGCAGGTTAACGACGGCTGAATGATCCACTGGTTCAGGTAGTCAAGTAGGGGTTTGCTTTCGGCCTCTGTCATACCCTCAAAACGGATGGTGTAGGTCGGGTTGACCCAGAGAGCGGGCAAGGCAGTCTCCGGGTGGTAACGAATCACGGGATGTAACTGTTCTAGAGGTTCGGTCTTTTCCTTGTGGATGATCATATTTTCCAGATGTTGCCCTAGCGAACTCTTAGGGCCGTAAGAGCGAGTGGCGCTGTGAACGGCGCTGAGTGGGTCGAGTAGACTTTTTAGGCCTTGTGAAAGCGATTCATAAGCTTTGTAAAGATTCGCAAACAAAGTGTCGCCGCCCGCGGGCGGTGTTTCTTTTGCCAGAAGCAGGGTTCGGCTGGGGGGCATTGCTTGGAATGTGAAATCTGTATGCCACCCTGAGCCGAAGCTGATCGCGGACTGCTCCGTGGCCTCTTTAATAATCGGCACAACATCTGGATATTCCGGAAGCCCAGTGAGGTACGGCGTTTCTCCGGGTCCGCCAAGTTTTTGCGTGAGGTTCAACAGATCCTGTGGATCGAGGCGCTGGTCCCGAAAAACGAGCACGAGGTGTTGATGAAAGTATTCGTCGAGGGTGCAGACTTGATCAGAAGTGATCTGATTGAGGTCTAAACCAGAGATCTCGGCGCCGAGCGCGCCAGTGAGGGGAGTTGCTTTCATTGTGTCCTTCTTCTCATAACAGGAATTGCCTCTTACTCGTTTGAACGAAGTCATTTCATTCGACCCAATCCATCACTGAATAAGTCTGAGCGGCCTTCTGATATCGGTGCGCAGCGTTGGTGGGATTGTTTATTCAGGGATTGTGCCGAATTTTTGAACTTTTGACACTTGTTTTTGCGGTACTGCGGAAGTGCCTTTGGATTTGATGCAGAAATCGGGAGAGGAAGAAATATATATGTAATTAGTTACGTAATTAGTATAATAAAATCCAAATTTTAAAAATTGCCAATATCGGTCAAATTCCAAAACTTAAGACAGAAAAATTGAGGAAAAATCTGTCTCGGGGCGGGAGCAAGGCTAAACGAGATTCATGAGGCGTATGCAGATAAAAAGGGGCATCAGGTGGATTCATTGACAGAGAATCTTTCTTCCACAAATGGCTTTGCCGCGCTGCTTAAGCGCTACAAGGCGATTTGTGAAGCATATGAAGCCAGGCAGCTTGTACCGCTCAATTTGGATGCGATCAAGACAAGACTTGGATTGTCGCTCTATCGAAATGGACCCTTGTCGATTTCGGAGCTGAGCCTGATTTTAGGTGTCTCGCATCCGGCGATTCTTAAAATTGCACGAGACTTTATTCACAACGAGTGGGTAGCAGACTACCGAGATCGACGTGATAAAAGACGACGTTTGTTAGCACTTACTAACAGCGGTGCTAGCTATTTCATGGGTGTATCTGCCCATGATGCGATTCGGAATCAGATGCTTCGTGCTCTTTCGGAAGCAGCAGGGGTTGACCAGGTGCTGATACGGCTAGAACGAGCGCTACAGGAGGAAAACTTAGAAGCTCGAGTGGGTAAAGCTCGTGATCGGGTTGAAATTAGACGCTACTCCGATACGGATCAATCAGACTTTGAGCGTCTCAATCGTGCCTGGATTGAGCGTTACTTCTCGATCGAGGCGGAGGATCTGCGTATTTTTTCGAATCCAAGGCTAGAAATTATCCAACCGGGAGGGGAAATTTTCATGGCGGTTACTTCTGATGACCAAGTCGTCGGTACTTGTGCGGTCATGATAGCGGCGTCAAAAACTCGAGGGGAGTTGGCAAAAATGGCTGTGCATCAACATTTTCAAGGACTCGGCATTGGGCGTCGCTTAGCTCAGGCAGCCATTTCGTGGGGTAAAAGCATGGGGCTGGAGAAAATCACGCTTGAGAGCAACCAGCGTCTTCGGGCGGCGCTGGCGCTGTATGAAAGTTTAGGCTTTGCGTATGTAGAATCATCGCCAGACAGCGAGTTTTCGCGGGCTGATGTATCGATGGTCCTAGTCTTGGAAGATATCTGAGGTTTCCTGCGTATGACTTCGTTAGCATAAGGTGAATTTTGATTTTGTGCTCTGACGCTTTTGTTTTGCCTGATAAGACAAACTAAATCGCAGGTTCAGTTTAAGGCGCGGTTTTGGAAGTTCTCAAGCGCCGGAGGGTCGCGCGCTACGCTTCTGGTGTTAAGCTTCTGTAGTCAGTCAGTGTCTTGGAGCATTAAACAATGAATACAGAACCATCGATTTTCGAGCGCATCATGGCAGGAGATATTCCATCTGAGATGGTTTATGAAGATGATCAGGCAATTGTCATCAGAGACATCAATCCCCAGGCTCCAATACATCTCTTGATAATCCCGAGAATCAAAATTCCACGATTGGTCGATGCAGAACAGGACCATCGTGAGGTGTTGGGTCATTTGATGTTGCTTGCCGGTCAAATGGCGGAAAAGATGGGTTGTTCAGACGCGTTTCGATTGGTTGTCAATAACGGCGCGGAGGCAGGACAGACGGTTTTTCATCTCCATTTACACTTGCTGGCCCAAAAACGGTTCGATGAAGGATCTTTGGCATCTCCTTTTTAATGTTCGGTTGAGTAAAGGGCGCGCCTATTCTGGGCATCAATCTATAAAGCTAACTTCGCCCGTCGACAAATCATAAAAGGCGCCGCAGATAGTCAAATCATCGCTTTTTGTAAGTTCAGAGAGCGGCTCAGAGGTTTGCTGCAGTTGATCAATGGAGGCGCGTATATTGGCCTGCATGCATTGATCAGCGAGGACCTCCGTGATTTCAATTGGATTCGGGCCGACGAGCGAGGCAATGTTTGGGGCGATATGGTCAACAATTTCGCTGATATGACCGGGCAACGGGCTCTCTTTGTGGTTCAGTGCTCTGAGGGTCGCGGTGATGGCTCCGCATCCTGTGTGCCCAAGTACAATGACCAATGAAGTCCCAAATTGTGTAGCAGCAAACTCAATGCTTGCAATTTGTGAGGAAGCCGCAATATTGCCGGCCACCCGAATCGCAAATAAGTCACCAGGGCCTTGGTCAAAAATGATCTCCGCAGGAACCCGGGCATCGGAGCAGCTTAGGATGATTGCCTTGGGGTTCTGAGGGCGAACGCTTTCTGAGACTTGCCAGTGTTTTGCCGTAGAGCGGCCCTCCCTGAAACGGATGTTGCCAGCCTTCAAATCGGCCAGTGTCCGATCAGCGGAGTTCGAAGT
>Ga0213863_10003413_pt1 | contig 10963 bp, 8 predicted proteins | sample PICome_8_FD_160128 | JGI IMG/M metagenome (GOLD analysis project Ga0213863, IMG submission 160128) | Coastal seawater microbial communities near Pivers Island, North Carolina, United States - PICO497 | ecosystem: Environmental > Aquatic > Marine > Coastal | place: USA: North Carolina | collected... | reverse complement strand
GTGCGCTTACGGGGTTAACCCTTCCAAGGCAGGACTTTGGGATTGCCTGTAGTGAGCCACAGGCCCAGCCAGATAGCGGGTGATAAAGCGTAGAGTATGATTTCGTCCTGATAGATGGCGGAATAATCGCTTACGAACCTGCCCACTTCGCTAGTTGGAATAGGTAGAGAGCTGTTCATTTGATCAATGAAGCCTGCCAGCAACAAAATGGCGTGGACGAACGCCCATCAAGCCAGCGCGAGTGTAATTCTTGTTTTCATTGGATACCCCGCCTTGTGTTTAGGGAATGGTCACATAGAAATAGCGGGGAATCCACGGTGCGCTAACGGGGCTACTTAGCTGATTCTTTTGGCTCCAACTTCACGGCGGTGCCAGACGCAACTAGCATCAATAGCCCCCCATTCTTGCCCTTATTTCGCTGTAATCCAAGTCCACTCCAATCACCGCATCAGCGCCCATCTCGGCGGCGTTCATACGAAGCTCATCAAGACAGGTTTTTCGGAGGTCCTTAAGCACTTTCTGATGCGCACCCGCTCGGCCGCCTACAATGTCCCTTACTCCACCAAGTATGTCTTTAAATATGTTGACGCCAAAGACGCACTCAGAGGTAACAATATCTATCTCTTCAATGATAGTTCCGGCCACTGTCGTGTAACCCGTGGTTATTGGCAGGGAAGCGGCAGCTTTAGAGAGTTCCACTTGGTTTTCGGCTCCTCGTGCCTCTTGTTCCTGAGCTACAGCAGTTTGCCCACGATATGTTTCGTACCAGCAACCATGACAAATCTTCGGACGATGCCCTTAAAGCCTTTATGTAAGCCATTCTTGAAACTCGGAAAAAAAGTCTACGCGCCTCACCAAGGGCCGCGTGTTGGGGCCGTAATTCTAGCGCCTGAAGACCAGCCTATGACAGCCCACTATTGCCAAAGTAAAAACCAAAAGACCAAAAATGAGACTTTGGATAACCTTAATAACTAAAAATATCTTGGACTGAACACACCTGCTGCCACTATTGAAAGCACAACAGGCGTAACATTATGAGCCGTCAATTATGTTCAATTATGCCAAGCCCTTGAGCACATCCCACTCCAGTGCAACTATGGGGACGGTTAGCAGGGAACTAAACAAATGAAGCAGAGAATCGCATTGATTGAGGATGAGCTGGCATTAGCGGCCAGTTACCAAGATTTTTTGCAGCGTGCGGGCTATAGCGTAAAGATATGTGCGACCGCTGAAAGTGCCATCGAAGGTATCGAAGATTTTCATCCGGACCTCATTCTGCTTGATATAGGACTAGGACACGATCCTGAAGCCGGCTTTGAGCTTTGCAGAACCCTACGCGCCAGAGATCCTTTAATTCCCATCGTATTTTTAACCGCCAGAAATGAAGAGGTCGATGTCATTTCTGGGCTACGTCTGGGCGCAGACGACTACCTGACAAAAGATATTTCACGGCCCCACTTGCTTGCGAGAATCAATGGACTGTTGCGGCGAGTCGTGGCACTGAGGAATCCTGAAAACCAGGAACAGGTGATCAAACGAGGCGCACTTGAGCTAAATAGCGAGCGCCTAACAACCACCTGGGGACAAGCTCAGATTGCCCTAACCTTTACCGAATTTTGGATGCTGTACGTCATGGCAAAAAATCCGGGGCATATCAAAAGTCGAGAGCAGCTTATGGAAGCGGCACGGGTTGTCCTAGACGACAGCACGGTAACTTCGCATATTCGTCGCATCCGTCGAAAATTCGAGTCCGTAGACAACGACTTTGCGCATTTAGAGACCGCTTATGGGCTAGGTTACCGCTGGCGGGGCGATGCGTGAAACTGAGTCACCAACTGGCCGCCTTGTCGCTGACGTTTCTTGCCATCCCATGGGCGGGATGCGAGTTCCTTAGATCTAATGAACAAACTCTGAGCCAGCTGCAAGAACAATCACTAAAAGCCACTGGACAGGCTATCGCCCACGGCCTCTACAACAACACCAACTTGCTTTACCCTGAGCCCAAAAGAGCTGCTGCTCCTTTTAATGATCGATCTCTTCAAGTCCATCGTCTAACAACATCGCCGATCCTGGATGGCTACTTTGACGACTGGCCTGAGGTTGAATGGCGACGATTTGGAACCACTCGTCGCCCCTTGGATCTGCGGCTTGGCAAACACGACTCTCATCTCGTTATTGCGGCGAAGGTTGCCGACGACAGTAAGAATTACGATACGACGACCCCGGGAACTGAGCCCAGTGGCGATCGACTCATTCTAGTAACTTGGCTGGGTAACCAGCGCCAACGCTATGTTATTAGTGCCGCAGCGCCGGGCCCGTTTGTGGCGCGTCTTTTAGGTCGCCAATTAACGTCTGCTCGATCAAGTTCGATTGTAGGCCACTGGGTCGATACCAGCAGTGGTTATCAACTGGAGTTGAAAATACCACTCGCTGTCGCGGGTGAGCGGCTGGGCATCTACTATTTAGACGCTGACGAAGGCGGGATCAGTGTTAGAGGGAACATCGGGCTTATTGACACAGATGCCCCTCCCTGGCTAATTCACACCACGGCTGACATTGACCAGTGGATTGGCCGATATAAAAATCGCGAAATGAGCGTGCAAATTTTAGATCGTTGGGGGTGGCCTCTCGCCACCGTCGTAGAGGCGAAAAAACCAGTACAACCCACGACTTTTTGGCTCACTCCATGGCTATACCGCCAGATACTCGGCACGCCACCATTAGCCTCTGAGCAGAAAAAGACCAAAGCCGGACAGTTGGTCAGCCCCAGCATAACCACAGCACAGCGTGGGCTTGAAACTGAGGAGACATTGGCAACCCCTGGGGGTATGAAAACTCGCTTCACCGCGCCAATAAAAAGCCCCGAGGGCGTGATTGGCATTGTCGTTACCGAGAGCACAAGAAACCACTACTTGGCCGTAAGCGCACCTGCGTTTGAAGCATTACTGGTGGGCGGTACCGGAGCCCTAATTTTGTGTTATGTCACCGTACTCATTTTTGCAATTGTGCTCAGCAGAAGAATCACCCGGCTCTCGACCGCCACTCAAAATATCGGTAGTACTGACACTGCCCTCCCCCTCGATCGATTTAACGACGAACTGACACAGCTAACCATCGCCTTCAACACCCAACTGCATCAACAACAACAACTGCAAGCCTACCTAAAAGCACTACCGCAAAGTCTTGCCCATGAAATTAGAACCCCACTCGCCATTATCCGTGCCGCCGTTACCTTACTTGCAGATAATGACCAGCCACTGCGGGAACGGCAGCAAATTATTGCCCGAGTCGAGGGCGGCGTTGACCGCCTCACCCAACTACTGAATACCATGAATGAAGCCCATCAACTCGAGCAAATTATGGGACAAGAGCCGTTGGTGACCACGGATATGAGTGCCTTAGTGGAGGAGCTCGCTGCAGCTTACAACGTCACTTTTCCAAAATGGACCTTCGCCGTACTGGCAGATGAATCTTCCGTGGTTGCTGAAGTTTCCCCCGACCTGATTGTTCAAGCCCTCGACAAATTAGTTGCTAATGCCACATCCTTTGCTCAACCGGGAACGACTATTGTCCTGAAACTGAGCCACAGAGGTCTCTGGTGGCGTTTGACCGTCGTCAACCTAGGACCACCACTTCCTGCAGACACCAACCGACTGTTTGCACCCATGGTGTCACTGCGTGACAAAAAGCAACAAACCGAGGGCTCACTAGGACTCGGGCTGTACATAGTCAGTTTGGTAGCGGGCCACCACGGTGGTGAGCCTTGGGCACATAATCTTGAAGACAATACGGGCGTAGAGGTGGGCTTTACGGGTTTATTGCGCTAAGACAAGAGCATGCCTCAGGGCTGAAGTGCCATGTCTAGCCAGGCAGGCACTTGAGCCTCAATTTTGCTTATAACCTCCGCGAAGGCCGCCTCAGCAGCTTCTGGGTCTGATAATTTTGACGGATCCCTCAACGGCCAATGCATTTTTCGAATCGCCCCTAAATACAGCGGACACTCCTCTCCCGCGGCACTGTCACAAACCGTTACCACCAAATCAGGAGGGGTCGCTTCTAAACGGTCCCAGCTTGTACTCTCAAGACCTTCAACCGAATACCCATGCCGCGTAAGTTGACTCAGTGTTTTGGGGTAAACCTCTCCAGCGGGACGGCTACCGGCGCTGCTGACCTTTAAGACACCCGCAGCATGAGCCCGGGCAATGCCTTCACATAAAATGCTGCGGCATCTGTTATGTGTGCAAACAAATAAAATGTGGAACACGGTGTTCCTCCGTTGTAAGCGCAAAAAAAGACCGCGCGAGGGCGGCCTTATCTTAAATTCACTGCAATTTAGCGTGCATCAGCGTTTTTTTAAGGCAGAACCTAGCAACCAAGAGCTACTGCAAGGGTGATTTTCTGCACCGCTTACCCCGCCTTAGTTAGTCGCTGAATTCTGCATTTTCTCTAGAACCTGATCAATAGAAAAGCTAGCGGGCTTTTGTCTGGGCGGATACTCAGCAAAGGTTGCCAAAAACTCTCCAACGTAGGTTTGCGCCGGCAACAGCAAAAACACGTGCCGAAACCACCAATCCTTGTAATGAATAGACTCGTGCTCTGCTTCTTCGAAGGGGTCACTGTAAAGATCAAAGATCTTGGGTACCCGCAACTGCACGAAAGGGTCTGCCCACACATCAAAGCTGTGAGCGCGTTGCTCGGCAAAAACCGCTTTCCAACGCTGATAGCGCATGCCTACAAGATTGCCATCGTCACTGAAGTAGAAAAACTCAGCGCGAGGGCTTTCATCTATCTCCCCACCCCAGTAGGGCAACATATTGTAACCATCGAGGTGCACCTTGGTATTACCCTCACCAAAGGCACTACCTTTGCTGACCTGCTCTTTTAAATCGGCGTCACCGAGTGCCGCAGCAATGGTGGGAAACCAGTCCATATGACTCACAATGCCGTTAGAGCGTGATCCCGGCTCGATCAAACCCGGCCATTTGACCAGTAATGGCACGCGATATCCGCCTTCCCAGTTGGTGTTTTTCTCGCCTCTAAACGGAGCGGTACCTCCATCGGGCCAGGTAAACTTCTCGGCACCGTTATCAGTGGTGTACATAACAACGGTGTTGTCTTCAATACCCAACTCCTCAAGCTTATCGAGCATCTGTCCGATCATGCCGTCGTGCTCAACCATTCCGTCAGGGAACACGCCCAGACCGGTGACACCTTCCGACTCGGGCTTCAGGCGCGTGTGCACGTGCATGCGTGTCGTGTTGTACCAAAGAAAAAAAGGTTTATCGGCACTGACGGCTCTTTCAAGAAAATCTAGCGCCGCCGCAGTGACTTCTTCATCTATGGTTTCCATGCGCTTCTTGGTAAGGGGACCCGTATCCTCGATGCGACCATCAGCGGAAGATTTGATGACACCTCTAGGACCAAATTTCTCTCGAAACGCAGGATCTTTGGGGTAGTCCGGATGCTCTGGCTCCTCTTCGGCATTTAGGTGGTAAAGGTTGCCTATAAACTCATCGAAACCATGATTCGTTGGCAAATGTTCATCGCGATCGCCCAGATGATTTTTGCCGAACTGACCCGTCATATAACCTTTTGATTTAAGGTATTCGGCAATTGTAGGATCTCGCTGATCCATACCTTCCTTCGCCCCGGGAAGCCCCACCTTGAGCAAGCCTGTTCTAAACCCTGACTGGCCTGTTACGAATGCCGCACGCCCTGCGGTACAACTTTGCTCGCCATAAGCGTGGGTAAAAAGCATCCCCTCCTTGGCAATACGGTCAATGTTAGGGGTTTCATAACCCATCATGCCCTGATTGTAGGCACTGACATTCCAATATCCCACGTCATCTCCCCAGAGCATGAGGAAATTGGGTTTATCAGCGGCAAAAACAGAAAAGGGTGTGAACAGCAGTGTTGCGACTAGGCATCGCTTGAGGAACATCATAAAAGTCTCCATAACTTTATTTATTCATCCAACGCGCAGGGTACTCCAGTTAAGGCAAAGCTTCATCATGAATTCTGGACCACCTCGACATGACCGTCACAAAACACGAGCCACAGGCATCCAATTGAGTCACTTGAAGCGGATTATCCTACAAAAGCTGCTTGCTTAATTTCTGCTAACTGATCGCGAATTCGCCCGGCCTCTTCAAACTCGAGGTTTTTAGCGTGTTCAAGCATTTGCCCTTCCAACTGAGCAATTTTTCGCGCAAGTGCTGCGGGGGTTAAATTGACCACCTCCGCTGCATAAGCGGCCTTTTCTTCAGCAGCGCGCCGGTCTTTCGCCGATCGTGCTTTGGTAGGCATACGACGGGCACCCTCTAGAATGTCCTGCACGCTTTTCTCGATACCTTTCGGGGTAATACCATTAGCTTCATTAAACTCTATTTGCTTTGTGCGCCTGCGCTGCGTTTCACCCATGGCCCGCTCCATAGACCCGGTTATTTTGTCCGCATACAAAATGGCACGCCCACGTATGTGCCGTGCTGCTCGTCCCATCGTTTGAATTAAGGAACGATCTGAGCGCAGGAAACCCTCTTTATCGGCATCGAGAATCGCAACCAGCGAAACCTCAGGCATGTCCAAACCTTCCCTTAACAAATTGATCCCCACTAACACATCAAACTGACCCAGGCGTAAATCTCGGATAATTTCTACTCGCTCCACCGTATCAATATCGGAATGTAGGTAGCGCACCCGAACATCGTGTTCACTCAAAAACTCAGTAAGGTCCTCGGCCATTCGCTTGGTGAGCGTTGTCACTAACACGCGGTCACCGATGGCGACGGTCTCACGAATCTCTTTCAGTAAATCATCTACCTGCGTTCTGGCCGGGCGCACCTCAACCTCGGGGTCAACCAACCCGGTGGGGCGAACAACCTGTTCTACAGTTCGACCCGTATGCTCAAGCTCATAGGCTCCCGGGGTTGCGGATACAAAGACTCCCTGAGGCCGCAAATGCTCCCACTCTTCAAAACGCAGGGGGCGGTTGTCTAATGCCGATGGCAAGCGAAAGCCATACTCAACCAACGTTTCCTTGCGGGAACGATCACCCTTGTACATGCCCCCTATCTGCGGCACGGTCACATGGGACTCATCAACCATAATCAACGCATTGCTGGGCAAATACTCAAACAAGGTCGGCGGCGGTTCGCCCGGCGCTCTGCCCGATAAGTATCGTGAGTAGTTCTCGATTCCCTGGCAAAACCCCAGCTCGCGGATCATTTCTATGTCATAGCGAGTGCGTTGTTGAATACGCTGAGCTTCAAGTAGCTTATCTGCTTCCTTAAATTGCTTAACGCGCTGCTCTAGTTCTTCCTCTATAAGGTCAATGGCTCCCAACATCGTATCTCGAGATGAAACGTAATGCGTTTTGGGAAATATGGTGACCCGAGGCAGTTTGTCGTGAATCTCACCGGTTAATGGATCAAACCTCGAAATATTTTCGATTTCCTCGTCAAAGAGCTCAATTCTAATAGCCAACTCATCGGACTCAGCCGGGAAAATATCGATAATCTCTCCCCGAACACGATAAGTGCCCCGTCGAAAATCAATATCGTTGCGGGTGTATTGCAATTCGGCCAATTGCCGCAACACGCCCCGCTGATCAATAATTTCTCCCCGAGACAGGTGCATGACCATTTTAAAGTAGGACTCGGGGTCTCCCAGACCGTAAATTGCCGAGACCGTTGCCACAACCAGACAATCCTCACGCTCTAGCAGAGCCTTAGTAGCCGACAGTCGCATTTGCTCAATGTGATCGTTGACCTGCGCATCTTTCTCGATAAACGTGTCTGAGGACGGCACATAGGCTTCAGGTTGAAAGTAGTCGTAATACGACACGAAGTATTCGACGGCATTATTGGGGAAAAACTCCTTGAACTCGCCATAGAGCTGCGCAGCCAGAGTTTTGTTGTGTGCCATGACAATGGTGGGACGCTGCAGCTTTTCAATGACGTGTGCCATTGTGAAAGTCTTACCCGAGCCGGTAACACCGAGCAATATCTGTGACGCGAGTCCTGCCTGAAGACCCTCAGTCAGCTGCACAATCGCAGCGGGCTGGTCTCCTGCAGGCTCGAAGCTCGATGAAATCTCAAACAATTTTGACAAAAAACACCTCTTAACCCTTCAATCCTGACTAACGTGGCAGAGTATGAATGATTTGCAGACTTTGCAGGAAAACCATTGACGACACATCCGTGACAGCCGTCTGGGTATTGACACTCCGCTGGCTGCTAATTACTATTCGCGCCTTCCTTACGGAAGCCTTTCCGCCTTAGCTCAGTTGGTAGAGCAACTGACTGTTAATCAGTGGGTCGCTGGTTCGAGCCCAGCAGGCGGAGCCATATTTTTATTTTAAAATCAGTTAGTTACGAGCGGTGCGCTAAGGTGGCCGCCGCCCGTCCTGACGATTTCCTGTCTTTTTTGCCCTTAAACGTCGATATTGACCACATCCAGCACGGGTGCCTCTGACTTCATTTCGTTGTCCTTTATAAAGAAGCGGGTGTTGGTCAGGATGTTTTGGGGCCAGTGCGCTCACTTCTACCTCGCCACCTCCAATCACCGAGACGCGTGTCTTTCCTCCGCTGGGTGCTGCGAGGACGTTGCCGATTCTTGTTTGTGTCTTACCAAGCACAGAGCGCATCCGCTGCAGGTTGCCATGATGGTGTCTCCCTTTTAATAGTGGCGCTCGTTAATAGTGGCGCTCGATTTCTGCGACCTGGCATACCTCTGGGCTGGTTCTACCCGCGCTTACATTGACTCGGAGCGGGAAGGATTCCAGCTCAACAACACTCAATCAGCAAGGAAGCCAATGAAAATCGCATGGCATGAACGGCTGCGTGCCGCCGTTCAAGATTGAACGGATATCAATGGCATGCCCAACACAGTGAACAGGGTTTTGGGGTCAAAAAGCGGGAACTTCTCCAGATCAGCAAGCCCTGTCGAAAGAATCAGCGAGGGTGTGTACTCTGAACAGAGCCTTTATCTTTCCTATACTCATGACCTACTGCGCGGCTACTGTGACTTCAGCTGTTGTATTTGAAATGAAAAAGGGCGCCTGTCACGCCCTGTGATGCTGAGTTGGAGCGGGTGATGGGAATCGAACCCACGTCTAAAGCTTGGGAAGCTCTCGTTCTACCATTGAACTACACCCGCAAAAGGAGGCGTCCTGATGTGGCAAGGCCGCACCTGCCCACAAATAACAAAGCAATATTATTAATCAGAGGCGGGTTATACCACTGAGCAGATGCGGCGAGCTGATCACTCGCCGTTATCAGAAACAGCTACTCCACTCGACTAATGACCGCTCGATTCGACTCCATGGCACCACCGTTCATAATGGTGCTGCTAACCACCACAGCGCCGCTTTCGACTTCAGAGAGATTGTAGTTCATTGAGGACACATAATTGTGGTGCTCAGCATGAAGCCCCGAGTCTGCCACTAATTGAAGATCAACCGATCCCTCTTGAATCGAAGCCGTGAATTCAGGCTCAGTACCTAAAGAACAGTAATGCGTAACTTTAAGTTTGCCGTCTTGCTCCGAGTAGGTTGTCAGCATTTCAACGCCGTCCTCGACCAGCGTCTCGACCATGGTGTTGCCGTCGGAAATTAGCCGAAAAGTTGAGCGAGTCTCAACGACCTCGCCAGTGGATCGTGTCAGCATGCCCGCCCAGGAACCCTCCATTTGCTTCATTTGATCAAATGCCGATTGGTCAGCGGCAAACGCCGTAGCAGTTAACCAACCCAAACCAACAGTGAGCATTCCAGTGACTATTTTCATGGCTATTTTCCTTCAGTTATTAGAGGTGTTTTCGTTAGCGTCATTGAGACTACCCAAGTCATTACCCAAGCACAAACGATATAAACCCAGCCCTTAGCCATGAGCCCCAAACACTTAAGCAGCGACACAAACGCCCAATTATGAACCCATGTTTAGCGGTTCACTAACTCACAGGGGCATTGGCTTGCAGCCTTTCAGCGATCCGCCTCACGCTATAAATCGTTTTTGTCGATTGTATTTTATTGAAAAAGTTAGTTTTTCGATCAATTGATTTCGATCATCCTTGCCGTTCCCAAAATTCAGCAATCGAAGGAGCACTTCAGTGAGCCGATCAGTACCTCATACCCTATTCCAGACCCGCGTTCGTGACGAATCGATAGGCGGCGACAACCCTTTTCGTTGGCAGAGCGTATCTTCGGAAGAGATTTTCAAAGGGCGGACAGTCGCTCTATTTTCATTACCTGGCGCTTTTACACCGACCTGTTCGACCAGCCACTTGCCCCGTTATGAGGAACTCTGTGAGGAGTTTTATGTGGCTGGGGTCGACGAGGTTGTTTGCCTATCGGTAAACGATGCTTTCGTTATGTACAAATGGGGCCGTGAGCAGGGCGCCGAAAAAGTGCGGCTGCTACCTGACGGCAACGGTGAATTCACCCGAAAGATGGGCATGTTAGTCGATAAATCTAACCTTGGCTTTGGCATGCGCTCATGGCGTTATTCGATGCTGGTTCGCGATGGTGTTATCGAAAAGTTGTTCGAGGAGCCTGGCTTCACCGACAATGCTGACGACGACCCATTTACGGTGTCTGATGCCGATACGTTGCTGGGGTATGTCAGAGCGGGTCAGTAGATGTTTAAACTTTTTTGGTGAATTAACGCCGTTAGCGCCCATCACTGAAAGAGCCCTGCGGCTCAGTTACAGGTCTTGCAACAATTACGGCTTCAGCGCTCAGCTGAGCAATATCGTGTTAATAGCAGTCATTGAGTGGGCGAACCTTGAAGACTGAGCGAACGCTAAGCGCTGATCACTTTGCATTGGCTTATCCTGAGACGAGTCGTTACTCTAATGTCTGGTCCCAGCTGTGGGTAACAGTTATGTCAACGGGAGAACGGCCAGTAAAGGCACCGAGTTATCAAAACTCCGTAGTGGACGAGCTATTGCAACGCGACGCAGCTAAAGA
>Ga0213863_10003410_pt1 | contig 10970 bp, 9 predicted proteins | sample PICome_8_FD_160128 | JGI IMG/M metagenome (GOLD analysis project Ga0213863, IMG submission 160128) | Coastal seawater microbial communities near Pivers Island, North Carolina, United States - PICO497 | ecosystem: Environmental > Aquatic > Marine > Coastal | place: USA: North Carolina | collected... | reverse complement strand
GCGTAAGTGAGAGGCGAAGTTTTGACCTGGAAGCAACTCTCCGAAATGCTCGGCCCAGCGGGTCATGTAGCGTTCGTTAAAGGTGGTGAGAAGAATGTCGTTCACATGGGCGAGGTAGATGCGTTCGTAGGCGGGATTTCGTAGGATCTTCCTCAGGTCAGTGTTCTCGGTGATGGAACGTGAGGCGTTGTGTGCAAAGTCCAGGTCGTGCGGGAAGTAGGTGAACTTTCCATTGGGCATCTGATAAAACATGCCGTTGTGCTGGCTATTGGCTCCATACTGATCGCCAGCACCTGACAGCAATGCCAGGCCCATGCCTTGCAGCCACCGATCCACATCTACCAATTCCGGGAGGGCTTCCAGAAAGGCGTCGTTCGAGAGTGAGAACAGCTTTGTGTAGGCTACGATTGGCGCGTAGTCATCCCGCCGCCGATTGTTCTTCAGCTCGTAGTTCCACCGGTAGCTTTCAGAATCGTCGCCGAGGCTTCGAACCGGCGTTCCTACGACACTGTCAGGGTTGGGACGTTTGTAGCCGTCCGCATCATCGGTCGTGGGGTAGTAGATCAACTCGTATTCGTAGAGATTGCCTTCATCGCCCTCCTCAAACTGCGTTTCGAGAAAGAGATCACCATAGCGCGCGAGTTGAAGTTCGGCTGGTCCTGTGTATTGCGAACGCGGCGCGATGACCTGAACCAGGTCGTTGTACTCGGCTGGGATACCTCCGGAGTGCGTCATCATCTGATTGAAGAGAATCTCAAACTGACCAAACCCAACACCTTCCGAGCGGTCGATCGCAACCGTTTCATGGACACCACGGAACTGCTGTTGTTTGGGAAACTTCACATTGTAACCGAGCCGGGGCACCGTCACGCGGCCGCGTTCGCTACCTTTCAGGCGCACACCGACGTTGTAGAAGATCTCTTCTTCCCGATAAATGACCGTTGCGGGGACGCGATCATTGCTCATCAGGTTGATGGACTCGTGAAGCCAATCGACATCGTCTGGATGCATGATGATGCGCAGGTGATGGAGGCGATCGTTGCCTAACTGATTGTCGTCTAACACAGAAAACAACGCGCGGGAGTCTGCTCCTTCTCGAGGATACTGGGAAACGGCCCCTTCACTGTCAGTCGCTTCGACATAGAACTGGATAACAGCGTCAGCTTGCTGTGCTGGGACGCTGGCAGAGTAACGATCGCCTTCAAGATTCATGGCACTCTCTTGAAAGTCGGCGCCGTCGGTCGACCAATGGAGAGTGACATTGCCAATCCCATCGGGATCGGCGGCCGCAATCTCGATTTTCGTGGTCTCGTTCGGACGAGGAACAGCCGGGTGATGCGTTAGGTCATCCAGCGTCGGTCCGAGATTGCTCACGAGTTGGGAATTCGGCTGCCCTGGCGTGCCTCCACCCGCTGGTGTGGTGAGGATATGCTTCTTCGCTAAGCGATTGAAATACAGCCTTGTATGCAGTTGAGGTGTGCCGCTCAGGGCGCGAGCGCGAAAGCGGATCTCGTAGGTCGTCCCGTTAGAAATACGGACACCGCCGGCGAGGGTTGTTTCAATGTGATTGTGCATGTGCCCTGCAGGACCAGTCGCGACGAGTCGGAGCACCTGGTTGTTTGGATCATCGGGATCGGGAACGACCTCGCTGTGCCGATGATTGCCACGTAAGCGCCAACGTCTGAGTGAGGTCCCCCCAAAGAGGCTCGGTTGGAAGGCACTGTTGTTGACTAAGAACGCGCCTTGTCCGTCGGGGTCCTCGACCACCTGGATGTCGTCAATAAGAATTTCGCCGCGCCCTAACAGCCCGATAACAAGTTCTGACCATTGGTTGTCTGGTCCGACACGGCTGCGTTCAGCCTCCCCCCGATAGCTAATCTCTTGCCAGGAGGTAAGCGCGAGTTCGTCGCTTGCGGCCCAGGCAATGGCGGGGGCGTTGTCGGCCATGGGGTCACGCAATTCGAGGCTTGAGCCGCCGCCATCGGCTTTGGTTGGCCAATCACCGCCGTCATGATAGCGCACCTCGTCGGCTACATTGCCCGCCGCGTCCTCTAAAATAAGGAGTCCAGAGCCGTTCGGCAGATTTCCGGAAAAGCCGCTGGCGTCATTCCTCACCACCAGAAAGCCGCCTGGTTCTAAAAGCGTTCCTTCTGGGAAACCATGCTCGATGTCGCCATCGAGTTGCCAGCCAGAAAGGTCAGTGGCGACCTCGCCACGATGATAGAGTTCGATCCACTCGTCGTCGACTTTTGCGTAAGGAACGTCGCCATCGACATACTGAGGCTGGTGATGGTAGAAGATTTCATTGAACACGATATCCGTGTGGATCTCGCTCTTGTTAGGTCCACCTGTGGTTGGTTCTGAAACGAATCGCCAGTCGACGCTTCCATCTGGAAAGCGGCCGCGCCCGCGCTCCTTAACTCGAATAGCATCCAACACCGTGTCGTTGCCGATGAGGGCGATCGGATCTCCACTGGCGATCTCCTGAGGAAACCCGGAAACACTCAGAAACTCGCCTGGAGAGAGCGTCGGCTTACCAAGTGGAACACGGGTGCCACTGGTCACGTGGAGAAGCTCGAGCCCCTCAAGAGCTTCGTCCGTGGTGCTGCGATTGTGAAGCTCTACCCAGAACTCGGCTTCGTTGAGCGCGGCAAGTTCATTGATAATGACGAACGCCGATGGTAGGGGAATGTCAGGAAAGTTCGGCTCTCCAGGAGTGCCGCCGAGTTCCCGGCTCCAGGTCCATGCGCTGACATCATCGGGAGTCGCATCCGGAAGGCCTTTCGCCAGGGTGACCCCGGTGCCATCAGGAGCGATCGGCCACTCCCCGCGATCCTTGTAACGCACCTCATTCATGAGCCTACCACTGGCACTGAGAAGTCGGAGTCGTTCGCCGTTGTTGTCGAGCTTACCCTCGAATGGCCCCAGAGCATCGGCGACCTGATCCGGATTGGCGGCCACCAACAAATAACCTTGTCCCGGAATGATGGTGCCTTCCGGAAAGCCGAACTCAATGCCACCGGTCAGAGTCCATCGGGATAGGTCGATGTCGACGGACATCTGGTTGTGCAACTCGATCCATTCGGATTCGTCTGCCTGGGCAGGATGATAATGAATCTCGTTGAAGACAACGACACTATCCGAGCCCGCGAGCAAGGGGCCGATTGAACAGAGAACGAGTAGAGCGAAGAGCTGACGAGGTAAGTTCATGTGAGATCCGTTTGGATGATAGCCAAGCTACTATCTGGTAAATGGGGACATAAGGATAAGGCAGCCGGAGCATACCCAGCTCGCCAACCCTACAGCCTGAGAGGCTTGAGAGTCGAACTTTGACTATGCAAAAGAGGTTTGCTCGTCAGACTGTAGTCTCGCCTTCGTGGGAGAACGATCAAAGCAGGTGGAGGAATACTTGGTGATTCGCGTTCTATGTTCTGTAACCTTGAGTTGAATGTGGCTCAGGAATCAAAATATATGCCGCTAAGGTCCAATTTGAACTGTCCCAAGTGTGGGTGACATTTTGCTGAAAACGCCTCTCAAGGTTTGTGCCCTAGTTATCGGAGGAATGGGGCTAGCGGATGCGCTAGGAGCCACGATTCCCACGCCGCTGTTCGTGGTGACCTCGTTACTCCTAGGCGGTATGTTAGGAGCGAAGCCTTAACGCCGTGCAGTTGCGTTTTAAAGAAGCAGGAAAGACCAAACAGTTGGATACGCTCAAACCCTTGGCTTGTCGGTGAAACGGAAAACCTGTCCCAAGCAGACGCTGCGGATGCGCTAGGAATGACGCTAGGCTCTGTGAAGGTGGCCATTCATCGCCTTCGCGGTGACTTCCGCAACGCGGTTGAGACCGAGATTTTTAACACGCTGCCCCATGCCGATGACCTCGCGGATGAGATGCGTTACCTCAACGAGGTGCTGAGCTGAAACCCAAATCATGGTTAGTGAAAAGACGAATTTCACCATTTCCCTGTAACCCCGAATCACTTCCAGTTCAGGAAGTGGGTGAAGCCGCAACGAGGCTCAACAATCAACGACTATGAACAATAAACTGTATCTCATTTCCGGTATCGGCGTGGTGCTTGTGGCTGCCGTGTTTGTCTACTCGCTTGGTCATTTCCTCGGGTCGCAACGCACCTCGACCCAAGGGCTTTGGAAGGCCGTTCCGAGCGCTGCAGCGTCAACCATGGCGAATTGTCGCAGCGCGCCTTGAACCAAGGGCCTTGGAAGGCCTGCAAACGGGACAATACCGCTGCGGCAAGCTACAGGCTTGCCAAGGGAGCCGAAGTAAACGCACGCGACGTCCATCACGCTGTTGGTCTAAGGGGAGGAACGGCTCTCCACAGGTGTGCCCACTTTGCCAACACCCAGACGGTTGATCTGCTGCTCTTGCTCGGAGCTGATCCTAACGCCGTCGATGACGAAGGACGCACGCTCCTCTTCTTTACCAGCGTTGCCTCGGTCGCGGACCGACTTGTCGTTGGCGGAGCGGATATTTCGAAGAAGGACAACCTAGGAGAGAGTGCTTTGCAGTCGCGCGAAACGAATGGGTGGCACCTGGACAAAGAGTTGCGGGCAGCGCTCATAGGCGAAGGCTCAGCTACCAAGATGGCCCGCGCGGTGAATTCTGAGATTGACACTGTCTCCAACCTCAATGGTGAGGGCAATGCCCATGTGTGGGGCATTCATTTTCATGTGCAGGAGACGAGACACCGTCGATCGGGCTCAACTTTTAATGGAACTGTGGGTGAAAACCGAAACGCGATCAAACGGACGCGACGCTGACGGTCACGCTAGGGGAGCTGATCATCCTGCTTGAGAAAAGGCTCGGGCGTCCGATCACCTTTCAACTGGATGGCAAACCCCACGGCACGTTGAAAGTGGGTGACGACGTGAGGATCGACGCGAACCGGAAAGTCATCATCAATGATGTTGTCCGGCTGCCGGGGGCAACCACTCCTTATAAACGGATCGACCACTGCCTGATTCTGAGAGCTTGCTTGCGCTGCGAGCGGCGATCATGTTGGCGATACGATGGAACCCGACTCGACTCGAGCAGACATCACCCTCGGAATTGAAGGCGGTGGCACCCGAACAACGGTTCTACTTGTTGATCAGAATAATGCCATCCTAGCGTCGTTCCGAGTAGGCCCCGCGAATTTACGATTGATGGAGCTCGGTGAGCTGGCTGTCCATCTGCAAGCCATCCATGATCAACTTCCAGTGCAGCCAACGCGCGTGGGCATCGGACTAGCAGGGGTCCGGCTGGCCCCAGATCACCAACGTCTTCGCAATGCGGTGGCGACGGTTTGGCCGAGCGTCCTCTGTGCGACGTCAGACGATTTGGTCACAGCGCTAGAGGCAGCCGAATGGGAGGAATCCTGTGCGGTGCAAGTGCTCGTTCTGAGCGGCACAGGGTCCTGCGTGGCCGGGCGTCGCCGGGACGGAGAAACAGCCAAGCTGGGTGGCCGGGGCCATATCCTCGGAGATCGCGCCAGTGCCTGTGACATTGCTCAGGATGCCTTGCGCACCCTCATGGCCACGTACGATTTGGAGAATGCCTGGCCTCTGTTGGGTTCAGACATCCTGACCTACTTGCAGATGAACGAGCCTGAAGACCTGATCGATTGGTCGCTCGTCGCGCCCAAGAACGAGCTGGCTAGCGTTGCCGTGCCTGTCTTTCATGCGGCGACGTTCCGTAGCGATCCGATTGCTAGCGAGGTGCTTTCGCGAGCAGCAGCTAATCTTTGTGAAGATGCGAAGGCCGGTGCGAAGCGCCTTTTGAAAGATGGCGAATCCGTCCAGTTTATCTTCAACGGGGCTGTGCTCCTGAAGAATCCTGATTTTCAAAATCAAGTCGCTGAACAACTTCGATTTCTTTGCCCCAACGCTGTCGTCACGCCCCTAGCAGAGCCAAGCGTTTGGGGAGCGATTGCCTTAGCTAGAGCATCCAGCACCGACGCATTTGCAGAACCCGCGCCCCCGACTACTGAAATACCGTTGGCGGAAGCCTGGCGACCGGTGGCTGCGGCCCCGACAGAGAAACGGCACCCCGATTCTACCACGCTATCGGATCTATCGATCAACGAAGGGATTGACCTCATGCTGGCGGCTGATGCCACCATTGCTGACGCTATCGCGGAGGAATCCAAAGCCATCGCGTGGACTATTCATCGCGTGGTTCGGGCCTTTGCAGCTGGGGGGCGTCTTATTTACGTTGGTGCCGGAACGAGCGGGCGTTTGGGAGTGCTAGATGCCAGTGAGTGTCCGCCGACCTTCAGCGTTTCGTATGACCAGGTCCAGGGAATCATCGCCGGCGGTCGCTCGGCACTCTGGTCAGCGGCGGAGGGGGCGGAAGACGATCATAGCGCGGGGGCGCGCGCCGTAGAGATGCGGCATGTGGGGGCTCGCGATATGGTGATTGGCATTTCTGCGAGTGCGTATGCCCCGTTCGTTTGGGGCTGCCTTCAAGAAGCGAAAGATCGAGGTGCGGCTGCCGTCCTGCTGTGTTGCAACCCGGGCTACAAAGATCATCCCTTGCCGGACCAGGTCATCGCTCCAGATACCGGGCCGGAGATTCTTACCGGTTCGACCCGCCTCAAGGCGGGCACCGCGACCAAGTTGATCCTGAATATGATCACGACACTAGCCATGACTAATTCAGGCAAAGTGCTTAGTAATCACATGATCGATCTCAACCCATCGAACGCCAAGCTCCGCAAGCGGGCCATTCGTATCGTGGGTGACATCACGGGGGTCGATGAAGATGTCGCTCGTCAGGCGCTGGAGAATAGCGGATGGATCGTACGAGACGCGTGTGATCGATTATCCTGACAATAATGTAGGGTGACTAAAAAAATCGCCACCCTGGCAACTTTGAAAAGTTGCTCTATGAATGGTCCGGATTAAGGCGGGGCAATTTGGCGTCTTGCGCCTTGAGTTGCTTTAGAAGCAAGGCGTCCATGGTTACCACTCTCTCCTTCTGAGATTCTGCTACGTTCTTGGCCTCGCTCGGATCATTCTTGAGATCATACAACTCCTGCGGGCCGTCCCAGAACTTAAGGTACTTCCAATTGCCCTGGCGAAGAATGGAGTAGGGGCCCGGGTCGTGGCGATAGTGAGGGAAGTGCCAGACCAAGGTGTCGCGATCCACAGCCTTCCCGTTTTTCAGGTGGCCTAGGAGAGAAAGCCCATCGAGGCGCCGGTCGCTGGGTAGCTTCGTTCCCGTCGCTTCGAGGATGGTTGGAAACAGATCAATGGAGCACACAGGCGTGTCGGACACTTGGTTCGCAGGGATCACCTTGGGCCAGCGCACGAGAAAGGGTACGCGGATGCCGCCTTCATAAGCGTAGCCCTTCCCGCTCCTTAGTGGTGCGTTGTCTGTCGGCGAGCCGTCGCGATCGAGACCACCATTGTCGCTGGTGAAGATTACCAAGGTCTTCTCGTCAAGCTCGAGTTCTTCTAACAGATTCAGGATCCCGCCCACGGCGTCGTCCACTGATTCAACGAGGGCAGCATACTTGGCTTGAATAGGAGTCTTCCCTTCTTTCTGGTACTTAGCCGCCACTTCCGGGATGGCTTGAATGGGTGTGTGCACGGCGTAGTTGCCAAGTTGGATAAAGAAAGGTTCGTCCTTCCATTGGCGTATCAATGAAAGGGTTTCGTCAGCTTCACGGTGAGTGAGAAATTCGCCAGGCTTGCGACCCGGCAGCTTATAGATACCTTCGCGCAGGCTTTCGTGTTTGCCTTTGGGCTTAGTGTAAGGATCGAAATAGGAAGGCGGTTGTCCATAATCGCAACCCCCGCGATTCTCGGTGAAGCCTTGTTTCGTCGGATACCAATCGGGATCACCCAAATGCCATTTGCCTATGTAGGCAGACCGATAGCCCTTAGCTTCGCCTAATGCTTCGGCAATGGTCCTCTCTTCGTGCTCCATCCAATAGGGGTTGGGAGGACAGAGAAACTTCCGATTCTTGCCACCCACATAAGTCGTGGGGTTCTTGTCGGGGGTGCCTAGACCACCGCGTTGAAATCGCGAGCGAATCCAATCCGTGACGCCAACGCGATGCGGGTAGCGCCCGGTCAATACAGCTGCTCGTGTCGGTGAACATACCGCGCAGGCCGCGTAGCCGTTTGTGAACCGCACGCCTTCTTTTGCCAGTCGATCAATGTTGGGAGTCTTGTAATAGTCGGAGCCCTGACAACCAAGATCCATCCATCCCAGGTCGTCGACGAGAATGAGAATCACGTTTGGTGGCTGCTCTTGGGCGTGAACCTGAGTGAATGTTGCAAGGAGAAGGGTGAGAATGAGCCGTCGAATCATGAACCTATCTAGGCCGAGAATCCCTGAAGTTACAAGGCTCGGGGCTGTTCATGAATTTCTCTAACGGGTATTCTCTGCAGTCCCGTTTCATGGCCGGATATCTAAGATGTCGTTGTGGGTCAGCACGAGAATCCCCATCTTGCTATGAAATCTGTTGTCGCGTCTGTCGTCGCCCTCGTTGCCTGCGCCCTTTCCCCGTCCTTTGGACAGGATTTCGACCTGATTTGGGGAGGTTGGTCTACTCGACTGGCCGTCGACGATCTTTAGTAGGCTTCAGCCGATCCGGCTGAGCTAAAGGTGTATTATTTTAGCCCGGTCGATGTCACCAGTCGTGATGACCAGGACAATTGGGTCGTGAGCCAGAATGGCTACAACGAGTTGGTAACCCTTGTTCGTGCCGAGCGCCTCAACGATCCCGTGTTGTTCCCCGAAGAAGTCGATTTCGTAAACCAGGATGGTGATTTCGGCATCGCTGGCGGTGGCTCTTGCGACCGGACGATAGTGATCGTGGCGGATTTCGGGAATGGATTGTTGTGACCTATCATTTTGCGCCTTCGGCAGACGGCTGATCCTCGGAGAACAACGGCGTTACACGGTTCTCTTGGAGCCGGATCAAGTGGAACTCACGACGAGTGGATTCTTGGCAACTTCTTTGTTAAGCAATTTCCACATCGCATTCAGCCAGCAACGTCCCGCCTAGCCAACGGAGGTCGATATCGACATTCGCAAACACGACGACGGAGAGCTCTTTGCCCACGTCCGACTCGCAATTGATTTCATTCAACTGCCGGAGGCTGACATTGATCTACCGATTCCGGAGGAACCTGATGGCGGCATTGGAGATGGTGCCGTTCCGATCCCCATGGACTGGGTCGATGGTTTACCGCCTCTCGAGCATGGTGGTTTCTTTACGGTGGGGTTCCGCATCAACAACCTTGTGTATGCCGATGCCGAGTTCGTCTACCAAGGCGGCGGGAACAGCGGCAAGATTCCTGCCAAAGCGGCCATCGAGACTGAAGAAGGCAACGCCTCAGCAGCCGCTCATGTAGAAGTCGTGTTCACTGGATTTCTTTATCACACCGTGTCGGACTGGGGCCCTGTGTTGCAACGCGGCGATCTCTTCATCCTTGATGCGAAGGCCTCGGAGGTTCAGTTCTTTGCCGAGCCCGAACTCCCCTATTTCGAGGGTCATACTTACCGTCTCCCCATCTACAAAGAGCCTCCTGTTGGCGTCAAGCTGGACTTCGAACGCATCGAGACGCACCTTCAGATCGAAGAGCCTCGCAATGCCATCATCCAGACGGCGGACGATTGGTGGAGCTTCATCGGAGCCGAATCGGGACCTTTGGTTGATCCCATGCCGCCGCCAGTTGATCTCTCAGAGTTCACCTCAATTGGGGTGGCCTTGGGAGAACGGTCAGACACTTGCCATGGTATCTGCATTCGTTACGGGGTCGCGCATGACGGTTGGCATCCTCGAAGTGACCTACAAACTGCGTGAGTTTCGCGAGGGCGAAGCCTGTGGCGATGCTCTGACGTACTCCCTCTCATTGGTTGGCATTGAGAAGATACAGCAGCCCGTTCAGTTCGTTCAGTTGTCGGACGACGGTATGGATCACGAACCTATCCCGGCAGGGCCCGATGGGGGGTAATGGCTCGGACCCCTTGCCACCTGAATCCCATCACGGTCGAGTTCCGCATGGACGGTGATGTTTACGCACAAGCTCAGTTACGCCTCAACGATGTGATCGATGTTCCCCACCCAACGCCACTACCCGATGGCTTCATTGATTGGTCAGGTGGTTTTGTTCCAAACATAAACACGCCAGACGCGGAAGTGGCTGCTGGTGGGCTGAACCGAGATGGAGATCGATGAAGTGACACAGACGAGATCTTGTTAGTCCTAAACCCTATGAACTTGATTGGGCATCTAAGAGTTCGGCCTGAGTGGATCACGGACGACGCCGATGATTATCTGGCCATCTGTTTCCAACGGCGGAAGAATGCAGAAGCTCATGCCGATTTCGCTGTCGAATTCTCAGGAGACCTCTTGGAGTGGATCGACGACCCTTCGCTTATCGAACACGTGGAAACGACAGCTCTCGGTCCAGACCTGGAAGAAGTCACGATCTATCTGCGGACCAATGCTGAGGACTCCGAGTATTCGTTCCTTAGACTAACGCTACGCGAGAAAGTGGCCGATGAATAGCGCCCATGGAGCTGGACATCCCAATGTCGTAAGCACAGCCGACAGTATTTTCGCGACATTGAAATGTTGCGCTACCAATCCGCAACGGTCGCCTACTTCCCGTCCAAATACTTCCACGTCCCTTTGAACTTCTTGAATCGGCTCAGTTCGTGTAGCTCATGCGGTTCGTCGCCGACAAAGTAAGTGGCGATGAACTCGACCTTGCCAATCTTATCTTCTTTCTGACCCTTGGCTGTCCCGACAATTTCGAGCCCGCTCCAATTCACGTCATAGATCGTTTCTTCGAGTTGCTTTTTCAGGTTCCGCTCTTTCGTGTCAGGATGCGTCGTTTCAACTAGGTAATCGACTCGTCGGAAGAAGTAAGCCGTGTAGCGTGATCGCATGAGTTCCTCAGCCGTCTCCGCACGGGCACGACCATAGTGAAAGCGCAGGCAACACCTGGCG
>Ga0213863_10003408_pt1 | contig 10975 bp, 6 predicted proteins | sample PICome_8_FD_160128 | JGI IMG/M metagenome (GOLD analysis project Ga0213863, IMG submission 160128) | Coastal seawater microbial communities near Pivers Island, North Carolina, United States - PICO497 | ecosystem: Environmental > Aquatic > Marine > Coastal | place: USA: North Carolina | collected... | reverse complement strand
TTACACGAGAGCGATTTCAGAGAGAGAGAGAGAGAGAGAGAGAAAAGAGCGCGTAAATAATGGCAACGCCAACGCGTCGTTCGTCTCGACAAACGACGCCACAAAAATCGACGCAACAAAACAACACCACTCCAAAATCATCGTCGAAAAAGAAAACATCTAAAGCGGACGAGTTGTTCGACGACGTCGCGAAAGAGAGTCCTTCGAGAAGAACGAGAAGCGCGACGACGAGAAGCGCGAGCGCGACGCCGGTGAAGGAGAAAAAGACGACGACGACGACGCCAAACAAGAAGAAGAAGAAAATTGGTGGTGTTTCGCCTTCACCGAAGAAGAAGAGTCCTGCTGCTGCGGCAAAAACGACTCCAACAAAGAAGAAACGAGGAGGGAGAAGTCCGAGCGTGACGCCGAGCAAGAAGAAAAAGACGACGGAAAAAGAGGAGGAAACGGAAGTTATGGAGACAGAGGGAGAGGCGTTAGCGGAAGAAGAGGAAGATGGTGATGATGATGATGCCGCCGCCGCCGCCGCGCCCGTCGTAGAGACCGAAGAGGAAGAAACTTTGGCGCCGACGCAAGGCGGTGGCATCGACGAGAGCATGTTTTCACCACCGCCGCAGAGGCCACCTCAAGAGCAGCAGCAACAACAACAACAGCAACAACAACAGAATCCTCCTAATACGCAACAAAGGCAGCCTCCGCCGTCGACGGTTCAGCGAACGCCAAGATTTCCCTCGTCGACGCAACAACAACAACAACCGGGCACGCAAGGAAGAGATTCGATCAACGCTTCGCTCTTTTCGCCTACGCCGAGACAAACGCCCAGAAATATGGGCTTCGCGAGTCCGAGTCCGTTTGTGAATGCGAATCCGCCGGCGTCGCAAGGTAGGCACGATACGGGTTTACACGGCGCGCAACCTCGATTCACGCCCGCTTCTGGGGCGAGACCGGGGGCCTCGATGGATCCAGCGAATAATAATAACAACGCGTTCGCGTCGCTCAATCCGAGACCGTTCATGGGACTCACTGAAGAGGAGATTCAAGACGCTAAAGCTCGCGCGGTAAGAGATCCAGATCAAAACGCAGCAGAAGATTTGCAAAGAGAGCAGGACAGGCAAACGTTTATTTGGGGAACAGCGATTAGCGTCGATGACGTGCAAAACCGATTTCGTCGTTTCTTGGAGAATTTCATCTTGACGAAGAAAGATAAGCAGGTAAAGGAAGGCGAAGGAGACGACGAAGACGACGAGGGAGGAGAGAGAAATAACGCGGGCGATGGTGAAAAAGATGACGGTACGAACGGAAGCGCGGAGAAGAGAAACGAAGGCGCCATGGACACTGATAATAACAACAACAACAACAACGAAAAAGATACGGATGCGAACGCGGGGGAAGATCTCGACGACAGTCAACGTCTTCTTCTCCCGACGCAAACACAAAGCCAAGACGAAGAGGATGACGATGACTTGCTCGCGGATTCCTTTTACATTAAAGTCATGCGTTTATGTCACGAGAAAGATAACATAAACTTGGACATTGATTGTGCGCACTTGGAGAGTTACGACCCCTGGTTGTATGAAAGGCTCGTTGCGTATCCGCAAGAATTGATTCCGTTGTTTGACACCGTAGCGAATAAGATTTACGAGGATCAAGTGCTTCCGGACGACGAGAAAGAGAATTTCAGAAAACAAATCTTACCGAGTTTAGAAGTCAGACCGTTCAACTTGCTCGAAAAGCACGCGATGAGAGATTTAAATCCGTCCGATATCGATAAAATGGTCGCGGTCAAAGGCATGGTTACTCGATGTTCAGCCGTCATCCCAGAATTAAAAGGCGCGTACTTCAAATGTTTAACTTGCGGCGCTTCTCCGGAAATTGTCGTCGTCAACCGCGGTCGCGTCAATGAACCGCCTTTGAAATGTTTAGAGTGCCGCAATCAAGGTACGATGACGCTCATTCACAACCGATGTTACTTTGCAAACAAGCAACAGGTGAAAATGCAAGAGACGCCAGACGTGATTCCGGAAGGTGCGACGCCGAACACGGTGAGCATGTGCGTGTTCGATTCCTTAGTAGACGAGGCGAAACCAGGTGACAGAGTTGAAGTGACGGGGGTGTATCGAGCGGTACCTATTCGAGTCGCGCCGAACCAACGAGCTATTCGATCGATTTATAAAACGTATCTGGATATCATTCACATTCGCAAAGATACGAAAGGCAAACTTCGAAACACGGCGAAGAAGGACGATAACGAAGATATGAAAGATGCAGAGTACATGAAGACTGGTAGTGGTGACATGGAGGACGATCTGAACATGGGCGCTCAACAACAACAAGAAGAAACCGATGCGACAAACACGGAAACGATGGCCTCGAACATTTCGCCTCGCGGCGACACCGAACTCGAGTTTTCGCCCGAGCGGATTCGAGAAATCGAAGAGCTCTCGAGACATTCAGATATTTACGAGCGATTGGCAAAATCAGTCGCGCCGTCTATTTGGGAACTCGAAGATATCAAAAAAGGTATTTTGTGTCAACTCTTTGGCGCGACGAACAAGACGTTTAAAGGCGCATCGGCGAATAAAGTGCGAGGCGATATCAACATTTTACTCGTCGGGGATCCTGGCGTGGCGAAATCGCAGTTGTTGACGTACGTACACAGAGTCGCGCCACGAGGCATGTATACTTCTGGTTCTGGTTCTTCTGCGGTTGGTCTGACCGCATACGTGTCGAGAGATCCGGAAACGAAAGACATGGTGTTAGAATCTGGCGCTTTAGTCTTATCCGATCGAGGCGTGTGTTGCATCGACGAGTTTGATAAAATGGGCGACGGCGCGCGATCGATGTTGCACGAAGTCATGGAGCAACAAACGGTGTCAATCGCCAAAGCAGGGATCATTGCCGTATTGAATGCGCGAACATCTGTTTTGGCGTCCGCGAACCCTGTCGGAAGTAGATATAATCCAAACATGAGCATCGTCGATAACTTACACTTACCGCCGACTTTGTTGTCGAGATTCGATTTGCTTTACTTAGTTCTCGATCAGCCAAACCCAGAAACGGATCGACGATTGGCGAGACATTTAGTCTCTTTGCATTATAAAGATCCGCCGAAGAGAGCGAAAGCGACTGTTTCGGCGGAGTTATTGACAGATTACATCTCGTACGCGAAGCAAGTGTGTCATCCCGTGCTCGGCGAAGAAGCCGGCGAAGAGCTCGTCGATGGGTACGTCAAGATGCGACAATTGGGATCAGCCGGAGGGAGGAAAGTCGTCACTGCGACGCCACGACAATTGGAATCTTTAGTACGTATTTCTGAGGCTCTGGCGAGAATTAGATTGTCGAAAACCGTAGACAAACAAGACTCTACGGAGGCGCTGCGTTTGATGCGCGTGGCAATGCAAAGCGCGGCAATCGATCCGAGAACGGGTTTGATCGACATGGATAAGATCTTGACTGGTCATTCCGCGGCGGATAGGAAACAGCGTTCAGATATTGCCGAAGGGGTGGATGATATTTTACAAGGCATGCAAGGAAGAAAAGCTCGATTGAGTGAAATCGTATTGAAATTGAAGGAAAGAAATGCATCCATCGAGATTTCCGTGCAAGAAGTCCGAGACTCGGCGTTGCTCCTGGCAGAACAAGACAGAGCTATCGTGAAGGGCGATTTAGTGCAACTTATTTAATTATCAGATATATTATTATTAGTAGATTATGTGTGTGTGTGTGTGTGTGTTTTATTTCACTCTAAGTTTTAATAGTGTCTCTTGTTGGTTGGTCGCTCCCTCTCTTTCGCCTAATTTCGCTTCTTTCGAATCGAAAGCACTTTCATAAAGCGAGTACGAGCGATTATCCCATACCAGAGGAGCCGGTGTAGGCGGTGGTGGATAATTCCTTACCGTCGCCAGTCATGACGATGATTTCACCCTCAGCGTTCACATCCATGATAGCACTCGTGCCTTCGGCGATGTCGCCACTCAACATCTTCTCCGCGAGGTTGTCTTCCAACAATCTCATGATGGCTCTTCTCAACGGACGAGCACCAAACGCCGGCGAGAAGCCTTCGTCGACAACCTTGTCCTTGAATCTGTCCGTGACGTCCAAAGTAATTTCCTTCTCCTTCAATCGCTTGAACACGTTGTTCAACATGATCATCGCAATTTCACGGACTTCTTGCTTGTTCAATTGACGGAAGATGATGATTTCATCCAAGCGGTTAAGAAATTCCGGTCTGAAGTAGTTCTTGAGTTCGTCTTGAACCAAGGATTTGATTCTTTGGTACGATTGGTCTTCGACGTTGTCGTCCAATTGGAAACCCAAACCGCCGCCACCTTTTTCAATTTGCTGGGCGCCAACGTTCGAGGTCATGATGATCAAAGTGTTTTTGAAGTCAATGACTCTGCCCTTGGAATCGGTTAATCGACCGTCTTCCAAAATTTGTAACATCATGTTGAAGACATCCGGGTGAGCTTTTTCAATTTCATCAAACAACACCAAGGTATACGGACGTCTTCTGACAGCTTCGGTCAATTGACCACCTTCGGAGTAGCCGACGTAACCTGGTGGCGAACCAATCAATTTGGAAACCGTGTGTCGTTCCATAAATTCGGACATATCCAAACGGACCATCGCTTCCTCGCTGCCAAAGTAAAACTGCGACAAGGATTTGGCCAATTCGGATTTACCAACACCAGTCGGCCCGGCGAAGATGAACGAGGCGACTGGACGATTCGGCGACTTCAGCCCCGTTCTCGCTCTTCGGATAGCTCTTGAGCACGCCACGATGGCTTCTTCCTGACCAATCAAACGTTCGTGTAACTTCTCTTCCATGCCCATCAAGCGTTGCGCTTCGTCCGAGGCAACCTTATCGACCGGAATACCAGTCCACGCGGCGACAACGTCCGCAATATCCTGTTCGTTCACGGTCGGACCGGTTTCTTTACCAGACTCAATTTCAGCCTTGGCTTCTTCTTGCTTCTTCTCCGTGATGGCTTTAATTTGAGATTTCAACTCAACCTCCTTGTCTCTGATGCTCCCGGCGGCTTCAAAGTCTTGCCCTCGAATCGCGGTGTCTTTCTCTTTTTGCAAAGCCTTCAATTCTTTGTCCAGCTCTTTGGCTTCTTCCGGAATAGACGTGTGCTCCAAACGAACTCTCGACCCGGCTTCATCGATTAAATCGATAGCCTTATCCGGTAAGAAACGATCAGAAATGTACTGCGAAGAAAACTTCGCCGCGCACTCCAAAGCTTCGTCCGTGTACTTCAACTTGTGGTGAACTTCGTATCGCTCTCTCAAACCTTTCAAGATTTCGATGGTTTCATCCACCGTCGGTTCCGGGACTTGAACTGGTTGAAAACGTCTCTCCAGCGCCGGATCCTTTTCGATGTGCTTTCGGTATTCGTCAATCGTCGTCGCGCCGATGCACTGCAACTCGCCTCTCGCCAACGCCGGCTTCAAGATGTTCGCAGCGTCTATTGCGCCTTCAGCCGCCCCTGCACCGATCAAAGTGTGCACTTCGTCGATGAAAAGAATAATTGCGTCGTCTTGCTTGACTTCGTCCATGAGCTTCTTCAAACGTTCTTCGAATTCCCCGCGATACTTGGTACCCGCAACGAGTAAACCCATATCCAAAGTCATCATTCTCTTCCCTTCCAAAGTTTCCGGAACGGTTCCCGACGCGATTTGTTGGGCCAAACCTTCAGCAATCGCGGATTTACCAACCCCGGGTTCACCAACCAAGCAAGGGTTGTTTTTGGTCCTTCTACCGAGAATTTGCGTGACGCGCCTTATTTCATTCGTTCTGCCGACGCAAGGGTCCAACTTGGCCTCTTCGGCTTGTTTCGTCAAATCCGAACCAAACTCCTCGAGCGTAGGCGTCTTGGAACCACTGGCGGCACCGCCAGTCGCGCCAGCGCCAGCGCCGACCGCTTCTTGGGACTCACCAACCATTCGGATGACTTGAGATCGAATCTTGGCTGGATCCGCGTCCAAGTTTTCCAAAACGCGCGCCGCGACGCCTTCGCCTTCTCTCAACAAACCCAACAATAAGTGTTCCGTGCCGATGTAATTGTGGCCGAGTTGTCTCGCTTCTTCTAAAGCGAGTTCTAAAACGCGTTTCGCTCGCGGCGTAAACGGAATTTCAACCGCTACAAAACCCGAACCTCTACCGATGATCTTCTCCACCTCCACTCTCGCTTCTTTCAACGATATCCCCATGGACTTTAAAACCTTCGCGGCAATACCGGTACCTTCGCCGATTAAACCCAACATAATTTGCTCCGTACCGACAAAGTTGTGACCTAACCTTCTCGCTTCTTCTTGCGCTAACATGACGACCTTGATCGCTTTTTCCGTAAAGCGTTCAAACATCGCTCGTGGGCCCTTGATGACTGCTCCCAATTTCTTACCCGAGGACGAAGAAGAAGAACCACTTTTCGTAGAAAGTTGCCTCGAGGTGACGCCTTTAAAGTTACCGTTTCTGGATAACGTGCTCGTCATGTCGATGGCATTCGTGGATCGTAATCCGGAAAAGTTACCCGGAATGGACGTTCGCGTCGAAGACATCGACGCGTTCGCGCGCATCACCATTGTCACTTTTCTGCCTTTCGAAGCCGACGACGTCGTTGCCCCACCCACATTCGCACGCGAAAACGAAACGCTCGATAAAGTCGTCGACGCGAACATTTTTATATCCTTAAATGAGGTGTGTTACTGTCTACGCTACGTTTACTTTATAAAGATACAGAAAAATAGACGCTGTAAAAGACCGCGCGTTGAGTGCTGTCTGTCGAAACTTCTTTTTTTCTAGTTCTCCTTTTATGAGGAGAAATGAGGAGACGTGTTGGTGCCGAAGAGGCAAAAGTCGTTATCCAAAGGATTCCAAACAAAGCAAAAAAAAAAATTCTCGCGCTGCTCTTTCCGCTTTCCTTTCACACGACGGTTGGACGACGATCGTCTCTCTCCTCTTAAGTTTTGTTTGCTGAAAAAAAAAATTCTCTCTCTCTCTCTCTCTGTTGTTTTGTCGTCCTCCTCCTCACTGTGTTTTAAAGGCGAACAACAACACAAAGAGATGAGACGAGAAGAAGAGATGACATTTTCAGCGAAACTTTGATGCGCCGCATTTCTTAGAGACGTTTTCGTCGTTTTCTCTCTTCTTTCCCTCTCTCTCTCTCTCTCTCTTTCCCTCTCGGTATTAGTAAACGACGGAAGAAGAATTACGATATTGAAATCCTCCGGTGCTTAGATTTCTTCTCATCTTCTTTTCATCTTCTTTTCATCTTCTTTTCATCTTCTTCTTCTCCGATGTCGCTCTTCGACGAGGAGGAGGACGACTTTGAGATTGAGATGGACAAGGAAAAGTTCGATCAAATTATCGTTCGAGCAGAGGAAGAGAAGAGAAAGAAGCAGAGAACGACGACGACAAACGCGTTTGATTTTATGAAAAATTCTCAGCAACAACGACAACAACAACAACAACATCAACAACAACAAGAGGTTTTGCAGCAACAGAACTACCAGCATCAACATCACGCGGTGAAAAAGATATCCATTTTACCCAGCGAGGGTGGTAATAATAACGCTGGACGCGTTAAGTTTGAACTGTTCATCTCGGCGCCAATCGCTCGGAAGTTTGACAGACTCGTCGCGAAGTTTGACGCAGCGTTCGCAAGAGAAAGCGCGGAAGAGTACGAGAGAAGAGAACAGTTGGAAGAAATTAATAACGGCACGGTGATGAAAAATATAATCACGTGGGATGGTATACCTCACGGAAGGTTGGATCTAGTCGTGTCGAGTTTGAAGCGCCAATTTGACATCAACGACGCGGTGAATATCCTTTATCCACACCCGTTCGTGAGACGAAGTTTGCGAAGCGCGGATCGAATGATTCACGATAAAATGGTCGACAATCAGTTCAATTCTATTCCGTTTAAAGATAAGTTATTTCCATTTCAAAGCGAAGGCGTAAAATTTGTTCTTAAGAGAGACGGTCGAGCTATGATTGGTGACGAAATGGGCTTAGGGAAAAGCATTCAAGCTTTGGGCGTCTCGAAAGTTTATTCGAAAGATTGGCCGTGTGTTATATTCTGTCCTAGTAGTTTAAAAGACACGTGGAAACACGAAATCGAGAAATGGCTCGGGGGAGTTGATGGCGACGATGGAAAAGGTGAATGCGCAGTGAAAGTGCGCAAGATTGAATCCGCGAAAGAGTCCAAGGATATCTTGAACGAAATGCGAAAAAATAGCAACGGCAGCGGCAGCGCATCGACAAAAATCGATTTTATTATCGTGCCGTATTCCATCTGTAATCAGATACAGAAGGAGTTATTCGAGCTCGTTTTCAACGTTATGAAAGCGAACGTGGTCGTGTGCGACGAGTCGCACTTTCTCAAAGACCGGAAAGCCAAACGAACGATGGCTGTCGTTCCCTTTCTTATACGCGCGAAACGAGCAATCTGTCTTACCGGCACGCCGGCTCTGGCGAAACCAATCGAGTTATTTTCGCAACTGACGAGTTTGCGACCGGATATTTTTCCGAAATTATCAGAATATGGTCAAAGATATTGTTCAGGAGGGCGATTTGGCGCCTTTAGCGGGTCGAGTGAAAGTCAAGAGTTGTTCGCCGTCGTCTCTTCTTCGGTCATGATTCGCAGAAAGAAGAAAGACGTGCTCACGCAGCTCCCGCCTAAACAACGGGAACAAATTTTCTTGGAGATACCGAAAGCGGAGAGGACTTCAAAAATACAACCGATCGTTCAGGCTATGAATGCGTTACCAGAGACGGAAACTTTAGAGCGTAAAATGTTGATGAACAAATATTACTTAAGTACTGCAGAGGCGAAGGTGAAAACTGTACAGAATTATCTTCAAAATCTCCTTGAGTCTGTCGACGAGGAGAAGAAAATTTTGTTCTTCGCGCACCACAAGTGTTTGCTACACGCCGCCGTGGAGACGATGGAGAAGACAAAAACTAAGTTCATTCGCATCGATGGCGAAACGCCGAGCGGTTTGCGTCAAGGTTTAGTGGATTCCTTCCAAAGGTGCGACGCAAACTCACCGAAAGTGGCAGTGCTTTCGATTAAAGCCGCCGGCGTCGGCTTGACTCTCACGCGCGCGAGTTTAGTCGTCTTTTCGGAATATTCGTGGACGCCGGCGGAAATACTTCAAGCGGAAGACCGCGCGCACAGAATTGGACAGCGAGATTCCGTCCTGGTTCAATTTCTTCACGCGAAAGATAGCGTGGACGATATCATATGGCAAAGCGTTCAAAATAAACTAGAAACGTTGGGTCATTTTCTCGACGGTACGAAAAAAGGGAACAAGATGGAAACGAAAATGGAAGATGCGGCCGATCGAAGACAGAGTTTCGACGCCACGCAGAAAACGCTGGACGAGTTCGTCGGTCGTTAGTCATATATATAGGATTTAGTTGAAACTTAGAGAGCACAGTTGCACCTTGCATCTATCGAAAGGATTTGTTATTACTACCTCCTCCGCCACCGGCGATATTCTTGCCCTTCTCGCTCCCTCTCACGCCGTCGCCCAACACCGCCTTCGACGGGTCCTTCATGAACTGATTCTCCGCCTCTTCAGAGTGATACACGCACGACACCTCTGGCGACTTTTTCAAATCCCCGACGTACGCGAACGTGTTCAAATTCCTCTTGCAATCGTTCTCTTGATCTTGCGTGACTACTTTCTCTCTCTCCAACACCGACCAGTTTGATCTTCTTAAAACACACCCCGGTTTCACCTCTGGTTGCGCCACGTACACGTTGAAAGGATTCAAGGACAAAAACACCCTCTGGTCAAACACCATCGCCGAAGCCCCGTTCGCCATGCACACTTCGCTCGACGGCGTTCGTCGATCTAAAATCTCCCTGGACGCGACGTTGGACGGTTCCAAGTCCACTGCGGTGTCGAAAACGACGCCGGCGCCGATACCGACGACAAACGCGCCGGCGACTAAGAATTTATCCAGTTCTCGGGGAAACAGACGAGGTTGTTGATTATTATTATTACTATTCCGTCCTCCTCCTCCTCCTCTTCCTCCTCTTCCTCCTCCTTTTCTCTGTTCTTGCGTCTCGTATTCGTCCTCTTCAAACCACCCGCTACTATTACTATTATTATTTCCTCTTCTCGTTGGCGCAAAATCGTACGTATTTTCTCTGTTTCTCGACTTCGTATAGGCCAGTCGATCTTGTTGCATTTGTTTCTGACGACCTCTTCCTCCATCGTTCTCCTTTTCATAGTACGCGCCGCTGTCGCCGCCGCTGTCGCCGCCGTACGACGCATTATTCTTCCGCGAACGAGATGATGCGCTCGCGGCGTTAAAACTTTTCCTACCCAAACCCTCGCCCGAGCGGCGGCGAACAACATTAATTCGCACTTTGCATCGACGACACAGAAGAATCGCGTCGTCGTTAAAAGTCGTTTTCGGGGGCAAAAGAGAAGGCGTCGACGTGGTGAGCGTCGCACGACTCCTTCCTCCGCGACGACAAAAACGACGACTCTCGGCGAGACGAGCAGAAGCAGGAGTCGCAGCGCTCGTGGTCGGGGTGGTCGCAACAAAGCGAGACATCATCTCTCTTCTTCTTCTTCTTCTTCTGTGTTGTGTTCCTTCTTCTTCTCGTTTTTAATTCACAGTTCAGGTCGGAATCTCGAATTGATGAGTACGAGGAGTACAATGACGACTTTTTGGTCAAACACGTGACTCTCAAATCGAAAAAAAAAACAAAACAAACACAAAACAAGTTTTCTCTGTTTCTTGTTGTGGATAAAAGATATCTCTCGTCTCTTCTCTCTTCTTCTCTCTCTCTCTTTCTCTTTCTCCTCATTTTTTTACCACGACAGACAGAGAGACAAAGCGCGATGACGACGACGACGACGATGACGATGGCTTCTTCTTCTTTGTCTTCTTCTTTGTCTTCTTCTTTGTCTTCTTCTTTGTCTTCTTCGAAGAAGAAGATGATGATGATGATGA
>Ga0213863_10003407_pt1 | contig 10978 bp, 12 predicted proteins | sample PICome_8_FD_160128 | JGI IMG/M metagenome (GOLD analysis project Ga0213863, IMG submission 160128) | Coastal seawater microbial communities near Pivers Island, North Carolina, United States - PICO497 | ecosystem: Environmental > Aquatic > Marine > Coastal | place: USA: North Carolina... | reverse complement strand
AGAATTAGAATTGTTTCCCCTTCAGCCAGGGCTCCGCAGTGGATTAGGCCGTGATGAGCAGTGCAGTAATTGACTAAAAAGGAAGCTGCTGCCTGAAAGGAAAGCTGCTGGGGAATTGGCAGGCAGGCGGTCTCAGGAACTGCCACCTGCTCGGCGAGTCCCCCCCTTGAGAGCATGGCTAACACGCGATCTCCCGGGCTGAGTGATTTGACGGCGCTGCCAATTTGAATAACGGTGCCCGCAATTTCGTTGCCCGGAATGAAAGGTAGATTGGGTTTGATCTGGTAAAGCCCTGATACCATCAAAGCATCGACATAACCAAGGCCTGTTGCGGCGATGTCAAGTAAAACGTCGTGTTCTGAGAGAGATGGCGCTTCAACCTCTTGAACCGCTAATTGGCTTGGATGATCAAAGGTTTCGCACACAATAGCTTTCAAAGCCGATTCCTCATTCATTGATACCGCTTCAGGATACTCGAAAACTCAATCCGAGTGCGACTCCGGTTGATACCAAATTTGAGATACCATAGGGCAGAGACGAGAATTGCGCGATCGGGCTGAACGGTTCAAAGACAAAAGCAGCTCGGCGGTAGGACGGTCGCGGCGCAATCCATAGATGGGGTTATCTTTATGTTGTTTGAAGCCTTGAAACAGGGACGATGTTTTTCACTGCCGGGCGTTTTTGATCCTTTCTCGGCTAGGATCGCAGCGCACTACGTTAAAGGTCCACTTTATATGACCGGCTATGGGGTTTCCGCAACACTGCTGGGTAAGCCAGATGCTGGACTGGTGTCTTATTCTCAAATGGTTGAACGCGTATCGGCGATTACGGCCGCAGTCGATGCGCCGCTGGTCGCAGACGGAGATACGGGATTTGGCGGCCTAGCAAACGTCGCCCAAACAGTCGCGGGTTACGAGCGCGCCGGCGCGGCAGCCATCCAAATCGAGGACCAAGAATTCCCAAAACGCTGTGGCCACACTCGAGACCGTAGAGTCGTGGATTCGGCCGACATGCAGAAAAAGATCAAGGTGGCTGTCGCAACCCGGGACAGCACTGAATTTATCATTGTCGCTCGTACAGATGCCCGAACTCAGTGGGGTCTAGATGAGGCGCTGAGACGCGCCGAGGCATACGCGCAATCCGGTGCTGATGTGCTGTTTGTCGAATCTCCAGAATCTCCAGAGGAGCTCAGGAAGATCGGCGAATCGCTGAAAGGGTTACCGCTCGTTGCCAATATGGTTGCAGGAGGTCGAACGCCGCTACTACCAGATCAGGCGCTATTTGATCTAGGCTTTCAACTTGTGATTCATCCAACCTACCTACTAGGCGCGATGACCCAAGGGCTTGAATCGAGTCTGCAGTATTTGTCTCAAGAAGGCCGACAATCATCGGAGGTTGCTCAGTTTGATGCGCTTAATGACTGGCTTGATTTTGAGTCGGTATGGGCGCTTGACGAGGAGAATTAGATGGCAATCGGTATTGGTATTGGATTAGGTCGATTTCCCTTAGATCGGGGGCCGGACTATTTTAAGTGGATCACCCAATGTGAAGCGGGCGGCATTGATTCAATTTGGCAAACAGATCGTTTGATCTCGAAAGAACCCAACCTGGAGACGCTATCCACCATGGCCGCGTTGGCGGGTGCAACCGAAAAGATTCGTTTTGGAATGAACGTCGCGAGCATTGCGCTTCGTGATCCGCTACTGACCGCAAAGCAATGTGCAACCATAGACTTCCTCAGTGGCGGGCGGCTACTGCCCGCTTTTGGCATCGGTAGCGCGCTCAGCCGCGATTACAGTGCTACGGGGACCCCAACGAAGGGTCGGGGGAAGAAGGCCGACGAAGCTTTGTATCTTCTGCAGCAGCTTTGGGCCAAGGATGAAGTATCTTTTAAAGGCGAGTACTTTCAGTATGACCGCGCAAGTATTTCGCCCAAACCAGCGAATCCTAGATTACCTTTATGGATTGGAGGTGCATCTCAGGCGGCGATCGAGCGAACTGCTCGACTGGGGACAGGTTGGCTCGCTGGCATCGATACTCCGAGCCATACAAAAACAGTGGTTGCTGGTATTAAAGCGGCGCTACCCAAATACGAGCGCACCATTGACGATGATCATTATGGTGCAACCTTTTCGTTTCGCTTTGGCAGCGCTGATGAACCGATTGCGCAGCAGTCGATGAAAGGGCTTCAGGCGCGGTTGAAACAAGATCCAACCGAATATTTGGCCATTGGCTCTGGCGATGACATTACGCAGCGGGTAAATGAATTTATCGATGCCGGCTGCTCAAAATTCGTACTGATACCGATCGCGGATGGAACCGGAGATCTCCTGAACCAGACGGAGCGTCTGATTCAAGAGGTATTGCCTCGCTTCGATTAACATTCGCTAGCTAGAAATTCCCGCGTCCTTGCAGCATCTTCAGAGTTTGTTGCAGCGATCGCTGCGGTGAAGTCGGTGACACCAATCGCTCTGAGTTGATTCAGCTGACTGCGAACCTCGGTTTCATCCCCAACCAGTGCAAGATCACCTGGGCCTTTGAGTCCCTCTTTGTCTAGCATTGCGCGATAGCTGGGCAGTGTTCCGTAAATCGCCAGTGAGGTGTCTATCGCCGCCCGTGTCTCTTCGGCGGCCTTGGTAACCACAATAGGAAATCCTGCAACAATTCTTGGTGCTGGACGGCCCGCTTCCTCTGCGCTGGTGCTGATCTGGGGAATGATATGGGAGGCAAGCGTTCGCTCTCCGGTCATCCAAGTGATGGTTCCGTCGGCCATGGCGCCTGCAATTTTGAGCATGATTGGGCCCAGGGCTGCGACCAAGGTTGGTACTTTCGGCTGACCTGGCAAGCTTAATTTGACTTGATTGACCTGATACTGGGTGCCTGAGAACTGCACGGTTTCACCTGCAAGAAGTGGCATGAGCACTGATAAATATTCACGCATGTGTCGAGCAGGTTTTTCATAAGAGAGTCCGAACATCGATTCGATGACCACCTGATGAGACAGTCCAATGCCCAGATTAAAGCGGTTTTGACAGGCTACTGCTGTGGTCAACGCCTGTTGCGCCAGAGCTGTGGGGTGTCGTGGATAGGTGGGCGTTACGGCAGTACCAAGCTGCAAGGTTTTGGTTTCTCTTCCAACCAATGCAAGGGTCGAAACGGCATCGAGACCAAAGATATTGGCCATCCACAGCGAGGCAAATCCCTCGGCTTCCGCCCGAACCGCGTCCTCGATAAGACCATCGAGGGTAGCGTCTGGCGCGTCGGTTACAGCGGCCATCAATCCAATTTTCATTCAGAGTTCCTCTCATCAAACGCGTGTGTATCGGGATGAACCCATATGCGCTGTAAAAATGCAAGAAATTGTCGTTGGGGGTTATTTGCCTGAGGTGTTAAATCGCGTTAAAAAAGAGGCGGTTAAGGATCTCTTGAGGGATGGCTGGTTCTAGGCCCGAGTTGGCTCGATCTTATTTCCTCAGTCAATACCTCAACCAAGCATCCAACCCATTGCGTCACGCAATCAATCCTGTTGGGGAATAAACCATGAATAAGGGTCGCGAGTACAATGCGAGATTTTGAAGCATCTCAATGACATTTTTCGAGGAGGCCCATGATGCGTACTGGGATCTATTTAGACAAAACTAAATCCGGCGTGCACGTTTATTGGCGAGGTCAAAAAGTGATGTCTTACCCGTCTATGGACGCTTTTATTGCAGCGCATTTGGAGGCGCTCGATGCCCTCGATCGACACCAAGAAGCACTCCTCGAGGATGAATATCAGCCTTGATGGTTTGTGTCGGCAACGCGCATCAAGCCCTCTTGAATCACGGAGGCGATACAACGCCCTTCGTCATCAAAAAACGTACCTCGGTTCAAGCCACGGTTACCGCCGGTGACTGGCGTGTCTTTTACGTAGAGCACCCACTCTGAAACATCGAAATCGTCGTGGAACCACAAGGTGTGGTCGAGACTTGCCATCTGAAAATGATCCCGTGAAAGATGCTCTCTGTGCGGAAGTGCAGAAGTGCTGACGAGGCCCATGTCGGACGCATAAGCGAGTAATTGCTGCTGCTGATCAGGGCTGGAGATAGTGCTTGAGAAACGAATCCATACCGCTTGCTCTGTGCGGTTGACGGGCGGAAGATCAAGAGGTGATACAGATCGCGTTTGGAATGGCTTCGGTCGGGTCATCCAAGTTTTCCGCGGCTCCTCGAGATCTAGTCGCGCTGCCACGGCTTGATCGTCCTCGAGTTGATCCGGACTTGGATAGCTCCCCATTTGGACTTGATGGTTGAGCCCTCGCTCGGGTAGTTGAAAAGAAGCATCGAGGCTAAATATGGCTTGTCCGCGCTGAACAGCGATCACACGGCGAGTCGTGAAGCTCCGTCCGTCCCTGATCCGCTCAACTTGAAAGACCACCGGTGTGTCGAGGCGCCCGGGCCTGAGAAAGTAGCCATGTAATGAATGACAGGGTCGATGATCGTAGAGTGTTTTTTGAGCCGCGGCGAGCGCTTGAGCGAGGACCTGGCCGCCGAATAAGCGGCCGCCAAATGCCTCTTCGTTTTGCGCTCGAAAGAGATCCAGATCGATGGCTTCTAAATTTAACTTCTCTAGCAGCGCCTTGGCCAAGACTACACTCACTGGCTGGTCTCGACCAGGACAATGACGTCGTCTTCGATTTTTACTGGATAGGTGTCGATGGCTTCCCAAGCAGGCCCCGCCTTAACGTCACCGGTCCTCAGACAAAACTCTGCACCGTGGTAGGGGCAGACAATCGCGCCGCCTTCGAAAGTGCCACCTTCTAGGCCCAAGTGATCGTGCGAGCAGTAATAGTCTAGGGCAAAGATCTCGCCCTCGTGATGACAGAGCAAAATTTCTTTATCCTCAAGCTCGATGCGCAGTTGGCCGCCTTCTGGGATTTCGCTGATGTGTGCAACGGTCAAAAATTTAGAACTCATAACAATCCTATGCTCACCAAGGGCTAACAACTGATCAGTCGAACGGCTTAAGAACAATTCGATCCAAGGCGTTAACGTGAACTGTTGGTAAATGAAGGGATATTGCTGTTGCAATGCGGCGTCCACGGACACCGCACCAACACTTGACGTTGCGCGCAATTAAGCCGAGCGTAAGTCGGGCAATTGATATCCGTCTTCTTCTAATTGACCACGAATAATCTTTTTGTCGATTTTTCCAGTGGACGTTAAGGGAATGTCTTGGACAAAGATGACATCATCGGGAAGCTGCCACTTTGCAAACATTTCTGAGCAGTGCTCTAAAATGAGTTCTTTGGTGACGTTGCTGCCTTCAATAAGAATGACAAGTGCGACTGGCCGCTCATCCCATTTAGGGTGCGGTTGTGCGACAACGGCGGCCTGGCGAACTCCTTCGAGCGCGACGATGTGATTTTCAAGATCCACTGAAGAAATCCATTCGCCACCTGATTTGATCAGATCCTTAGAACGGTCAGCAATAATTAGGTATTGCTCGCTATCAATTTTTGCAACGTCACCAGTGACGAGCCATTCGTCATGAAACTTTTCTGGTTGCGGATCATTGTAATATTCAGAACAAATCCACGGCCCTCTGATCAGTAGCTCTCCGACGGATTCTCCGTCGTGGGGAAGCGGATTCCAATCTTCATCGAAAATTTCGATTTCAAGCCCGGGGCTCGCCAATCCCGCTTTGGCGATATTTTCAAATTGTTGATCTTCACTGAGGGCCAAATGCGAGCGTTTGGCAACTTTCCTCGACAGCGTGCCCAAGGGATTGGTTTCGGTCATACCCCAACCTTGAATCATTTCGATATCATGCTCCTCCCAATACCAGCGCATCATCGATACAGGGGGCGCTGAACCGCCGCAGGTTAGCCGTGACAGTGACTGGGTGTCATATTTTCCAGGATTATTCTCCAGAACTGTTTTGATGCCCTGCCAAATGGTGGGAACGCCGGCCGAAAGGGTCACTTCTTCATCGCACATCAGTTCTAACAATTTAACTGGGTCCATGAAGCGGTGCGGCATGACTTGTTTGCAGCCGAGCATGGATGCTGTGAAAGGGATGCCCCAGCCCATGGCATGAAACATAGGGACAATGCCGCAGACTGCATCGAGGGCAGATAGGTTCATCGAATCGGTCATTGCCTGATTGATCGTGTGCAAGTAGGTGGAGCGATGGGTATACATCACGCCCTTGGGTTTTCCGGTCGTGCCACTGGTGTAGCAAAGCCCCATCGGTGCGTTTTCGTCGATGTTGGGCCAGTCAAAGTGGGTTGTGTGATCATCGATGAACGACTCGTAGTCCTCCGTGGCGGCAAACGAGGTCTCGCCACCTTCACCGTGACGACAAACGATAATTTTTTCGACCGATGGTATTTTCTCCAAGAGGGGTTCAAGCAGTGGCAGCAAATCCTCATCTGCAAATATGATGCGGTCCTGAGCGTGGTTGATAATGTATTCGAGATCCGCCGGCCCCAGTCTTATATTGAGGGTGTGGAGAACTGCGCCCATTGAAGGGACTGCCTGATAGAGCTCTAGATGACGATAATTGTTCCACATAAAGCTGGCGACTCGATCCCCTTCTTTGATGCCGTGCGCCTGCAATGCAGCAGCCAGCTGATTGGCACGATCCCAGGTTGCCTTGAGGGTTTGCCGATGAGTGCTGTTGGCCATTAACGTTACGATTTCCTCATTGGGATCAAGCTGCGCGCCGCGACCCAATATTCTAGAAAGTAGCAAGGGTGTTTGAGACATCGTCATGTTAATTCTCCTTCTAATTTGTCCTTCCGTTGGTCGAGGAAGTTGCGGGTTCGTCTTTTGCTATTTTGCGCTTTAAAGTCGATGAAAGACGTCGCTGTCCAATGATGTCACCACGCAATCAAACGACAGGTTTAGAGGGTGCCTGAATCCTGAATGTAAAGGCGTGGTGCAGCGAACGCTAAAACGTCGGGGGACAGAGGATAGCGAATTTGGCGTAAAAGTCATAGCATCATCGAGATCAAAAGCAGGCCATAATAGAGCCGTTTTGGTGATTGGCGGAGGAGACTTTGGATTCTTCAAGCTCTAGCTCGACGCGACTGCATTGGATGCAGATCGTGGCATATTCCGCGCCTACGGTTGGCGTTGGTTATATGTACCTATTGATCGGGCTTTATATTATGAAGTTCTCAACAGACGTTTTGTTAATCTCGCCTGCAATAATGGGCACCATCTTTGGTGTATCTCGAGTTTGGGACGCTATTTCTGATCCCCTCGTAGGTTATGTCAGCGATAAGACGGAGTCTCGTCTCGGTCGACGAAGAAGCTGGCTGCTCTTGAGTATGGCGCCGGTCGCACTGCTGTTCATCATGGTGTTCTCGCCACCCGCTTCGCTATCCGGGACTGCTCTGGTGATATGGATGGCGGTGGGGGTGATTGGTTTCTACTTGGCCATGACGCTTTTTATGGTGCCCCATTTATCCCTGGGAGCTGAACTCAGTACGGACTATCACGAACGCAGCAGGCTCTATGGATTTAGGCATGCTGCCTATACGGTCGGTTCAATTATTGCCCTCTACAGCATGCAACTCTTGATTGATGCGGAACAAGAGTCCGAAGCTGCAGTACGGGGCGTTGCCTTTGATTTAAGCGCCATTGCTGGGGTTATAACGGCACTGCTCATTGCCTTTGCGGTCTTTAAACTGAGAGAGCGGAAAGATTATCAAGGTCGAGTCGGTCAGACCCCTTTTGGTGCACTCAGAGATGTTTGGTCTAACCGTCATGCCCGATTGGTGATTGTCGTGACCTTTATTGAAAATATCGGGAGCGCCGTGATTGCGCTGCTGACACTGTACGTCTGTCAATATGTTGTGGGCAGACCCAGTCTTGCACCACTGATCATATTGGCTTACATGATCCCTTCAAGCTTATCGGTCCCTATTTGGATACCCCTGTCCAGACGTTTTGGAAAAATCCGATTGTGGATGTTCTCGATGATGTTAACTGGGCTATCTTTTGGTGGCATGTTCGCTTTGCCCTTTATCGAAAGCGTTGCTGATCGTACGCTGCTGATTTTTGTACTGGCCTTTTTTGCCGGACTCTCAGCAGGTTGTGGCGGCACCATCGCTCCTTCGGTTCAAAGCGATATTATTGATTTCGACGAATATCAAACCGGAGAGCGAAAAGAAGGGTCCTATTTTGCAGCGTTCAATTTTGTGCAAAAAAGTGCAACGGGCGTCATGATTTTGATCACTGGATGGGTCTTGGAGTTGAGTGGCTTCATACCTAACGTTGATCAAACTCAGACCGTTCAGATTGCAATCGTGACGCTCTATGGTCTGTCGCCATTGATCTGCTATACCGTGGGTACATTACTCTTCTCCAGATTTACGCTGGATGCAACGGAGCACGACCGTATTCGTACTTCAATTCAAAATCGAGCCGGCGCTAATACCACTGGCTAGCGCGATTGCGCTCTCGCTCTGACGGCGAGAGATGCCGCTGGCGTCATTTGTTCCCGTAAATCCGCGTGCCGAGGCGCAGACTCTGCAAAGGGGCACGTCGGGCCTTAGAGATCGAGATTGCCTCGGTCAACATCGGGCAACGACGAGCGGCAAGTGACATCAGTTCTCTAAGGGCACCATCGCCGCCATTTGACGCGAAATCGCCAAGAGTTGGCCGGTCTCTGAGAACATTTTTCCGTCTTCAATCAAGTAGCCTGTGGCAGCAACCTCGGTTGTGAATTCAAAACCGATAAACGTCTCAAGGCCGAAGCTTGAAAAGTCGCTGCACAAAAAATGTACTGTGTGATCGAGGCTCGGAAAGTGGACTGTTTGGGGTAAGTTTCGAGTAATGATGCTCGGATACCAGCCGTCGCTCATCGCCAGAAGACCTAGGTCGTCAACGGGTCGCAGATCTTTAAAGCGCATCCAGCCGCCGATGCGACCGGAATCGTCTTTTTCGAAAGGCGTCGGCCCAAGCCCAACCCGTTGGTCATAATGCGCGCGAAAGGGTACGGCAAAATCACTGTCGGTGTTGATCCAGTCCATCGGTTGAAGGGTGTCGGCGTGAGGAATCTCCGGCAGGTTGATATCGCAAAATGAAATTGGTAAGCGATCAGAGGCCAAGGTGACCGTTGCTTGCGCAATGTCGCGATCACCTTGATAAAGCATGGCCTGGAACAAGCTCAAAGTGCGGCCCTGTTTGATGCATTGGATGGATAGTTGCGCTGTGCCGGGCACGGAGGCGCTAATGAAATTAACGGTGACCGATCGAACGGAATGAAGCGCTTGTTGATTCACCATCTTTACGCCAGCTAGGAGCAGTGCGCTTAAGTAGCCGCCGTTGGGTCCGACAATCACCTGCCACTGATCCGAAATCGTGACGCTGACAAGCCATCGATTGTCGCCTGTTTGCGTTGCGTCAGTTGGACTAATCTTAAGGTCTCGATCAAGTTGAAAGTGTTGGTCCATAGCGTATTTCCTAGTGCATTGAGCGGATCAGGAAGCCTGCGGAGGCCTTCTCTTGCGCCCGCGATGTTCGTAAAAGGCGTCGGTTGAAAATATCAGGATTGAAATCCAGACAAACACAAAGCTGACAAGTTGAACGATTGAGAAGGGTTCGTCAAAAAAGAAAATCGCCAGGATCAGAGTCAAGGAGGGCGCCAAATATTGAAAGATGCCCACTGCCGTTAAACTTAAGCGAATCACCGCACTGGCAAAAAACAGCAACGGCAGCGCTGTGATCGCGCCTCCGAGTATGAGCAGTAAGTCTAGGCTCAAAGATTCGTTTGAGAAGGCGAGGTCTCCCATCTGATGACGATAGGCCAAATAGCCGATCGCAAAGGGCAGCGCTAGGAGTGTTTCAATGGCGAGGCCTGAGACCGCCGGCAGGTTCGCATTTTTACGGATTAAGCCGTAAAAGCCAAAACTGAACGCGAGGGCGAGGGAAATCAGAGGAATTCTGCCTAGAAAGACCAATTGAATAAGTACACCTGTCACGGCAATGCTGAGTGCAATCCACTGGGTGGTTCTCAGGCGCTCTCCCAAAAAGAGCAACCCGAGAAATACGCTGACCAAAGGGTTAATAAAGTAGCCGAGCGACGTTTCAATGATTTGACCGTCCAAAACGGCAAATACAAAAATAAACCAGTTACAGGCAAGTAAGCTCGTACTTACCATTAAGAGCATGAGCGTCTTAGCTTCGACTCGGAGCTCATTGATTTTGCCGAGTAGCGCTAGGATTCCAACCAGCAGCACGGCGGACCAACTAACGCGGTGTGCAATGATTTCTAGTGGATCAACTGATCCCACGGATTTGAAATAAATAGGGGCTAGCCCCCAAATGGTGTATGCGCAAAGTGCCGAAAAGGCACCTTGCCGCTGCACTGCGTTAAAAGCCATTTAGTTGCGCCTTCGAAAAGTCTTCTGAGCGCTCAGATAGGCGCAATTGAACCTCAGCGCTGGGAAACAATGAGAAGATCACCTGTTGCTTTGACAGGCCGCTGTAGTCTTGCATCGATTCGCTCGACATGATCAAAAGCGTGTGCACAGCTCTCGGCCAGTTTTTCAAAGGGTGTTCGGCAGGGGTCGGCGATAATAATCTGTCCGACGCCCGCGGTATGCGCGCGACGGATAAGGTTAAACACGGTTTTAGCGAGTTCATCCCAAAAGCAAATATCCGCACCGACAATCAGGTCAAACTTGGATAAATAGGCTTTTGTGAGCTGATCGAAGCGACGCTTCTCAAAAGTCATTGCCAGCTGGTTAGTCCTAGCGTGCAATTGCAGGTAGGGACCCACGTTTGGATCAGCATCGATCCCAGTGACTCGAGCATTGAACTGCTTTGCACAATAAAGGCCCAACAACCCCCATCCGCAGCCAATGTCTAGGACACGAAGGGCTCGTTGAGGTGGGTTGCGTTTGAGATGGTCCATGATCAAAAAACTCGAATTCCAAAACTTGTTGCCATGGATTTCGGCTTGATACCCCTCGGTTTTCAGTTTG
>Ga0213863_10003405_pt1 | contig 10980 bp, 25 predicted proteins | sample PICome_8_FD_160128 | JGI IMG/M metagenome (GOLD analysis project Ga0213863, IMG submission 160128) | Coastal seawater microbial communities near Pivers Island, North Carolina, United States - PICO497 | ecosystem: Environmental > Aquatic > Marine > Coastal | place: USA: North Carolina... | reverse complement strand
CGCTTAGGCGGCCATGCTCGGCCTCTCATGGCCTTCGTGGGATGCGGGCTGCGTTATCGGGTGGTTGCGGGCGTGCTACTCGGTAGCTTGGGCGGTCGGTACTAGGTAGGCGGTAGGGCTGCGCGTGGCTGCGCGTCTAGGTAGGGCGGGGGATTATCGAGCGGGCAAAAAAAAGCCCGCATTGCGCGGGCTAGGTGGTTTGGTGGGATGGTTTAGCTATGCGCGTACCCGTCGCGCTCGACCGCAACGAAGCACCATGGGAGCGATACCACGACGGCATCGTCCATAAAGAACGTCGGTTGCACGTTGTCCCGACGCCACGCCCGATAGGTCAGACCTGCGGGTGGGTTGTCTGAATCCATCACGCGCCGATATAGGCGGGCCATTGCTTCGCGTTGTGGTCGTGTGGTTTTCAATTGAACGCCTCCCCTGTTGAAGTGTAGTAATCGGTCGGCCCGAATGCCTCCGCGATTTTCTGGAATTTATCGGCATAGTTGCCGATTACGTAACTGTAGACTTTCGGCCTATCCCAAAACCCCGAGCCGTGACCATTGCGTGACAGGTAAAAATCATGCGCGGCCTGATAGCGACTATCGTCATTCAGGTAGCATTCAATCCGAGAATAGAACGCTAAACAGTCAATCATGGCCTCTCGGTAGCAATCTTCGTCCATTTCCTGCGGCTCAATGCCAGCCACCCAAAATGCCGTTTCCAAATATTGCTCAAGAAATGTTGCCTCTCGGTCTGTCAAAACGATAGTCGGATTCATTCCTCACCCCCCACCCATGCGGGCACCGATTCGAGCCGGTCGATAGGGCCGAACAATGCCCGAGCATGGACATACTGAGGCGTCCGACGGCCCGAGCGCCAGTGCCCAAGGGTGGAGCGGTTTACGTCTAACAGCGCGGCCAGTTGAGCGTGATCGAGTCCTAGGGCATCCATGCGCCGCACAATGAGCGCGGGCGATGGTGCTGGGTATCCGTTGCGGTATCTCATTTCAAAGCCTCCCCAATAACGTTGAGCAATTCTTTGGGCGTCAACCCAAGCTCCGCCGCTGTCGTATTGACCGGCTCCCCTGCATCAATGCGCCGTATCGCTTCTTTGAAATCGGGCGCGTAGTCCATTACGGTGTGCGCTGTTGGCGTAGCACACCCCTCGCAAATTTGGACGGCATAGCTAAAACCATGCGACACGATAACGGGATATCGGTCGCCGTTATCCATTGTCCGCGCCTCTATGGTGTCCGGTTTACTGCTACCGATTCGCTTTGTTTTCTTGGCGTATCGGTCGCCCTTGGCGATTGTGTCGCCGCAATTGTCGCAAGTGTACGCCTTGCGCGATTTAATCAACTTCATACAGCACCCCCCGTTAACTGATAAAAGGCAATCACGACGAAAGCCGCCCAAGCCATACCCGAGACGAAAGCCCAAGCTCCCGCCCTCGCATTCTCTCGGCTCGCCTTCGCGTTTTCTTGTCTTACCCTTTCAGTCGCATCGCTTACCGACTCGGCAAAATCCCGACGCGAACGCCCAGCGATAACCGGCTCCCGCTGTTTCCTTTTCAGCATCTCACCCATCGGGCGGAGACGTACAACTACACTTTCGTTTTTCTGATTCATTCGCTTTTCCTATACTTCGATTTTTTGGAATGCCGCGATGCCATCAATAGCAGTCGCGGTGATCTCGGCCTTCAAAACCGAGTCGTAAATTATCCCCCAATCGGTATGGGTGGGGTTGAGGAAAAATAGGTGCTGGCCCTCCAAATCGTCGGGATAGACACCAATCACAAGCCCCACGTCCGACATATATTCTGAGATGATCTCGTGGCTAGCGTCCTGCGTAATCAAGATTTCGCACGAGCCAAACCGCTTGCAGAACGCGGTACAACCCCCGCCCGTATGGATGATTTCGTATCCGTTGTAACGCAAATTATCCATGAGCCAGAAGGCCGTTCCCGTTTTTCTGTTATCCATTGTGGCGGCCCTCCATTTGATCGCCCCAGAATTCGGCGGCATAGCTATCGTCTCCGAACATCATCACGAAGGCATCGCGCAACAATTCCAGATCATCACCCGACAGCACCCGCTCGGCACCGTCAAACCAATCATGGTAGAAGTAGGTGATTCGGTGAGGTTGCCCGTCAGCCGTAATGTAAAACCGGAAGCCATCGGCAGGCCCGCCGAATGATAGTTGCCATTCGATATAAGCGCCGTGATCGTCCTTTTTAGCATCGGCGCACAACCCGTAGGAATGAAAATCATCCAACTGATTGTCGCGGTGTACGTCAGCCACTTCGTCGCATATTTCCATTGCGATAAACTCCCGCGCACTATGGCCGCCGGCAAAATCGCCGTGCACGTCATAGCTATAGCGTTCATCCAACATGCGGACATGGGCCGTTATTTTGAACGCGTCGAACTCTCCGATCTCAATGTCCTCAGCCCGCAAAAATGGCACCATTTCATCCAAATCATTGAGGCGCGATGCTAAATGGTTGCCGATCAACTCGACGCATGTTTTTTGCTCTTGCATTACTTCACCCCCAAAAATCGGATTATCAGCGCCGCGCCAAAACTGGCGGCGGCGGCGAGCGCGGATATGGTGGCCGCGAAGGTGAAAGCGTAAATGGTGGCACCGCCAGCAATGGCGACCATCAACAAGAGCGCAGTAATCGCGCACCATGTAGCAGAGAGGATTGCGTATTTCATTACTTCACCCCCAGAGCACGTTGCGTTTCCGCGTCGAGAGAACGCAAGTATTCTTGCGCCGCGTGCTTTTCGTCTTGACGTTTTATGTCCCACGCCATAACGAATGCGATGGCGGCAAACGGGCCACCGAACGCAACCGCGAGCCATGGGCTAGCTAAAAACATGCAAGTCACTAGGGCGAGCCATTGAAAGGTGTAAAATATGTCTGTCTTTGTCATTTTTTCGTATCCTTTTTGTTAAGTACCGAGCGACACCCGCCGCCCGATGGCCACATCATAAGCCTACTTTGTAGTCATACACAAGCCCTTTTTACACTTTAGGTGTATTTTTTTTGGCTTATAAAGGCACCACCCAAAACCCCGCACCCTGAAAACCGACCGAGACACCCCGCCTCACCCCGTCAACCACCCCTTTTCGCTGAATTATCCGCACCCATTCAGGCACCGCCCGACCGACTCCCGACCGCCTCCCGACCGACTAGGAAAAACCCAGCAAAATCAAAGGCTTAGACCCGACCGGCCCGACCAACCGCCCTCAATGGCGGTTTCGTGGTACTCCGTGGGATAGCCGTGGTACTGCGTGGGATAGTAAATGACCTGCGTGGGATAGCCTTTGGCTCTCCGTGGGATAGCTTTTGAGCTTCATGGGATAGCTTTTGTGGCTGCGTGGGATAGCCGCCTGGTTGTGCCTGATCGTGGGCTGCGTGGGATAGCCTTTGACCTTCGTGGGATAGCCGTTAGGATTTACGGCGTTCGTTGAACGAGTCGATTACTCTTGATCGCTGGTGTGATGTTCGCATCGCCATAGCAAAGCTCTTCAGGAACTGGCGATTGTAGTTCCGCATAAAGTGCTTATGTGAGATCTCACGGCCTTGAACCATGCGCTTTTGCTGTCGAGACTTCCGACCAGCCATGATTATCTTCTTAACCCCAGTACCATATGGGTTCTTCTGGCTTCTGTTCATCCGCTCCCATAAGCCATAATTCTTATCGTTCTTCGGCTTATTCCTCGGGGTTCCCCAGAAGTATTGTGAAGCCTTACCTACAGCTTGACCCTTCTTCTTGCCCTTCTTCGCAATCTTCAGCTTTGGCTTCGTCTTCGAGCCTGCAAGAATCTGATCCCTGCCCCCAGGCGCTAGTCGCTTTGCGTCCGCTGCCTGCGCTCTCAACTTATTGAACTTGCTCGGCAACAGGTTGCCATGTTTATTCAGCTTGATGTTCTTTGTGATTGGCTCAATGAGAGTCTGCCTAGTCCCGACAGGCTTGACGGTACCGCCATTCAAGATGGTTCTTAGGTATTCCCGCTTTCTCTCGCTGCCCCCACCCGTTTTATAGATACCATCGGGCGCTAGTCTTCCACCAGTAAAGTCGGCAACAGCCTCGGCAACTAAGTCTTTCTTCGTGGACTTCCGATATTGGAATCCAGACAGGGTAAACCGTTCCGCACCCTTATCTAACTTGCGATCTGTTTCCTTCCGAAGAACACCACTACCACCATCACCCACTGCAATCTCATACACGAGACGGTTGAATGTGTGGCTCAGAGCCAAGGGGATCTGGTCTTTCGCAGCCCTGAACTTGTCTTGCGCCTTCTTTACGTCAACGACAATATCCAATTACTTGTCAGCCTTATGACTTGCGCCAAAGTAGAAACTCACAACAGCGGAAACAATGCCGCCCAGATAGCCCAAGACCAAATTGACAATAGCCTCGTTCTGTTCCGGCATCAGTGTGACCATGCTCACATACCCGCCGAAGAACAAAAACGCCAACATAGCTAAGACTTTGGGCGTCCAATCACCCTTGCCCATCTCCCGAGCACTTGCCCGATCCGCATTCTCAAGCTCGAAGATATCCACCTCTAGCTCTGCCAAACGAGTCTTGTAGGCTAGGTCGGCTTTCTTGATCTCAGCCAGTTGCTCTGGCGATGCTTCGCTAAGAGCCTTCTGTACAGCCTGTGGTTCTGCGGGAACGCCTAGCACTTGGGCCAGAATCTTTCCTGCTCCACCACCTACCGGGCCTCCAATGGCTGCACCGATTGTCGGGGCGACAGCGCCCACTAAGCCTTTGATTGAATCCCATTTCATATTTCAGCCCTCACTCCTCGAATTGTAAGATCGAAGTCTCGACCAGCCACATCGAAAAAACCGGCCAAGGTCTTCTTTGAATTATACACCGCTGGCTCCAATGCGTCAGAAACAAAACGATCCCCGACGCCAATGCAGCCCTCAATGTCGTGCGGGAAGTTTGCGACATGAAACAGTATGAATGTCCGCCCAGGCACATCTAGGATCTGCACAACATCCTTAAACCTGTCGCCGCTAAAAGGCTCGCACTTGTATGTACCCTCTGGGATACACGAAACATTCGGCTCATTATCCTTCCAAGGGCGCTCAATCGTATAGCAAGACCAAGGCCCGACTGTTAACTTACCAAGGGTGCCTGATTCCAGATAAGCAAAGCGTTCAAGATATACCATCGTTACGTCGCATCCTTCTTGCTAACCAGCCAGATTGTTTCCGCCTTCTCCTCAACCGGAGCTTCTGCTGGTGGGTTAGGGTTAGTGTCCATCTCATAAAGATCAGACACGATCACTGTCACTTGGCAATTCGGCTCCAGATCTTCAATCAGAATCGTCGGCACCAAATCTCTCCTCAATGAATCGCTCGCGTTGGACGAGTGTAGCTAGGTCTCGACAGGCTTCTTCTAACACCTGAATGTCCTTCGTGACGCCGTACTCCGTCACTAATTGAACCACCCTACCACTAAGGTAGTTGAGTTGGTTAGCGACGATGTATTGTGATGCGTCTATCTCTTTCATCATTCGTATTCTACTCGATGAATGTCCCCGCGCCACTCGTATTCTCCAGCGGCGTGTCGGCCATGAACCCGCACGAACTCAGGCTGCAAGAGAAAGTTGTTCTTGATCGACAGGACTGCGAAGCCCGAAGACCAGTTCTTGGGTGAGTCCTCTGCGTAATCAAACGTCGGTTGGTTAGGTTCCGCCATTGTCCCCAATTGAATGCCCAGCCTCGTGCCTGTGTAGTCGCTGAACGGCTTGGCTTCTTGGTGGTGAGTATGTCCTGAGACGGTATGCGTTCCAGACATCAGCGTGGTTCTGTGCCCCCCAGTGATGCCTGCGCCGATGGGCTTGTGTCGGATCATGATTGGTCGCTCGGCACCTTCAACCCATAGGCTTGTGGAAAATATCCACGCTGGGAACTGCTCGCGCAGACTGAATCCAGGGACGCCCTTGTACTGCGGCAGAGCGTCAGCCAACTTCATGTCGAACCGAGAGTCGTGGTTGCCCATCACCCAATACCGTTTGGAGCTTGGCGAAGCCTTCTCGATTTCTTCCAGCCGTTGATGAACAGCGTTTAGTTCCTGCTCGACTGTGGGCCTTTCCTCCCACCCATTTGGAGCGTGTCGGCTGATGGATGCGCCATCCAACAGATCACCATTCAAGACGATAACATCAGGCTGAAGCTGTTTGGCTAGTTCAACGAAGGCGAGGTGGGCAGTGGTGACGGTGTTGATCTCGTAATGCGCGTCTGATCCCACGAGTATCACTAGGTCTTTCTCGACCTTCAGAACCTGACGGACTGACGGTCTGGGCGTTTTGTCTCTTGAAAGGTGAGCGGGGACTGAGATGCTTCGACCAAGCGCCTCCTCTGCCCTGCGCCGTCTGTGGAATACGTTTCTAATTCCTACATCGTATCGGCTCGCCATCCCTTGAGCGCCGATTGATGAGAACTCGGTCGCAAACACTTCGTGGTCAGTCGGTAGTTTCGGTCTTGCCATATCCGCCTCGTCTCATGTAAGAATTGCAGACGTGCGCAAACACCTGCCGCTTCAATCCTTCATCCGATTCTTTCTTTGGCTCTGCGTCCCACACCTGTTTCATGGCTGCGTCCATCGCCCTAACCATCTCTTGAGCAAGTGCGCGGGGTGGTCTCATCTGCGCTCACCCAGCCTGCGTTCGTGGCCTTTTATCTGTTCTTCCCAATCTGCAATCATCTCACGGTAATCTGCTGCGTAGTATTTGATCGGATCTTTCTTGGTTGCCAGCATGTGCTCAACGTAATCCTTTCCGTAGAAGTCGATCATATGGATTGTGTACTGAGCCTCGGCACTACCATGCCTCATGCCATATCCATTACAGCCCTTACACTGCGCCCAGATATTGGTCTCCTCGAGCGACCATCGGCTTGATGAACCTTTCGGGATGAAGTGCCCACCATCCATGCTCTTGTAGTGATCTAGCTTCCCACAGGACACACACTTGGCGTAACCATTGTCATCGGCACACTCCATTCTCCGCAACTTTTGTAATGTTTTCAATGCTTTAGCGCGAAGTGTTGAAGTAGTGGGTTTCTTTGCCATCAGACGATTTTGCGCTGGTTAGCCTGCTTGGTTCGCTCCGCGTCGAATGCCAGTTGGCCCAGCATGATCTGCTTCTTGAGCTTCTCCGCAATCAAACTGGCTTGTTGGACTGCGCGATAGTGGTCTGCCCACTCCCCGTTTGACCTAGTTTCTGTCTGTGCTTTAGCTGCGCTTGCCCCAGAATCCATGTGCGCCTTCTGCTGCATCGCTTCAAAAGACTTGAAATTAGTTTCCGCCTCGATTGCGTCTCTGCTTGCTCTCTCCCACTCATTTATACGTTCACTTAACCTATCAAGTATCTTATCCATTCGATCCATTATCTCTCTCCCACAGATGACATTTAGTAGGGTTTGGTGGCCCATACCAATCTTTGTCTGTATTGCTAGTCCGTATTTTCACTCGACCATTTCCACGCTGGCCCAGACGTTGCCCACCTCTCTGCCCATATATCAACTGGGGGGAGGGTTTTTGCCACCTTTAACGAGTGTTCACTTTGGCGTTCCTACTAAGACGCCCAGATTCAAGCAAATTGTCTTTGGTCGTTGTGCTCAACCGGTCAACCACCGGCACCATTCCTGGCCTCTGCTACTTCCGTAGAGCGTAATTTGTCCCCGCCTTCGACCACTCGGACGGGTACGAGCTAACAAGGTAAGGATACCCTTGGTCTGTAAAAGGGCCGACCCCAGACAGGGGGAAGCAGGGGAGGAGAGGCTGGGGCCAGCCGCTAGTCGTAAAATACGTCTGGACGCAATTCCTCACGTCTCACTTCTCCACCCGTCAACTTCTCCAGCTTCACAACATGCTTTGCAGGTACCACAGATTTCCACTTCTGGACTACCTGCGGGCTAACACCACACTGCTGTGCAATCTTAACTTTAGATCCGACGATCTTGACTACTTTGCTGAAGGCTTCCGTTTCCATGACGCTATATTCAGGGTTCTTGGATGCAGTTGCAACAATTATCTTCAGAAAGTTTACTAAAGTAGTTGATTGGGTAAACCAATAGCGTATCATGGAGCCTAACAACAACAAGGAACCGACATGAAAACAACGAGCTACTACAACGTCGATATCGCCTATCTCATGGAAGATGACGAGCCAGCGGTTTATGAGTTTGAGTTATGCGGCTGGGTCTACAAGGTAGAGACGCTTGACGAAGCGAAGGCGAAGATCAAGGCGAACATTTCAGAGCACCGTTGTTACTGGCGCAATTTTTAAGGGGGCAAAATGGAACGGGAAGACTACCACTTTAACAACCCTCACGCCCTCGATGCAGATATATGTGGCGTATGCCACGAAGTCTGCGACTACGTTGAAGATGACGAAGGACGTATGATGCCGTTCTGCGAATACTGTAGCGGCGACAAGACACGCGACTTCGACCGAGAATTCAAAGTCCACTGGTATGGACAGGACTCCAGCGGAGGCTTCAGGGGATGGGGCCAAGGTTTAATCGGTGAGAACCGCGAAGAAATGCAATTTGTCGTTGATTACATGCGTAACAATGACTGCTTGCTTGTCATGCAGCATCAGCACGACGGCAAAAAATCTGACATCGGATCGGCTCTTGAGCCTGCTGATGTCATCAACTCAAACCCCGCTCGCCAATACTTTGTATACCACGATGGGATACAAGTCGGCTGCATAACGGAGATATTGGATGGATGAGAAGGAAAAGGGTTCTTCGCAGTTCATAGACGATTGGAAGGAAATCGTCGATACCTGCGACTTACCTGAGAATTCGGTCGAGAGATACGAATACATACAAACCCAACTGAAGGAACTAATGGATGGATTCAAAACAAACACTAATTGACGCCTTAGTGAAGGCTCAGTCTGAAATGTCTCATGCGGCATTCGATCAGACCAATCCTGCCTTCAAGAACGCGAAGTTTGCATCTTTGAAGAGCGTGATAGACGCTGTAAAGCCAGCACTCAACGCCAACGGCATAGCTTTTATACAAAAATCTGTTCCGATGGATCACGGCATAGCTGTAGAGACCGTGTTTTATGGTTTTGGCGAAGAGTTATCCACAGGGCCAGTTCCCGTCCCAATCGACAGGGAGAATGCCCACGGCTTTGGCAGCGCATTGACCTATGCAAAGAGGTACTCGCTTGCGATGGCTTGTGGGGTCGCATCAGATTCAGACGATGATGGCAACGCTGCAGCAAAGAACTCAACTGGCCGAAAACCGCAGTCAGTCACCAAAACCGTAATGCAGGAAGAAGGCATTGTAGATAAAGACGGAAACCTCACGGTCGATGAGGGAAAAGTAAGAAGTTACATTTCCCTCCTCACGGAAGCTCATTTAGCCGACGATGACGCAGGCATGAAAGAACTGCTCGACGAACTGCGCAGTGACAATCGCATGAAGACAGCCGTATGGGACGGGCTTCCAAGCAACATCCGTTCAGCAATCAGAAAAGTGGAGAATCCCAAATGAACAAACCGAAGAGAGGCATATCACGAGACATTTTTGATGTCATAAATGACAATGGGTCAGCGACTTATACGTCAATCTTCAAAGAGTTACGGCAGCGAGATAGCAGCGCCACACCCGCTCAGATCAGGAAGAGTTTAGACAATCTGCTGTTCAGGCAGCAAATTGAGAGAATGGAGCGCAACAAGCGTAGATTCATCATCAATAAAGCGATCCTGCATGAACAGATAACCGGGCAAAAGCAGTTGAACGTGTCTAAAGAGTTACTGCTGGATAAAGCGCGGGAAACAGAATCAATCCTGAACGAAAGCCTCGCTGACAACATTCAAACAGCGATACAAAAAGAGACACGCAATCAGTCAATGATATTTATGGAATACATTTTCATCGTTGGCATTTCCGCTGGTGTAGCAGCAATTACGACAATCCTAATGAGGTATTTATGAGCGACAAGGTATTCGCGCAAGGGCTTTACGTTAAGCCACCAAATGAAAACGCCCCGGCGTATGTCAAATTCAAATTGAATCTGAAGCGCCAAGAGGTCATGGAGTGGCTAAACAGCCAAACCGATGAATGGGTCAACCTTGAGATCAAAGAGGCGCAGTCAGGAAAGTGGTACGCCGAAGTGAACACTTGGAAGCCAAACAACAATCAGGTTGCATTCAAGGCTCCACAGTCAGCGGTAGCGCCGAAGACAGATGATTTCGAGGATGATATACCTTTTAGTTGACCCCGTTCTGGGTACAATGTAGATTCAATTTCTACATACAGAGCGGGGAATACGAAATGAAAGAGTGTTTTAAGTGTAAGGAGAGCAAACCGCTCTCCGACTTTTACAAGCATTTTGCAATGGCTGACGGGCATCTTAATAAGTGCAAAGATTGCAACAAGACTGACGTGAGAAAGAACCGGCAATCGAACATCGAATACTACCGGGAATACGACAGGCGAAGGGGCAATAGGCAAAAAAAAGGGTACACAAAAGAGTATCGGTCAAAATACCCAAACAAGGTTAGAGCGCACCGGATTGTTCGCAATGCGATTTCACAAAACAAGTTATTCAAAGAGCCTTGTGTCGTTTGCGGTACAGATGAATCCGTTGTTGCCCACCATAATGATTATCTCAAGCCATTGAATGTTGTCTGGATGTGTCAAGCACATCATGTGCAATGGCATAAAAAAAATGGTGAAGGACTCAACGGATCGTAGGTAACATTTGATCGCGGGTATTTCGGGCAGGCGAGCGGCAGCGTCAGCCTCCCCACTGGGGTAAGAGAATTAGATTGCTTGATCGCAGCCCGTGACTATTCACTGTTAAAGCAATCAACTGCCGCATCTCAGGGGGATACATGAGAGTTTTGGATTTGTTCTCGGGGATTGGGGGCTTTTCAATCGGGCTGGAATCTGTAGGCATGGAGACTGTAGCGTTCTGTGAACAGAATGCTTTTT
>Ga0213863_10003402_pt1 | contig 10985 bp, 8 predicted proteins | sample PICome_8_FD_160128 | JGI IMG/M metagenome (GOLD analysis project Ga0213863, IMG submission 160128) | Coastal seawater microbial communities near Pivers Island, North Carolina, United States - PICO497 | ecosystem: Environmental > Aquatic > Marine > Coastal | place: USA: North Carolina | collected... | reverse complement strand
GACAGTCCCACAACATGAACGCGTTTGGGCCAATTGGCTGGGCTTAGCATAATATTTTCTCGGCAGCTTTTAGACACCTTAGGTGAATCATGAGTGCGGTTCCAGCGTGTGTTGCTATCTGCTTCTAGACCAGCGCACTTTATAGCTGGGGCACATTGAAGGTGCGGGTACGGGGCAGGTGGGGGCTCAAGAGCTTCGGGCGACCACAGCGGGCCGCCCCAACAGACACCCCATTTGCTTCAAATGACTGCAGGGTGCCTTTTTGTTGTTACATGATTGAGGCTATTAGCCCAGTGCTTTTTCACCAGAGAGGACCGTTTGCTGGATCAGCGTGTTGATGGTCATGGGTCCTACACCGCCAGGAACCGGGGTATACGCAGCGACGCGATCTAGGAGTGGGCCCAATTCAATATCACCCACCCCTCCCGGGTGGTAGCCTGCATCAACGACGACGGCGCCATCTTTCACCCAATCAGCGCGAATAAACTCAGGTCGTCCTACTGCGCCCACGATGATGTCGGCCTGGCGAATATGATCGGCAAGATTCTGTGTCCTTGAGTGGCAAATGGTGACCGTGGCATTGGCTTGTAAAAGCATCATGGCCATTGGTTTGCCTAAAATAGGGCTACGACCCACAACCACGGCGTGTTTGCCTTCGAGGGGTATCTCGTAATGGCCCAGCAGTCGCATAATGCCCTGAGGCGTTGCACAGCCATAAGCGTCCTCTCCCATGGCCATGCGGCCAAAACCGAGGCACGTCACGCCATCGACATCTTTTGCCAGATCAATCATATCGAAGGCCGCGCGCTCATCGATTTGGCTGGGTACCGGATGCTGCAACAAGATGCCGTGAACGTCGGGGTTGTTATTCAGGAGCTCTAGTTCCCGCAGTAATTCATTAGTCTTCAGTGTCGATGGCAGTTCGATCGCCATTGACTCCATGCCAATGCGACGACAGGCGTTGCCTTTCATTTTCACATAGGTAGCAGAAGCGGGATCATCACCTACCAACACGGTGGCTAATACAGGGATCCTGCCTCCTGAGCGTTCTTTGAGCCCCTCCACGCGAACGCGAAGAGCTTCTTCGGTGAGTTTAGCAACATGCTTGCCATCAAGTACGCGTGCGGTCATTTTTCCCCCCATTGGACGAGTTTCGAAAACGTGCGCAAGTCTCCCAGAAATACTAGGGTAATAACAAGGATGCAGGTCGTGAATTGACCGCCTCCGGTCAAATCAGTATCCTTCGCGCCGTCGGTCATTCATCGAGACCCTATCAGCCAGTTGGTGGTAGACTGTTCTTGGTAAATCGCACGACTTCGGAGTGTAGCGCAGCCTGGTAGCGCGCCTGCTTTGGGAGCAGGATGTCGGGGGTTCGAATCCCTCCTCTCCGACCATTTCTATGGTGGCTGTAGCTCAGTTGGTAGAGCGCCGGACTGTGACTCCGGTTGTCGCGGGTTCGATCCCCGTCAGCCACCCCATGTTTTTCGCAACGCGGCAACACCCACCTCGCTAAAATCTGCGGGTCCAACACAGGGCCCCACCAAAACCATTGGGCTAATTTCAGTTTGAGGCCGTAAGCTCTCGTTAAGTTGAGGGGGTTTTATGGTACTGACAGTCGTAGCAATGTTGATGACAGCCATCTTGTTCGGGGGAATGGTGCTTTATTCGTTTGGCTTTGCGGCCTTCCTCTTTAGCCATCTGCCTGCGCAAGAAGCGGGGTCGATTCTCCGAAAAGCTTTTCCAGTTTTTTATTTGTGGTGTATTGCAGTAGCGCTGCTGGCAGCGGGATTACTGCTCTTTGTGGATACGATCGCTGCCGGGCTAACGATGGCTGTTGCGCTGACTACCGTGCCTGCGCGTCAGTTGCTCATGCCAGCGATTAATTTGGCGAGCGACAACAACGACCGGCGTCGTTTTAATATTTTGCATGGAGGCTCGGTGCTACTGGCTCTGATTCAGATGACTGTGCTCGCTTATGTCTTGATTCGACTCGTCACCTAAGGCACGCCGCCCTTAAATCTTACGTTAACAGTTGAAATACCTTCTGAGGCGGCATTGACTGCATGCGTACCTTTTACGTCCATGTTTTTGCTAGGCCGATTTAAGAAAACCCCTTGATCAGTAGCCCTACTGGCTGAATTTCTGATGCACCCGTTCGCGTAAAACGATCAAGCAGCACCTGACCAAGTTGGAGTTTGCTGTTTTGCGGGGCACGGATTCAGCTTTTCCTTGGCCAAGGCCGCCGCTATTTGTTGAGTGCCTACGCGTTTCCTTTGGGCGCCCTCGAGAATATTTGTCACGTTCTGGGCAATGCGGTCAACGGCCAATTTTCGTGTTTTATGAGAAGCATTTTGCTGCTGGTGATGAATATCAATAATTCCGCCAGCATTAATAGCAAAGTCAGGGCAGTAGGCAATGCCCCGGGCTCTAAGGCCCTCGTCGTCCTCATCTTCGGCTAGCTGATTGTTAGCGGCGCCTGCTATAACTTGGGTTTGGAGCTTGGCAATACTGTTTTTGTTCAGCACTGCACCCATGGCACAGGGTGCCAAGACATCGCACCTTTGATAAAGAATTTCGTCGGGTGAGACTGCTGTGACGCCTAGGGTTTTAACAGCGCGATTCAAATTTTCGCCATGAATATCGCTGCCGTAAACTTTGGCACCGGCTTCAGTGAGGTATTTCGCCAGATGGTAGCCGACGTGCCCAAGGCCCTGTATGGCTACAGACCGGCCTATTAGCGAGGCATTGCCGAAAGCGTGTGCAACTCCGGCTTCGATGCCCATGAACACGCCACGGGCTGTGGCGGGTGAGGGGTCTTCTCTTAAGGTGGCGTTGGTACCGGCAACGTAGCGCGTGGTCTCCGCGACAATGCGCATATCGGCTGGCGAGGTGCCGGAGTCTTCTGCAATGACATAACGCCCGGCTAATGTTTCGACAAATTCTCCCATAGCTCGCAGTAACGCCGGGTTCTTGTGCTGCTTTGGATCTCCTAAAATCACTGATTTGCCACCACCAAAAGGCAATCCGGCGAGCGCCGATTTGTAGGTCATACCTCGGGAGAGTCTCAGGGCATCTTTCAGTGCATGGGCTTCTTGGACATAAGGATACATGCGGCAGCCACCGACAGCGGGGCCTAAGTGGGTACTGTGGATGGCGATAATGGCATTAAGGCCGCTATTGGCATCGAATATCGTCAAGATCTTTTCGTGTTCGTTATCGTTGTTAACAGTTAGATGTGACATGTATGCGCTCCGCATGAAATTCGGTGATCAATTTTGTTGAGGTTTTGGTCTTCAGGCATTTGCCACAGCATCGAGCTCGGGGCTTGCGTCTTTGCTGAGAAAAACCGCCAGTAACTGCTGTTGCTCCTGAGCGACAGCCTTTCGATTTTTGGCGCGGACGTAGCCAAAACCCCGCAAGCCTTTGGGCAGCGTCGCGAGGGCGACAGCCTCTTGATAATTATGCGTGTCTAGCTCTGTAATGACGGTCGATAACAAATCTAAATAGCGTTTTAAGTCGTTCCGCTCGGCGCTCCTTTCTGCGCTGTAACCGAAGACATCAAACTTCGTGCCTCGCAGGCACTTAAGCCGGGCAAGTCCCGCAAACAAAGGCCGTATCCAACCACCAAATTCTCGCTTGGCTATTTTCCCGGTGATTGGGTCGGGCCGGCATAGCAGTGGCGGTGCCAGGTGAAATCGTAGTTTGTACGCGCCCGTAAATTGCCCGGCTAACTGTTTATAGAACTCGGGGTCGGAGTGCAGGCGGGCTACCTCATACTCGTCTTTGATCGCCATCAACCGATACAGTTGGGTGGCTGCTGCCCAAGTCAACGAATCAGTCGCCTCGGCTTGGGGGTCGCGACACCGCACAGCATCAATATGCTCTCGGTATTGTTGCGCATAAGCTGTGCTCTGATAAGCAGTCAGCCTGACAACGCGGTCTGCAATCAGTTGATCCAGTGTCATGGTTGAAGGTTCTGATTGAGCCATGGGCGAGCGCTGAAACCTTTGATAAACCGAGTCGGGCGCATGGGCATAATGCCGGCCCAGTTCAAACGCTTCCTTGTTGAACGCTACGGCGACGTTATTCACTTCGATCGCTTCAATGAGAGCCTGCCGTGAGACTGGTATCCAGCCTTTTTGCCAGGCGCAGCCCATCAGGAACAGGTTGGCTCCAATCGTGTCTCCTAGCAGTTCTTTGGCTACTTGGGTGGCATTGACAAAGGTAGTCTCAGCACCCACTTCTCGGGATATTTTTCTTTGCATACCCTCCACAGGAAATTTCGCATCGGGATCATGGATAAAACTAGCGGTCGGTTGTTCTGCAACATTGACCAGCGCATGAGTGCGACCGATGGCGGCTTTAGCTAGGCACTCATAGCCTGCGGTTACGACAAGATCGCAACCGACTAACAGATCTGCTTCACCGGCAGGAATACGGACAGCTTTAATTTGCTCTTGATCGCTCGCTATTCGTACATGGCTGGTAACCGCCCCAAATTTTTGAGCCAACCCTGTTTGGTTCAAGGTAGCGCAGCCCTTGCCTTCGATGTGTGCCGCCATGGCTAAGAGTGACGATATGGTGAGAACACCGGTACCGCCAACCCCAGCGACTACCGTATTCCAGGGCACTGAAAGATCCGGGAGGTTGGGTTCAGGCAGTGACGGCAGAAGGGTGATAGGTTGGGCGGAGGATTCGGGGTGTCGAGGCTCTGCACCGACAACGGAGACAAAGCTCGGGCAAAAGCCCTTGAGGCAGCTGTAGTCTGCATTGCAGGCGTTCTGGTCAATCTGTCGCTTGCGGCCCAGTACGGTATCTTTAGGAAGTACTGACAGGCAGTTTGATTCGGCGCCGCAGTCCCCACAGCCCTCACACACAGCATCGTTGATGGCAATTCGCCTTGGAGGTCTGGCCACTTTGCCTTTTTTACGCTGCCGTCGTTTTTCGGTGGCGCAAAGTTGTTGGTAAATAATGACAGAGGTTCCAGTCACTTCACGAAGTTCAATTTGAAGTGCTTCCAGCTTGTCGCGATGGTGCAAGCTGAAGCCGGGAATGTCGTTAAATTGACCTTTGAAGGTGTCGGGCTGATCAGACACAAGGGCGATCCTTCGCACGCCTTCACCCCGCAATTGGAGTATCAGATCGCTCACACTTAGGGTGCCGTCGATCGGTTGGCCGCCAGTCATGGCCACGGCTTCGTTGTACAAGATTTTATAGGTAATGTTTACGCCTGCAGCAACCGCCGCCCTGATGGCGAGTACCCCTGAATGAAAATAGGTGCCGTCACCTAGATTTTGAAATACGTGGGGTGTGTCGGTAAAAGGCGCTTGGCCTATCCATGTTGCACCCTCGCCACCCATTTGGGTAAAGGTGTCGGTTCCACGATCTGGCATCCAGGTGGCCATATAGTGACAGCCAATACCCCCAAGACCGCGACTGCCTTCAGGAATTTGAGTCGAGGTGTTATGCGGACACCCAGAGCAGAAGTGTGGGGTGCGTTCAATAGTATCGGCAGGTACGGCTAGGGACTTTTCCTTTTGCTCAATCCAACGGATGCGTTCTTCCAGTGTTGGGCTGGTAAAAAATCGTCGTAGACGTCCAGCGATCGCCAGCGCAACCATAGCGGGGGTGAGCTCGCCCAAATTGGGCAATAGATCGATTCCGCTTTCGTCGAATTCGCCGACCACTCTGGGGCGGGAGCCCACCGGATAGTTGTAAAGCTGAGACGTTAATTGGTCCTCAATAATAGAGCGCTTCTCTTCGACCACGAGAATTTCTTCTAGCCCTTCGGCGAATCGATGGGTTTGCTGGGGTTCTAGTGGCCAAGGCATACCCACTTTATAAACGCGAATTCCAATCTCAGCCGCTGCGCCCTCATCAATACCGATATCTTCCAGTGCCTGCATAACGTCGAGGTAGGCTTTGCCTGAACAAATGATACCCAGTCGCGGGTTAGGGCTATCGATAACAATAGGATTGAGATTGTTGACCCGGGCAAACTCACGAGCGGCATAAATTTTATATTTATTCAGTCGCCGCTCTTGATCCAGCGGTTTGTCTGGCCAGCGCGCGCTGACACCACCTTCGGGTAATTCAAAACCGTCTGGAATTTGTATGGAAATTCGATTGGCGTCTATGCTGGCAGAAATGGCGGAATCCATATTTTCAGTGATGGCTTTTAACGCAACCCAGCATCCAGAAAAGCGCGATAGCTCCCAGCCAAATAGCCCCAGGTCGAGAACTTCCTGAACATTAGCCGGGGCCAGGACCGGTACCGATGCACCGATGAACATATGTTCGGATTGATTGGGGAGGGTAGAGGACTTGCAGGCATGATCGTCACCTGCAACAACCAGCACTCCGCCATTCGGTGCTGTACCAAATGCATTGGCATGTTTGATAACGTCCATTGAACGATCGACCCCGGGACCCTTGCCATACCAAAGCCCGAAAACGCCATCGAATCGAGAGCCCTTAAACAGCTGATTTTGTTGGGAGCCCCAAACGGCGGTCGCGGCCAGCTCTTCATTGACGCCCGGTTGAAAATGAATGTTCTGGTTCTTTAAAAAGGCCTTGGCTTGCCACATGGCTTGGTCGACCCCGCCAAGTGGTGAGCCTCGATAGCCCGATATAAAGCCGGCGGTATTGAGCCCCCTTGCCTGGTCGCGTTGCTGTTGAAGCATGGGTAGACGCACGAGGGCTTCGATCCCCGTCATGTAAGCCCGGCCGTGTTGCAGTGTGTATTTGTCGTCTAACTGGACATGCCGACTTGGCTGGGCGGGTGCGTGGCTCATGATGACGGCCTAATCAGTAACGGTGTGCGCAAATTTTCTCAAAAATATGGGAATTTTTTATCTTATATTTATAGTTAAGCGCTTAATATTGAATAGATTTGTCCAAAAACCGTTTATATGGGGAAAAATATGCCAGATATCTCTAGGGTCGATCGTCAGATATTGGGGGTTTTGCAGACGGATGCTGCGATTAGCACGGCAGATCTAGCGGAGCAGGTACACATGTCGCAGTCTCCCTGTTGGCGCCGGATTAACCGGTTGCAGGAGTCTGGCGTCATCCGCGGTCAGGTGGCGCTGTTAGATCGGCAGCTGCTGGGGATGGAGGTGGTTGTTTTTGCAACGGTTAACTTAACCCAATCAGGGCGGCAAAATTTGCTCGCCTTCGAGGCCGACATTATCCATCACCCTGAAGTTTTAGAGTGCTACACCATGACCGGGATCTGGGACTATGTATTGAAAATCGTAACTCGCGATATCCGGCACTATGAGGATTTTGTACGTAACACATTGAATACCATGGAAATGATTCGAGAGCTTCACTCTCACATGGCGGTCACGGAGATAAAAAATACCACCGCTTTGCCCATAAATACTCAGCTAAAAGAGTCGAACGGGGATTGACGGCGGGGCACTCAGGGTTCCCTGCGCCTAATCTGAAAAAGGTTTTCCGGGGGCGCACTGACCCTCCGCGTATCTGCGCTCAGTGGCACAAGATTACCTATTGTGGGTGGCGTGTTTTCCTTAAGCCGCTCGTGCCAAACAAGCGCTGACCTACCTGTCACCTAGCCGACAGGAGGATTCCTGATTTTCTGCTTTAATAACTTAAAATCCGGTCTTGATAAAAGGCGAGGCGTGGAGTAGCTGAAAAACATACTGTTTCGGAGTGATTGGGGCGTTCCTTGCCCCGGTGGGCTCTGCATGGCGGGAACAAGGTTCCAAGTAGTGAGTCGTCCATGACTCGCGCCGTTCAGAAGCCGGTCTTCCTGACTTGTATGTAGATTAGTTGTCTTATTTTGCGATGTCAATCCCAATTTGCATCTTTTATTGCGATTTGCTGGGTTTTAATGGTGTTGCCGTTGGCATTCAGATCGGTCGCTATTGCGTCATGGGAGGTCTCTAAATTTGCCGTCGACAAAATCGTTGTGGAGCCAACGCGGCTTATCCTTTGGCGGGCGCTCCCAAGAGTAACTAAGCGCATTTTTGGGCTTAATCCCAGATTTGTGTAAATCGACATTGGCCTGTATCTGGGCTGAGCTTTGCTCCGCGAGCCAAGCGGGGTAGACTGTTCTCGGGAGCTAGGCGGCGAAGAGCCCCTGGATGTTAGTCGCGTTTATCAGAGAGTAGAGAGAGCAGTGACCATGAATAGAAAGAGTGCTTTTTACGTTGTGATCGGATTTTTGGCCATGTTCTGCAAGGTCGCCATTGCTCAGGACCTCGATTGTGCTGCTGAGGTTTCCATCAGTGGGGGGGTTGTAGAGGTTGCAGCCAGCTCCGGGGGAGATGACACAGAAAATATTCAGTGCGCTCTGCAAACCGCGGTCGACGGTGGCTATAAAGACGTGTATCTGTCCTCTTCGGAGTACTTCATTGGGGGTATTGAGGTCAATAACTATAAGGGCAGTTTGCGAGGCAGGTCAGCGGACCTGACCACCGTAAACGTTACGGATGGTGCGTTGGCCTGCGAGAAGGGTGCCGCATTGCGTTTCAATGCCGGTGCGCCTGTCGTAGAGCGCATGGCCCTCAATATAAACGAGCCTTGCAGCACTGCCGGTGGATCCGCATCGCTCATAGGTTTCTACACGGATCCCGCAACTTGCACGGCGAACCGTACAATTTTTGGTTCGGTGGATCGAGTGATCATAGAAGGGGGCGGACCTGCTGCGCTTGATTTCATCACTGCAATCACCATAGACGCGGCGCCAGAATGTTTTCCAGAGGACGGTGAATCGCCTTTGCCAGTGGCCAATAAAGTACTGGGTTCTTTGACAGTGAACCGGAACCAAATACGTGATTTAGACATCGGTATTTTCGCTGCGTTATCGGGGGCAGGGCAGGTTGACATAACCTTCAATGTTGTTCAAAACGAGCCCGCAGGGACTCCAAACATCATCGCAATGGAGGGGTTGGGAATACCGATATCAATTGTCGATGCCAACCAAAATACGACAATTTATCGCAACGAAATTGGTTACAACGACGTTCAGTATTCGGGTGCGCTTGACGGACTATTTGGTACTACTGGAATTCTGGTCGGTAGCACCGCCGCCGCGGAAAATATTAATAAAACAACCTTTAACAAAAACACTTTTATCGATGGTGGTGTCCACTCGGAGGGCTACGCTTTGCTGTCGGCTCAACAAGGCAAGAGCGTGAATCATGAGGTCGTGATTACCGGCAACGCATTGACGGGTAATGATGCCAATGTGAGCGGGGCTGGCCTTGCTATATTGGACACTTCAGGTGGCCTAGTGAGTGGCAACTCATTTTCAGGTGGCGCTGATGGTGGCACCTTTAGTTGGATTACTTTGGACAGCGGTGATGTTGCTGATGGCGGCTTAGGCGCTACAGTCCGTGGCTGGGCAATTGTAGCCAATGCTTTTGCTGCATCGACGGCCATAACAGACATCGTTTTGGGTGCCGACACCACCGGCATCATTGTTGGGAAGAGCCAGGGGCAGCCCGTTGTCAATGATTCAGGATCTAATGATGTGTTGGAAAGCTCGGCTACCGCGAGTACCTACCTGATGGGTTCCCCAATATCTGTGGGCTCCGAGGCATTTTTTGAGCGACAGCTTGAGACGGTCAGGGGGAGAGACGTTCCTTTGCGAAAACTGGGGCGCTAACCGTTCGCTGGTTGAGCACAATATCGAGAGGCCGTAGTGCCAAAGAGCCTACTCGCCTCATGTTATTTAGGCGGTGCTAAATGGGATTGGCTGGCATTAGCACCCACTGGCCTTAGCAGCTGAGGGGTGCGAGCTCGCGCAGGCGTACTCCAGGGGTGCTTGCTATCTACACGCTGTGTGGCAGCGGCAGACTTGTCCGTGAAGACTAGCCTAGGAGCTGGTTGGTAAACTCGTACAGTTCGAGGTCTTGACGATTGGCATTGTTCATCCAAGCCCAATTGTCTGGGCTCAGGTCTTCTCTAATCTGTTCAAGGCGTTTCTCAATCGGCTGTCGCACCTCTTGATGCGTAACATTGGCCGCAGGAAGGTCTTTGTAACTAAACTCAATGCCATATTCGGAGAGTATCGATGGAAAGCGTTTCACATCATCCTCATAAGCCTCTGTGCGAGCGAGCAAAGGAATGGCGAGGAGATTGCGCTTTGCCTGATCAAGGTCACTGATTCGGAAAGAGTTTGGATCGTCGGCTAAAAATGTTTTCGCGAGGCCCACGCTGCCAAAAACACCGCAAAACATATGCGTCTGGCTGTTGCTCAGTAGTCCAGCATTCAAATTCATCGTTTTATCATTTCGCAAATACGTGACCCATTGGTCAAAGCTGGGTTGAGCGTTGCCGGTTTTCTTCTTTTTCAGCGGATTTTTAGTTCTATTTGCAGCCTCTGCCGAGCGCATTTCAAAACCGTAAACTGACCGAATGCGCAGCATAGGGTGCCGCACAAACAGCGCTGCGATTGCATTATGTTCGAGGTCGGTGGGTACGGGGAGGCGAATGCTGTGCGAGGAAAATGCGATCTTGTTGGGATTCCTTCGTATGACCTTGAGTAGTTCCTGTTGGTTAAACAGGGTGTAAGGAAACGGACCGTCAAAGCACAGATGCGCGTCTTGGTAGTTTGCTGTCAGGAGCTCGTCAAAAGAGGTGCCGCTATTTTTAAAGGTATGGTAGTGGACAATCACCGAGCGTTTTTCTTTCATACAGTGTGTGGCCTTATTAAGCGCTAGCTGATAACAAACTGCTGCTGATAATGGCCCGCCCGGCAGGATTCGAACCTGCAACCTACGGCTTAGAAGGCCGTTGCACTATCCGGTTGTGCTACGAGCGGCTGGGGCGGCAGTATGCCATTGCTGCTCAACGCGCCCAAGTGCCAAATGCGGGCATTTTGTAGAACTCAGGCGTCTGGTCCCGTTTAGGGTTTCACGAGCAGTGAAGTGTGAGCTGCGGCCTTGGCCTCTAGCGGCCTAGTCAAGGAGGCGTGTTGTCGATGCCGGCGGGTCCTCCGGTGAGAAGTGCTG
>Ga0213863_10003400_pt1 | contig 10988 bp, 9 predicted proteins | sample PICome_8_FD_160128 | JGI IMG/M metagenome (GOLD analysis project Ga0213863, IMG submission 160128) | Coastal seawater microbial communities near Pivers Island, North Carolina, United States - PICO497 | ecosystem: Environmental > Aquatic > Marine > Coastal | place: USA: North Carolina | collected... | reverse complement strand
TAACTTTATAATTAGCTATTAAAATTCTATTATTTTAAACTTAATTATCATCAAAAATATTCATTTTAAGTATTTTAAAGTTATTATAGACTTTACCTAATTAAACAAGAGGGCAATTATGATTAAAAACAAAACAAAAAGTCAAAAAGCTTTAGGAAGAAGAAAGTTTGTAAAAAAAGCTTTATTGGCTACCGGAGCAACTGCTTTAGGTGCTAGTGGTTTAGCAGCTCCAGCAGTAACAGCAGAACGAATTGAAGTCATTATGGTTATGACTTGGCCAAAAAATCTTCCAGGATTAGGAACTGGAGCAGCTCGTTTTGCAAAAAGAGTAAGTGAGTTATCAGAGGGAAGAATAAATATTACTTTATTCGCTGCTGGTGAAAGAGTAGGTGCTTTTGATGTATTTGACCATGTCGCAAAAGGCGATGCACAAATGTATCATGGTGCAGAATATTATTTCACAGGAAAAGAAAAATCATTTGGATATTTCACAGCTGTGCCATTTGGTTTGACTTATACTGAGTTTAACGCCTGGATGAGATTTGCAGGTGGGCAAGAACTCTGGGATGAACTTTCAGACGGTTTTGGTCTTAAAGGGTTTATGTGTGGTAACACAGGCGTTCAGATGGGAGGCTGGTTTAGAAAAGAAATGAAAAGCCCAACTGACTTTAAAGGATTAAAGATGCGTATACCTGGATTAGGTGGTCAAATGATGACTAAACTAGGAGTATCTGTAATCAGTGTACCGGGCGGACAAATATACGAGCAGTTAATGGCTGGAACTATTGATGCTACCGAATGGGTAGGTCCATGGAATGATGAATTTATGAAATTCTATGAAGCTGCCAAATATTACTATTACCCTGGTGTGCATGAACCTGGTTCAATGCTAGGACTAGTTTGTAATAAATCTTGGCTATCAAAACTTTCAAAAACTGATCAAGCGTTAATTGAAGCAGCTTGTACAGTTGAAAATGAAGTGATGATGTCTGAGTTTAACGCTAACAATGGATTTGCATTACAAAGATTAGTTAAAGATCATGGTGTTAAAGTTGTAGAATTTAATGATCGAATCTATGATGCATTCGGAAAAGCTTCAGAGGAAGTTTTTGCTGAAACTGCTGCAAGTAGTGCTATAGCAAAAAAAGTTACAGATAGTTTCTTAAAAGCTAGAGCAGAAATTGGAGCGTGGAATAAACTTTCAGACTCTGCTTATGTTACTAAACGTAACAAAGTATTAGGTCTATAATAATTATTATATATTCGCGAGGCGAAAGCCTCGCGGATTTTCTTCATGAACAGTAAATTTAATTTAGCTATTAAAGCAAAATTTTTTTCTTTTTCAGTAGTTTCTTTAACATTTGTATACTTTATAAATATAATTCTTACGAACTTTATTGATTGGCCGGGATCAAAAACTTTTATTAATTTTTTGATTACTCAATCAGAAAAACAATTTGAAACTAAACAATTTATATTGTCTGCAATTCAATTCTCTTTATACTTAATTACTTTAACTTTAGTTTTTCGATATATCAGACGTAGAAATACTAAAAGTTTAAAAGAAGAGTCTCAAAATTTATCTAATTTATCAGCGTATATAACTAGATCTGCTTTCTGGACTGTTTTTTTTGTTGGAATTGCTGATCTTTTAATTTCTTTTATGGTAAGTGAAAAAGCTATTTTAGATGCTCTACCAAGTACTTTAGGTCAAATCTTTTTTCAACCTAAAACTAGAATTTTATATATCCATTTACCTTTAACAATTATTGGATTTATTTATGGAATTAAAAACAAATCTATCGGTTTTATTTGGTTAGCTTTGTTGGTTGTTTTTGCTGAAGCTTTAATTGTTATCTCAAGATTTGTATTTTCATATGAACAAGCGTACATGGGCGATTTAGTTCGATATTGGTATGCAGCTTTATTTTTATTTGGTAGCGCATACACGTTATTAAAAGATGGACATGTTCGTGTAGATATTCTTTATGTAAAATTTAAAGAAAAAAATAAGGCATTAGCTAATATTTTTGGCTCAATTTTTTTTGGTTTACCAATCTGTTTTTTAATTTTGTATTCAGGCATGGGATCAAAAACTGGAATTATTAATGCTCCATTACTCAGTTTCGAGATTTCTCAACAAGCTCAGGCAGGACTATATCTAAAATATATGATGGCAAGTTTTCTAGCAATTTTTTCTTTAACAATGATTATCCAATTTTCAAGTTTGATTTTAGATAATGTAGAAAAAATTTATAAAAAAAGATAAATGGAAACCTTTTTTTTATTTTTTTTAATATTTTTAATGATGATGGCTTTAGCCACAGGATTTCCTGTTGCTTTTGCATTGCCTGGAGCCGCAATAATATCAATAACTATTGCAGGTCTTGCTGGTTATATATTTACAGGGAATTCTCATTCTTACTTTATTCATGATGGACCTTTTGAGTGGATTTCCTCTGCAATTACAAATTTTAGGGGTACTTACTGGGAAGTTGAAAGAGATACATTAATTGCGATTCCATTATTTATATTCATGGGATTGATGCTGCAGAGATCAAAAATTGCTGAAGATTTATTAATCACTATGGGTCAATTGTTTGGAAGGATCCCTGGAGGTTTAGGGGTATCGGTAATTTTAGTTGGTGGTTTATTAGCTGCTACAACTGGTATTGTAGGAGCCACAGTTATCGCGATGGGACTTATTTCTCTGCCAGCTATGATGAGAAATAAATACGAAACTACTTTAGCTACTGGAATTATCACTGCCTCAGGAACTCTAGGTCAAGTTATTCCTCCTTCAATTGTTTTAATTATTATTGCAGATCAATTATCAAATGCTTCTGATGTAGCTAATGGTTTAAGAATTAGTGATTATAAAAATTTTATAAATGACGGGTCAATGCCAAGCGACCTTTCGGTTACTAGCACAAGTGCTGGGGAAATGTTTTTAGGTTCTTTAATACCAGGATTAATACTAGTAGGACTATACGTTATATATGTTTTATTTTATTCTTTTATAAAACCAAAATCAGCTCCACCTTTAAAAATAGATGGAATGTTGGATTTTGCTTTTTTTCAAAAGGTTTTTTTTGCTTTAGTCCCACCATTACTATTAATCGTACTGGTATTAGGTTCAATTTTGTTTGGAATAGCGACAGTAAATCAAGCAGGAGCAGTTGGTGCAGTTGGTGCAACAATCATGGCTGGATATAAATTAGCTCCCAGTAATAAATATACTTATACACCTGCATCTATCGCAATTATTTCAGTAATAATTATTCTTATTTTAAATAAATATTTTAATCTAAATATTAAATTAATTAACAATCATCATGATTTAGTTGGTATTGTTTTAGCATTTATTGCAGTTTGTTTTTTAATTTTTGCTATTGGTTGGAGTTTCTATCGTACTTTTAAAATTGACAATATTCTAAAAGAGGTTTGTTCAGAAACTACCATTACTACAACAATGGTATTTATAATTTTAATTGGTGCCGCAATGCTCACTGCAGCTTTTAGAGGTTTTGGTGGAGAAGAACTTGTTCGCCAAGGATTATCACAATTACCAGGCGGGTTTTGGACTCAGTTCACGGTGGTCATGTTAGTTATTTTTGTTTTAGGTTTTTTTGTAGATTATTTAGAAATAGCTATAGTGGTAGTTCCAATTGTCACTCCGATTTTATTAGCAGACCCATCAGCAAACATAACCGCATTATGGCTAGGAGTTATGATTGGGTTAAATATGCAAACATCTTTTTTAACTCCACCTTTCGGTTTTTCTTTATTCTATTTAAGAGGAGTTGCATCTAAAAATGTAGCAACAAGTCAAATATGGAAAGGGGCAGGACCTTTCATTGCTATCCAACTTTTAGCATTGTGTATCATTGGCTATTTTCCGACTTTAGCAAATTATTTACCTTTAAGAACATATTTAACTTCTGAAGTTTCACCACCTCCAACAAATCCTAAATTGCAACAATGTATATTAGATTATAAATTTAGGAATTATGAAAATGATCAATTTAAAATTATAAATGGTATTAATAATTTTAAAAATTTAAATAAAGATTTTTTACCTGAAGAATTACAAGAGAGTATCAATGAACACTTCGTTTTAGTATCAGATGCTATAGTATTGATACCTGAAGTTAAAAAAAGCAAAGAGGAATTAGATACTTATTCAAAAGATTATTATAAAATACATTTAAGTGTTAGAAAAATACAAAGCAAAATTATATTTAATAATAAAAAAATTAAATCTATAGAGGATGATATTCGAATAATTCAAAATAACGACCCAGATAAAGCTAATCAACTAAGCCAAGACATTGAAAAAATTAAATTAGAAAATATAAATTTAGAAAATAAAATACCTAGCAATTGGCAGCAGCTAAATGATGAATATCAAATAAGGTATTCTTCGTATTCAAAAATATTAAATAGTTATTACAAAAGTGCCGATAATGGTTATCAGATTTTAAAAGACCTTAATTCAGAAATTAAAAATACTAAAGATATTGAAAATTTAATTGAAAGAATTCAAACTATATTAGCTTCTCTCAATAACTATGATAGTTCAACTCTTTTAAATGAGTTAGAAAAGATATTAATTATAGCTGATAATACCGCTAATATTGGCTCTGTAGGAGATTTGATTTATGAGGCAACTACAAAAATTGAAGACTTAAATTTAGTTGGATCTTTGCTCAATGATGTAAAAAAATATCTAGAAGAAAGTGTTCAGTGGAAAAAAATAGCTGCTCTTAATTTAGGCCCACAATTAGAAGAATATAATGCAGCAATAAAAAATACTATTGGCATTCGATCTCAAGATCGATTAAATAAAAATCAAGCAATTGAAGTCGCAAAATGTAGCGCTCAACATAGAGATATTGCTCTTAGATTTTAATTCATGGAAAAAAATATTTTATCAAAAAAATATATTACAGGTGTATTTTTTGTTTTTGCTTTTGGCTATTTTTTATCAACTCTATTAAGAGCTATTACTGCAACTTTATCCCCTGTGTTAACAGATGAATTCTCTCTAAATGCTTCTAATTTAGGATTACTAGCTGGAGGATATTTTTTTGGATTTGCAGCAATGCAAATACCTTTAGGATTTATGTTAGATCGTTTTGGACCAAAAAAAATAGTAACCACATTTTTACTTGTGGCTATAGTAGGCATTTTTGTTTTTATGACTGCACAAAGTTTTAGCAGTCTTTTAGTTGCAAGAATTTTAATAGGAATAGGTGTTTCTGCTTGTTTGATGGGACCACTCACAGGATATCGAATCTGGCTTGATGATCAATATCAACAACGTGCCAACTCTTGGATGTTGATGATTGGATCATTGGGGATGTTAACTTCAACTTTACCTGTTCAGTTATTATTACCATTGTATGGTTGGAGAGGAATATTTGCTGGTTTAGCGCTATTAACTGTTTTATGTATAATTTTAATTTTAATAGTATCTCCACAATGGTCTAAAGTAGAAACAATTAACAATAATATAAAATCAACTAACTCTTTTTTAGAAGTTTGGAACAATAAATATTTTCATAGTTTTATCCCTTTAGGTTTATTTAATTATGGAGGCCTCTTTGCAATTCAAACTTTATGGGCTGGTCCATGGTTGATTAATGTATCAGGTTACACACCTTTACAAAGTGCAACAGGTTTATTTTGGATTAATTTTGTAATGTTATTTGCTTATTTGTTTTGGGGCTATATTAACCCAAAATTATTAAAACTTGGTTATACTGCAAATAAATTAATTATTTATTTGGCACCAATTTCTTTTTTAGTGTTAATTAAAATTATTATATTTGCTGAGGCAACAACTTATGTGGATTGGATTGTCTTTGTATTAAGTTCAATTGTTATAACTTTAGCGCAACCTGCTGTTGGACTAGCTTTTCCAACCAGATTAGCTGGAAAAGCATTAACCTCATTTAATTTTATTTTGTTCGTTGGTATTTTTATTGTGCAATGGATGATTGGCTTAATAATTGATTTTGTTAGCGATAAAGGTTACTCGATAGTTGTAGCCTACCAAGTAGCATTTTCAATTTTTTTAGGACTATGTTTGATATCTTATATATACTTTGTAAAATCAAATATTAAAAAAATTAATGAAATATAAAATAAATTCCACAGTTACAGGCAGTCTTCCCAAACCTAATTGGATTGCAGAAACAGGTAAACTTTGGAGTCCTTGGAAATTGTCTGGTGAAGCATTAGAACTTGGTAAATTAAAAGCAACACTTTCATCTGTTGAAGATCAACTATCTGCAGGATTATCTATTATTACTGATGGCGAACAAAGTCGTCAGCATTTTGTGACAACATTTATTGAAAATTTATCAGGAGTTGATTTTAAAAAAAGAAAAGTAGTTCGAATAAGAGATCGTTATGATGCAAGTGTGCCAACAGTTATTTCAAGAATAAATAGAAAAAAACCAGTTTTTTTGAAGTATGCAATTTTTTTAAGAAGTTTAACCAAATTACCTATTAAGTTTAGTTTGCCAGGGCCAATGACCATGGTCGATACCCTTTATGATAAATTTTACAAAAGTAGAGAAAAGTTAGCATGGAGATTTGCAGAGGTTTTAAATGAAGAAGCTAAAGATTTAGAAAAAGCAGGTATTGATTATATACAATTTGATGAACCTGCCTTTAATGTATTTTTTGATGAAGTTAAAGAATGGGGAATTGCAGCATTAGAAAGAGCTGCAAAAAATTTAAAAAGTAAGACGATTGTACATATTTGTTACGGGTATGGCATTAAGGCAAATAATGATTGGAAAAAATCTTTAGGATCGGAATGGAGACAATACGAGAATATTTTTCCACTTTTAAACAAAAGTAAAATTGATCAAATAAGCTTAGAATGTATGAATTCTAAAGTACCACTAGAATTACTATCTTTGTTAAATAATAAAGAAGTTTTAGCAGGGGTAATAGATGTGGCCTCTAAAAAAATTGAAACTCCAAAAGAAGTTTTTAATCTTATAAAAAAAATTACAAAATATGTTTCACCAAAAAAATTAACATGTTGTACTAATTGTGGGATGATTACGCTTCCTCCAAAAATTGCCCAAGCCAAAATGGAGTCTATTACAAAAGGAAGTAAACTAGCAGAAAAATATTTTTTTAGTTAATTTTTTTAATAAAAATTTGTATCATTAAAATATTTGAATTATAAATATTCAAATAATGCCAAAAATAATTTCATCATACGTACATATAGTTGATTTCATCAGTGAAAAGGTTGGTAAATTTGTCATGTACGGTGTTTTCATGATGATGTTTATATTGATCTTATCTTTTGTAACGAGAAATATAATTAATTACCCTTTGATGTGGATTATTGAAATGGCGCAATTCACTATGACCGCTTATTATTTATTAGGCGGTGGTTACTCCATGATAACCGATGACCATGTCAGAATGGATTTATTTTATGGCAAACTATCCAAAAAAGGTAAAGCCAAGATGGATGTATTTACCAGTTTCTTTTTAATTTTCTATTTAGCAATATTATTTTTTGGATCCATCACGAGTCTCATTTACACAATTAAAACTAATCAAAAATTATTTACTGCTTGGGCGCCTTATGTTTGGCCAATTAAAACATTGATGTTACTTGGAATTTTACTGATGTTGCTGCAAGCTTTTTCTACTTTGTTTAAAGACATCGCTAAATACAAGAATAAAAAAATATAATTATGTTAAGTCAGTATTTAAGTTACGAATTTATCGCATTGTTCATGTTTATAACCATGTTGGCAATGATGTTTACTGGCCAAAGAGTATTTGGAGCGATTGGATTTGTAGCTGCTGCATCAGCATTATTAATCTGGGGTGATGGCTCATTAGAGATGCCTTATACGGCAACTTGGAAACTATTTAAGTGGTATCCAATGCTCACTTTACCACTATTCATTTATATGGGCTTTATGATTTCAGAATCTGGAATTGCTAATGATCTTTATAAGATGTTTCACGTTTTATTCGGCGGCGTAAAAGGAGGCCTTGCAATTGGTACTATGTTTATGATGGTAGCGATTTCAGCAATGAATGGATTAAGTGTAGCGGGTATGGCCATAGGTGCCACCATTGCTTTACCAGAAATGTTAAAAAGAAATTATGATAAAAGAATGATTACGGGAGTAGTGCAAGCAGGAAGTTCATTAGGAATATTAATTCCACCAAGTGTCGTAATGGTTTTATATGGCATGATAGCAAGACAACCCGTTAGTCAGTTATGGTTAGCAGGTCTTTTACCTGGACTATTAATGGCAACTTTATTTATTTTATATATTTATATTAGATGTAAATTACAACCCAATTTAGGCCCAGTTTTACCTCTTAAAGAAAGAGATATTCCTTTAATTGAAAAAATTAAATTATTAAAAGCAGGAATAATTCCATTTTTAATTTTCTTTTTTATGACCGGTTTATTTTTAATGGGAATTGCAAGTTTAGTTGAATGTTCTGCGGTTGGAGCATTACTTGCAACATTAGCATCTGCATTCAAAAAAAGATTAAACAAACAAGTAATAGAAACCACATTAAGAAAAACACTTGGTGTTTCATGTATGTTTATGTGGATTATATTAGCAGCTTTAACATTTGGTGCAGTGTTTGATGGTCTAGGAGCTGGAAGAGCCATTGAGACATTATTTATTGAAAAATGGAATTTATCTCCTTGGGGTGTTTTAATCATGATGCAACTTTCTTACATTCTTATGGGAATGTTTTTAGATGATACGGCGATGTTAGTTATTGTTGCACCATTATATGTGCCCTTAATTATTGCTTTAGGATTTGATCCAATTTGGTATGGAGTTTTATATACCATCACATGTCAGATTGCTTATATGACACCACCGTTTGGCTATAATTTATTTTTAATGAGAGCTATGGCACCAAAAGAAATAACACTTAAAGATATTTATAGTTCTATTATTCCGTTCGTATTGGTGATGGTGTTTGGTTTAGCAATTGTTATGATTTTTCCTGAAATTGCTACTTATCTTCCTGAAAAATATTTAAAATAATTTATTCAACTTAAAGTTTAATAAATAAAAAATCTTTTTAATTATCTTAATTAATTAAAGAATTATTTATATTCAATTAAGCATTATTAAGTTTTATCTCACACTCTATTATTATAAGATTTATTATTAATTAATTAATGGAGGCTATGTGAAAAAAGACAAAAAAATAATAACGAACAAAAGGCGTTCGTTTATTAAAAAAGCAGGTCTACTTACTCTTGGAGCAGCAGGGGCAGCAGCAGTAAAAGCACCTTATGTGTATGCAGCTTCAAATCCAATTAAATGGAGACTACAGACGTATTCTGGAGCTCCACTTGGTGCCCATGTAATTAAACCTCAAATCGAAGAGTTTAATAAAGCAGCTTATGGTGAAATGGAGATTGAACTGTATTATGCAGACCAATTAGTTCCAACTGATGAATTGTTTAGAGCAATGCAAGCAGGAACAATTGATGCTGTGCAATCAGATGATGCAACGATGGGATCACCAGTTGATATTCAAGTATTTGGTGGATATTTCCCATTTGCAACTCGATACAGCTTAGATGTACCAGCTTTATTTAAATATTATGGTTTAAATGAAATTTGGGCAGAAGCATATGGCGAAGTGGATAATGTTACTTGGTTAAGTACTAGTGCATGGGATCCTTGCCATTTATTCACAGTAAATAAAAAAGTAACTAAATTATCTGACATGAAAGGTTTACGTGTTTTTGGTGTGCCAACTGCAGGTAAATTCTTAGCGAGATATGGATTAATTCCAGTAATCGTACCATGGGATGATGTTGAAGTTGCAATGCAAACTGGCGAACTTGATGGTGTATGCTGGTGCGGATTTACAGAAGCTTACGAAGTAGGTTGGGCTGATATTTGTAAATATGCATTAACTAACGCTGTTACTGGTGCGTGGTTTGGTTCTTATTTTGCTAACACTAAGAGTTGGGAAAAATTAAGTCCAAAACTTCAAGCTCTATACAGAATGTCTATCAATGACTCGCATTATTATAGACAAGTATGGTATTGGGGTGGAGAAGCAGATCTTCGTGTAAATGGTAAGAAGATGGAGCTAACAAGTCTTCCAGCAAATGAATGGAATCAAGTCGTAGAAGATTCTAAACAATTCTGGGATGAAACTTCTCAAATTAGTCCACGTGCGAAAAAAGTTGTTGATGCATTTAAGAGATATGCAGACACAATGAATAAAGCAGGATATCCTTACAGATAAAAATTTTATTTTAGGCGCCTTATTTACTAGGGCGCCTAAAAAGTTAAGCAATCATTTTTTTTCAGTATTTAACAAGAATATTTTTCTTAAATTAAAATCTAATTAAAAAATTTCTTTTTCCTATACTTGTGATTATGGTCATCGTCGTGGTCATCATCATGATTAAAATCAAATTCATAATCATCTTCTAATCTATAAATTTTGGTAAATTCTTTAAAATCAAGTATTCCATCATTATTTTCATCAAGCATTTTAAACACATCTTGTTTTGAATGATAATGATCATCATTGTCTGCAAAGCTTATACCTGCTGCAATCAAAAGGACTGATATAGTTAATATAATTTTTTTCATTTTTTTCTTAAAAGTTAATTATTTGTTTGAATTATAGATAGTTATTTAAAATTACAAAAAAATTACATAATGTAATTTAATTGTAATAAATTATATCTATAAAAAATCATGAAAATTTTGTTAGTAGAAGATAACCCAAGATTATCTGAACTTGTTAAAAAAAACCTAGAAAAAGATAATTTTGTAGTTGATATAGCAAATAATCTAGTTGAAGCGGACGCAAGTCTTTCAACTAATCAATTTGATTTAATAATATTAGATTTAAATCTTCCAGATGGAAATGGTGAAGAATATTTAAAAAAATTAAGAAAGAAGAAAAACAAAATTCCAGTAATTATACTT
>Ga0213863_10003398_pt1 | contig 10994 bp, 8 predicted proteins | sample PICome_8_FD_160128 | JGI IMG/M metagenome (GOLD analysis project Ga0213863, IMG submission 160128) | Coastal seawater microbial communities near Pivers Island, North Carolina, United States - PICO497 | ecosystem: Environmental > Aquatic > Marine > Coastal | place: USA: North Carolina | collected... | reverse complement strand
TTACTATTAATTATCGCTTGGGGCCATTTGGATTTCTCAAACTTGATGAGACATCAAATGGCAAAATTCAATCTACAGGTAATGAAGGTCTCATGGATCAAAAGCTTGCAATAGAGTGGGTGAAAGAAAATATTGCAGAGTTTGGTGGCGATCCAGATAATATAACTCTTTTTGGAGAATCTGCTGGAGCTTGGAGCGTTGCATTGCAATCTTCAATTAGCCCTCACGGCAATTTATTTTCAAAAGCTATATGTCAAAGTGGGGGCATGAATGCTTACTTTGATCAGGAAAGAGGAAATCAATGGGGTGAGTTATTCTTAAAAACTGCTAATGATAGTGGACTGAAAATTAATGATTTATTATCTCTAGATCATAAGCAGATAACTTCACTTGCCTCTAAGATAAAACCTACGATGATTGCTCATGGAAAATGGCTTTCACCGGAAGTAGGATTTGCTCCAATTGCAGATGGCAATTTTTTACCCCTTGATCCTTTAAAAAATTTTCAAGACTCACCAATCAAGTTAATAGTTGGAACAACTGCTGATGAATATAGGCTTTGGTCTGAGTTTGAGCCGTATTATAAAAATCTAGGCAAAGATAATTTTTATAAGAGGCTTAATAAAATATTTCAAATAGAAGCTGTAAATACAATCGCAGACAATTATTTATCCAAGAATCCTTCACAGGATAAATTTAAGGATGCATTATCTAATATCATGACTGATTGGACGTTTGGGATTCATGCGCTGGCTTTGCTAGAGCAGCATAAAGATAATTCTTATGGCTATTTATTTGATGAGCCTAGCCCTGTTTTAGGTGGCAAATTAGGTGCCTATCATGCAAGTGAGCTGCCATATGTTTTTGGCTCAGCATTAAAAGATATTTTTAAAGATTTTTGCTCTCAGGATGCTCAAAAAATTTCAAATTTTTTTCAAATATCTTGGACTCAGTTCGCAAAAACCGGTTCGCCTTCTTCGGATCTAATTGACTGGGATACTTACAAAGTCAATCAATCAATTGCGTTTATAAATTCTGCCCCTAAAATTAACACTATTCAAAATAAAGAAAGGATAAAATTGCTTTATGAATCAAAGAAAAACTACTAAGCATTTATTAACCACTACCTTATGTCTATTTCTTCTGGGGTCATGCATTAGCCCCATTCAGGAAAGTAACTCTTTGACGATTGCTACCTCATCTGGAGTCACTCAAGGAATATTAAATAAAAAAGTTATTACCTGGGAGGATATTCCTTACGCAATCCCTCCAACTGGAGATCTTCGCTGGAAGGCACCTAGAGCATTAGTTTCTCCTGAATTAAACATTGAACCTAAAGAGGGGAATGGTTGTTTGCAGGAGGCTAGTATTTATGCAGGAATACAAGGAGAAGGAATAGTTGGACAAGAGGACTGTTTATACTTGGATATAAAAGCTCCTGTAAATAATTTAAATAGAAGACTTCCAGTCATGTTTTGGATCCATGGTGGCGGAAATACATCTGGAGTTAAGGATTACTACGATTTTTCAGAACTAATTCGCGAGCATCAGGTACTTGTTGTCACAATTAATTATCGTTTAGGCCCAATGGGTTGGTTTACTCACCCTGCAATTCAAGGACTTCAAAGTGGAATTGATAAAACTTCTAATTTTGGAACTCTTGATATTATAGAGGCACTAAAATGGGTAAAAACTAATATCCAAAGTTTTGGAGGAGATCCTAAAAATATTACAATTTTTGGAGAGTCTGCTGGAGGAAATAATGTGTTATCTCTTCTAGCTTCACCCATGGGAGGTGATCTTTTTCATAAAGCTATTTCTCAATCAGGCTATACAACAAGTTTTACAAAAGATGAAGCAATTGGAGTAAATCAAAAAGGAATTATTCTTAATCAATTGGGATCTGACCCAGTTCTATCAAAACACGACCTATCAGGATATGGAGGTATTAAAAACTTATTCAATTCAAACCCAATAAAATACGGAGAAGAATATCAGCGTTATTTGAGGTCTATTGAGGGAAAAGCTCTTTTAGAGACTTATGAAAAAATTTCTCAAGATACCTATGACCGACTGCCACTTCTCACCAGAGATGGAATAGTTACTCATATTAATGGAGTAAGCGCAGGACTGGCTGCTTCTCAAAAGAAAAATAGCATTCCAGTTATTGCAGGATCAAATAAGGATGAACTATCGCTTTGGCTTGGATCTAATAGATACTTTGTCAATGCATCATACCCCTTCACAAAACTTGTGCCTGTTCCAAAAATTGAATTTAAAAAAGAGGGTTTATATAAATTATGGGTTAAAACTCGCTCGCAGGGTTGGAAGCTAAGAGGTGTAGATGAACCCTTAATGGAGCTTGAAAAAGCTGGATTTAATTCATTGTATGCATACAGATTTGATTGGGATGATCAAACATCTTCATATTTTGCAGATTTCCCTAATTTAATTGGAGCAGCTCACGGCTTTGAGATTTCTTTTATAACTGGCGATTATAGATTTGGACCAATTGGTCGTTATGTTTATCCAAAAGGAGATTTAAGGAATCAAATGCAGCAAACCATGATGAATGCTTGGGCCTCATTTGCAAAAACGGGTGTTCCAAATACTGGTAAAGATGCGCAATGGAAAAAATTTAATTCAAAAGATAGAGCATTCATGAAACTTGATTCCGATAAGTATTTATCTTTAGACAAGGAGATGTTGTCTCTTGCATTTATCTTGGAGAATCTAAGATTATCGCCAGAAGGAACACTGTTAGAAAAATGTTTGTTAGCAGAAGAAACTTTTTTTAATATTGGGGACCCCCTTGAAGATGAGTTCAAGAAATGGAACCAAGGTGCTTGCAAACAATTCGATATGAATTTTGAACGAAAAAAAATAGAAACTGATTTAATTGAAGAATACGGTTCAGCAACTGTTTACTAATGAACTCAATTGCAAAGATATTTTTTTTAACAAGTTTTGTTGCAATTCTTATATCAAGCTGCGGGTCTGATGTAGATCCTGGAAAAATAGAGGGACCTCCTCGCTCTTCAGAAGCAATTTATAAACAAGATTTAGAATTTTTTCAAGCCAAAGAAAGTTTGTTAGGAGCTGATTCAGGAGATATTTCTCAAATTCTTTTTGGAGATTTGCATGTCCATACAACATATTCTATTGATGCTTTTACCCTAGAGTTGCCAATGATGGGTCTTCAAGGCGCGCATGATAGTTCTATGGCATGCGATTTTGCGAGATATTGTGCCAATCTAGACTTTTTTAGTTTCAATGATCATGCTGAAGGCCTTACTCCAGATCATTGGCGTGAGCAAAAAAAAATTATCCAACAATGCAACATCTCAAACAGCAACTCAGAAACAAATGATTTGGTAGTTTTTCCTGGTTGGGAGTGGACCCAGATTGGCACAACAAAAGAGAACCATTGGGGTCACAGAAATGTTATTTTTAAAGATATTCAAAACCTTCCTGCGCGACCAATTGGCGCTAGAACACCCGGTTCTGGATTAGGGGTCTTTGACACCACTGAAAAAGCTGTGAGTGCCAGATGGTTAGATATATTCAATTTTAAGCGCTACTCAGATTTAAAATGGCTTCTCAATGAGGTAAGGAATATGCCCTATTGCGAGGAGGGTATTGCCTCTCCAGATCTTCCGCATGATTGTTATGAATATGCAAAAACACCTAGAGATTTATTTTCTAAGATAGATGAATGGAATGTAGACAGCATTATAATTCCTCATGGTCAATCATGGGGTTACCATGTCCCATTAGGAACTTCTTGGGACAATCGTCTAAATAAAATTGGACATGATCCTCAGAAACAAATTCTTTTGGAAATAATGTCAGGCCACGGAAACAGTGAAGAATATAGAGACATTGTATCAGCTAATTTTCTTCAAAATACTATGAGCTGTCCAGAACCAACAGATGATTTTTTGCCTTGTTGCTGGCAAGCAGGTGAAATACAAAAAAAACGATGTGATGGATTGACAGAGGGTGAATGCATGGCGAGAGTTGAGCTTGCCAAAAAATACACATTGGCAGGAGGCCCATACACTAATATGGTTTTTCCTGAAGCCAAGCCTGAGGAATGGTTAAATTGTGACCAATGTAATGATTGCTTCAAACCTGCATTTAATTATAGACCCAAACAATCTGCTCAATATGCATTGGCTATTTCTAATTTTGAAGAATCCATGAGCTCCCCTCAAAGATATAATTTTGGATTTATCGCTTCAACAGATGATCACACAGCACGACCAGGAACAGGGTATAAACAATACGAAAGACGCAAGATGACTTTTGCAACTGGCGTAAAATCTAAAATATGGGAATATAAGTACGATGCCGAGGATCCAAATTTTCCTGAAATTCCTCAAATTATTCCTGGACAAAGCCAGCCTGATAGTGAGAGGGTATCAAGCTTTGTATACCCAGGTGGAATTTTAGCCGTACATTCCCAAGGAAGGGGAAAAGAGCATATTTGGAATGCGCTAAAGAATAAAAATGTTTATGGCACAAGTGGGCCAAGGATTTTGCTATGGTTTGATTTGGTTAATTCTCCGATAGGAAAGCAGCCAATGGGATCAGAAATTACAATGAGTCAAAACCCTCAATTTGAGGTTAAAACCGCAGGAAGCTTTAAGCAGAATCCTGGATGCTCAAAAGAATCAATAGACTCACTTTCTTCAGGAAGATTGGAATATCTTTGTGCTGGTGAATGCTATAACCCAAGTAATGAAAGGCATATTATTGAGAGAATTGAAGTCATCAAAATAACCCCTCAAATATATGCTGGAGAGGCAATAAGCCCTTTAATACAAGATGTTTGGAGAGTTTTTCCATGCAATAGTCAGGAATGCAACATTCAATTTTCAGATGAGAATTATTCGCGTGATAGTGTTTATTATGTGAGAGCAATCCAAGAAGCAACTCCTGCGATAAATGGTATAAAGCCGTCAAAAGATAATGGATACAGATTGTGCAAGGGGAGCTTTAGAACCAATCTTGATGATGATTGTTTGGGAGATATAAATGAAAGAGCATGGTCTTCGCCTATATACATTAATAAACCCTAGCCAGCTTCTATTTTTATTTTATTTGCTTCAGATCTTTTAATTTTAATTAACTCCGCAATTTTAAAATATAAGTTTTCTTCATAGGGATCAATTTTCTTGTCCGCAGCAACTAATTTCCATAATAGATTCATTAATTTTAATTTTTCAGATTTTTCATAACTTTCATTAATTTCCTTTACTGTTGGATAAATAGAAGTCGAGTTTTCAGTTTCATCTATAATTTTTTTAATAATTGATGATGCAGAAGAGCTATTCTCTGAAGATTCTTGAGCTCTTTTTTTAATCATTGCTAATTCGGATTTGTCTAAGCTGCCATCACTTATCGCAATTTCAAACATCAATCTCAAGGCAAGGTCAGAGTTAGACCCTGACTTTTCAACTTGATCAATACGTTTTTGAAAAAATTTTCTAATCATTAAATTTTAAATTTTTGAAGAAGATATACTTTTGGATAATTAAAAAAAGTTGCAAGCAAAATAATAAGATCTAATCTAACTGTTCGATATTTTATATAAATGCTATCAATTTCTGCAAGTTTTATTGGATCACTCATATCATAGCCAAGAACTTGAGCTAAACCACTTATGCCTGGCTTGATAGTAAATATATTTTTTCTGGATCTTGCATTAAATAGCTCTGTCTGATTGGGGAGCCCAGGTCGTGGCCCAACTAGATTTAAATCCCCCTTAATTACATTAATAAGCTGAGGAAATTCATCAAGTTTCACTTTTCTGATAATTCCTCCAGTCTTTAGAGTAAAATTTTCTCCTAGAATGTGTGTTCCATCTTGAGGAGAGTTTTTCTGCATCGTTCGAATCTTATAAATGTTAAATGGCTTTTTATCTATACCAATGCGTTCTTGCTTAAATAAAATTGGGAGCCCGTCCTCTATGAAAAGAAATATTGAGGCAACCACAAGCATGGGCAGAACTATCAGTAGTCCAATTAAGCAAATGATATTTCTAAAAGCTATTATGATCATTGTCTTGCAGTTAAAATATAATATGGAAATTATAAGATGATTATAGCTGTAACAGGAGCAAGTGGCTCTATTGGGATTGAGTTAATACCTTTTTTAGAAAGCTTGGGGCACACTGTAATTAAGATTTCATCATCAAGACCAAGTGATAACAGCTTGAGCTATACATTTAATCAGCTTGCAGACAAAGAAATTCAATCTAACGTAGATTTATTTATTCATTTAGCCTCTTTAAATGCAAATATAAATTCAAAAAATTTTAATGAAGAGATAGGCTTAACCAAAAAAGTACTTTCATCTCTTCCTTCGCTGGGTTGCTCCAAGTTAATATTTTTTAGTTCCGCTAAAGTATATGGAGATAATTGTTTCTCAGAAAATATTTTTACTGAATTTTCTGACCTTAACCCTGAAGATGTTTATGGCATCGCAAAAAAGAAATGTGAAGAGCTCATTTTTCAAGAATCCTCAATAAATGCACTAATCTTCAGATTGCCGCCCTTAATAAATTACTCAACTTCAAATTTAGGCAAATTATTAACTCTTGCAAGCAAAAATTTACCTATACCAACTTTTAAAGCAGGCTTTCACAATCAAAGAAGTTTTATTTCAATGGTAAATATCCAGACAATCATGAGTTTCATAACTAAGGATATTAGCTTTATAAAGCAACATGAAATATATAATATTTCTGATGATGGCTTCATTTCTGTAAATGATTTAGTAAAAATTCATAAAAGAAACTTTCTAATTGTTTTTCCAGATTTTCTTTTTAACTTTTGCATTAAGATTTCTTTTTTAAAAAAGCCACTTAAGAAATTATTTGGTAATTTTGCATTGGACAATTCAAAACTGAAAAGTGAGATGGATGTTACACTCACAAGTACCAAAGATGCGTTATTATCAATAAATCAATAAATCAATGAATTCATTCGTAAACACATTACATACGTTGGGAAGAAACTCAAAACTTGTAATTATGCTTGTTAATGACTTGTTGTTAGCTATGATTTGCTGGTTAGTTTTTGGCCCACCAATGGCGACAGTCATAGCGTCAGAATTTTCTACTGGAATTTTAAAAATTTTTTATACAGAGTGGGTGTCTTTTTTTATTCCAATTGCCTTCTCGCTTTCCTACCTATATTTTTTTGGCTTTTACAGATCTTTAATTAAATTTTTTGATTCTAAGGACTCTATATTTCTGAGTCTTATTGGAGCTATGATTTTTGGGTATTCTTGGTCAATTATGCATGTGTATCAGTTTCAGCTGGTTTCGACTACATTTATTTCAGTTGCAATTCTTCAAGGAACATTACTTGCAGCAGTTTTTTATGCTTTTTTAAATATATCTAGAGATATTGCAAAATATATTTTATATCCTTACAACACAAATAAAGATGCAACTCCTGTTGTTATCTATGGCGCTGGAGCTACTGGGAATGAGTTATTTCAATCATTATTATTGGATCCATCAAAGAGACTCATTGCCTTTTTTGATGATTCAAAGAACCTTCAAGATAGGCAGATCAATAATATCCCTATAATTGGATCATTCAAGAAATTAGAAATTTTAAAAAAGCAAAATCCATCCTTAGAGATTCTATTAGCTGTTCCAAATTTGCATACCGATGAAAGAAGGCAAATTATCTCAAAACTTGAACGTATTAAAGTAGCCGTGAGGACAGTCCCTTCATTTCATGAGTTGATATCAGATCAAAAGAAAATGACCGATATTCAAAATCTTTCTTTAGATGATTTGCTTCCAAGAGCCAGAGTTGCTGAGGATATAATTGATAATGCTTCCGATAAGACTCTTTTTATTTCAGGCGCCGGAGGATCCATTGGATCAGAGATTGCTAGACAGCTTTTGAAGCATAGCCCAATGAGATTAATTTTATTTGATGTATCTGAATTTAATTTATTTAATATTGAGAGACAATGCATAGCAATAAAAACAGCGCGGAATTTATCAACTGAAGTTATCCCAATTCTGGGTGACATAAGAGATAAAAAGAATTTAGGATATTTATTTAAAAAATTTCAAGTGAACCATGTTTATCATGCAGCAGCATACAAACATGTTCCACTAGTTGAGGCTTCAAATAATATTACCAAAGCTTGTGAAAACAATATTATTGGAACATATAACCTAGCTCTAATTGCTATTGAGCATGATATTGACTCATTTGTAATGATTTCCACTGATAAAGCTGTAAGACCATCTAACATTATGGGTGCCTCTAAAAGAATGTCAGAGATGATCATTCAATCACTTAATTCTTCTACCAATAAGACTAAATTTTGCATGGTGAGATTTGGTAATGTGATTAATTCTTCTGGATCTGTAATTCCATTATTTTTAGATCAGATTGCAAAAGGCGGCCCAATAACACTTACCGATAAAGAAGTTACAAGATATTTTATGACCATACCAGAAGCATCTAATCTTGTTTTGCAAGCAGCTCAAATGTCAGAAGGGGGCGAGGTTTTTATTCTTGATATGGGAGATCAGGTAAAAATTTATGATCTAGCGAAGAAACTGATTCACCTTTCAGGAAGAAATATTGCTTCTGAACCTGGAGGCGCTGGAATTGAAATTATTGAGGTTGGATTACGACCAGGCGAAAAAATGTTTGAAGAATTGTTGATATCTGGGGAGCAGGAATCAACAATAAACGCAAAGATTTTTAAATCCAGAGAGGGCTTTCCTCCATTGAAAGATATGGAATTGATGGTTGCAGAAATTCAGAATGCAATCGATTTAGATTTAAAAGATGATCTGATAAATATTTTTAAACAACATGTAGAGGGCTATAGTTATGCAAAATTATAATTTGTTATTTTGTTTTTTATTTTTTTCATTAAATATTTTTTCTGAATCTCTCTCTCATTTGCAAATTGATGATGGGTTTAAAATTTCAATTTTTGCTAACAATATAGATTCACCCCGTCAATTAGCTGAAGGTTCTGATGGGAGGATATATGTAGGATCAAGAAGCTCAGGAAAAATTTATGCAATCAGAGATACAGATAAGAATGGAGTTGCTGATGAAAAAGTTTTGATTGCCGAAGACCTTACTTACGCAACTGGAGTAAGCATGCATGAGGGACATTTATATTTTTCAGAAATTGATAAGATTTGGAGAGTTGAGGATGTTGCACAACAGTTAAATAAAAGTAATAACTCTAAACCAATTAAAACATTAGTTACAGATAACCTGCCATCTGATAAATGGCATGGTTGGAAATGGATTAAGCATGATGAAGAAGGAAACCTGTATACCAATGTTGGCGCCCCATGCAATGTTTGTGAATCAGAGGATAAAAGATTTGCAACTATTCTGCGTTTAAAAAATAATTCTTGGGAGTATGTTGCAAGAGGTGTTAGAAACTCTGTTGGTTTTGATTTTCATCCAATTTCTCAAAAACTATATTTTACTGATAATGGAAGAGATTGGCTGGGTGATGACTCTCCCTCATGTGAGTTAAATAAAGTAGAGTCAGATGGAGCATTTTTTGGATTTCCTTATAAGCATGCAAAAAATATTCTTGATCCAGACTTTGGTAAATTGAATCCAGGTTTCTCATTTATTGATCCCATAGCAGAACTTGGCGCTCACGTTGCGCCAACCGGCATGACTTTTTATAACAAAGAAATGTTTAAAGAGTTTCAAAATAACATATTTATTACCCTTCATGGTTCTTGGAATAGGTCATCTAAGGTTGGGTATAAAGTTATAAGAGTCGAATTAGATAATGAGGGCAATGTTTATTCAATTAATGATTTTATAACTGGATGGCTTAAAGAAGAAAGGGTTATTGGCAGACCATCATCACCTTTTGTGATGAGCGATGGAAGTATTTTAATAGCGGATGATAAAGCAAATGTTATATATCGAGTTACAAATCAAGGTTAATAATGATAAAGGCTATTGCTAGTTATGGTGTTGATCGATAGTTTTGTTACGCACCAAACTAATTTTTAAGCTTCATTAGATCTTATGCTAGAGATAAATTTTTAAATGATTGATTTTAACCAGTCTTTGCAAATCGCCAAATCAGCTGCATTGCTTGCTGGAGAATTTTTGCTAAAAGCTCAGGGAGGCGATCTCAAAATTTTGTTAAATCAAGGTCGAGACCTTAAGCTGCAACTTGATATTGACACTGAGAAAATTATAAAAGATTACATATCATCTCATAGCAATTATTCGATCCTAGGAGAAGAGACTGGCATCAGTGATAAATTGGGTGAATTCTTCTGGGTTATTGACCCTCTTGATGGAACATCAAATTTTTTAAGAGGCATTCCAATCAGTTGCGTTTCTATTGCATTAATGCATGAATTGGAACCAGTCTTAGGAGTAATTTATGATTTTAATCATAAGGAGCTTTACTTTGGACACAAGGGATCTAAAGCTTTTATAAATGATCAAGAAATTCAGGTTTCGTCATTATCTTCAAAAAATGAATCTACTTTAGTTACCGGCATACCAGCAAAAAATAATTATTCTGATGATGAGTTCAATCAATTGATATCAACTTTCCAGTCTTGGAAAAAAATTAGAATGATTGGATCAGCAGCAATGGCAGCAGTATATGTGGCAGCGGGAAAGGCAGAAAAATATCAAGAGAAAGGAATTTTTCTATGGGATGTTGCAGCTGGCGCATCTATTGTAAGTGCGGCAGGAGGAAAAGTATCAATAAGCAATCTTCAGCCAGATTATAGAGTAGATGCAATGTTTTCGAATAATCAAATAGAAGAGATGGCTTAATGGCAAAAGGACTAATTTGGTTTAGAGCTGATCTAAGGCTTGATGATAATCCTGCTATAAATGCTGCCTTGAGTGAATGTGATGAAGTCCTAGCAATTTATATTTTTTCTGATTCTCAGTGGGAAATTCATAACGAATCAAACATTAAACATGAATTTTTGA
>Ga0213863_10003397_pt1 | contig 10994 bp, 16 predicted proteins | sample PICome_8_FD_160128 | JGI IMG/M metagenome (GOLD analysis project Ga0213863, IMG submission 160128) | Coastal seawater microbial communities near Pivers Island, North Carolina, United States - PICO497 | ecosystem: Environmental > Aquatic > Marine > Coastal | place: USA: North Carolina... | reverse complement strand
AGTCTCCTTTTCGCACGGCCTCTGCAAGGCATTGATGCTCATCAAAAGAGAGATCCGTGTGTTTGGGAAGCCGTGACAAGAGTTTGCGAAGGGCTGCAATCTTACCAGCATATCGCGTGTAGCTCGCTGTTAGGTAATCATTTCCTGCGTGTTTAAAGACGAGATTATGAAATTCGTTGTCGAGTGCGATGTAGGCATCTTCGTCATCAACAGCTTTTTTATCGACCATCTTCTGGACGACCCTATCCATATCTTTTATCAACAGCGCCGGTTGCCTTTGTAAGGCCAACTCAAAGGAAGCAGACTCGATCGCCTGACGGAAATCACAGATCTGGATCACTTCCTCCTCAGAAAGTGTAAATACACGCGCGCCCTTCTGAGGCTCGATATCAACGAGACCTTCGTCACGCAGCTGCGCAAGCGCCTCTCGAACCGGAGATTTAGATACCCCGAGTTCATCTGAAACCTTACGCTCAGAAAGGACCTGGCCCATTTCAAATGTACCATCAACGATTCGGTTGCGAAGATATTCCAACGCCAGCTCTCGAAGAGATTTAGGTCGTTCTAAAGCCATATTCGATTCCCAAAAAACAAGTTGCAAAATCAAATATATCTGATAAATTAAAATTTGCAACTGAGATATCAGATATCAGTATTAACTACGAGAGGCCTTCATTATGTCGCAAATAACCAGTTTGAAACCGCGTAGTGACCGACCACTTGTGGTGATAACAGATTTTGATTTTGGCAATGTCAGCCTTGAGACGGAAATTCTGGAGGCCGCTGGTGCCGAGGTCGGCATCGACGAGGTGCGTGCAGAACTCTTGCCCGAGGACAAGGTCACAGCGATCGAGGAGCTGGTCGCACAATATAGCACCGTCGCAATGATCGGGGACGGAGTGAATGACGCACCGGCAATGGCGCGTGCGCATTACGGCATCGCAATGGGCGCAGTTGGGTCGGACGCTGCGATTGAAACGGCGGACATCGCGCTCATGACCGATGATATCGGCAAAGTTCCATGGCTGATCGGGCATTCGCGCCGGACCATGTCGATCATCAAACAGAACATCGGCCTGTCTTTAGCAACCAAGGCAGTCTTCGTAGTCGCGACCGCCTTTGGCATGGCGTCCATGTGGGGCGCGATCGCGGCAGACGTCGGGGTTTCGCTCCTCGTTGTCGCGAATGCCTTGCGGTTGTTACGAGCGCGCGACAACGATCAAGGACCGCGCGGCGGAGAGCAAGTTGGCGAAGAATTGGCAAAGGGCGCGCTGGCTCACGGCCATTGATTGGCGGAAGGCAACGCTGTATCAGATAGGCAAAACGAACCTCCGAAGAAGAGGCATTGGGCAGTAATGATAACAAAATTACCGAGACGGCTGTTCCTATCTGGTGCGGTCGCGACATTCTTGGCCGGATGCGCCAACAAATTCAGTTCGTACACTGGCCCTGACGTGACACGCCTGCGCCTCTACAAATCTCAACGACTGCTCGTTCTCGATGGAGCGCAGGGCGTGCTGCGCTCTTACCCGGTCGGGCTTGGTTTTGCCCCGGAAGGACACAAGCAATTCGAGGGCGACGGACGCACGCCCGAAGGAACCTATACCATCGACCGCCGAAATCCCGAGAGCCTGTTTCATCTCTCAATTGGCATTTCGTACCCGAATGCGGCCGACCGCGCTTTTGCGGCAGCTCAGGGCCAGTCTCCAGGGGGTGATATCTTTATCCACGGTGGCCCGAGGCGGGGGATCGATCCAACGAATAAGCAGGACTGGACCGCCGGATGTATTGCGGTCAGTGATCGGCAGATTGAAGAGATTTATGCAATGGTGCGCGATGGCACGCCCATCGACATTTATGCCTGACGACGTGCGTCCCACACCGGATACAACAAAAGTACGCCAACGCCACATACGACAAAAACATCGGCCAAGTTGAAGGCCGGCCAATACAGGCCCGCGATGTGGAAGCTCAGAAAGTCAGTAACGGCTTGAAATCGGAAGCGATCTACAACGTTTCCGAGTGCGCCGCCAATGATCGCACCAAGTGCAACAGCTTCGATACGATTGTCGCTGCGAAAAAGCAGCACACCGAGAACGGCACATATCAAAAGCGCCAATGCCGACAGTCCCCACCAAGGCATGCCCCCGAACATCCCGAAGCTAACCCCATCATTTTGAACATACACAAGGTCGAATATGGGTAAGATTTGAATGCCGGTGGCAAACGAGGATGCGTTGTCCATGACAAAGAACTTCGTGACTTGATCCACGAAAAGAGCGATCAACACGGTAGTCAGGCCGGGAAGGATGAATATCTTCATCTTTTTTTATCCGAGCCAGACGTCCAAAAACAGCATGATGACCAAGCCGATCGCAAGGCCAAGTGTTGCCTTGTTCTGATGACCGCTTCGGTGGGTTTCAGGAATGATCTCGTGACTGATAACGTAGAGCATCGCACCTGCGGCAAACGCCAAACCCCAAGGAAGAAGCGGTTCGGAGATCGTGATGATCCCCGCACCCAAAAGCCCTCCAATGGGTTCAACCATGCCAGTTAATGCGGCGATCCCCCAAGCCCGGACTTTCGAATACCCTTCGCCGAGCAGTGACACCGCGACGGCCAGACCTTCGGGCGCGTTCTGCAGCCCGATCCCGATCGCAAGCGGCATACCACCTGACACACCGTCCGCGCCGAAGCCGACGCCAACAGCGAGCCCTTCAGGAAAATTGTGGATCGTGATGGCGATAATGAACAACCACACCCGTCGAAGGGATGCTGCCTCCGGCCCTTCGCGACCTGTGCTGAAATGCTCATGCGGGAGTTTCTCGTTCATGAGTGCCACGGCACCCATCCCGAGGAGGATCGCAATACACACAATAGCTGCCGGTGCGGCCTCGTTCACATACCGTAGTTCAGCAGCATCAAGTGCCGGTATAATCAAGGAAAAGAACGATGCCGCCAGCATCACGCCTGCTGCGAAACCAAGTGAGAGGTCTCGGGTATCGCGAGACGGTACGCGACCAAAAAGCACGGGTATTGCGCCAATGGCGGTCATTGAACCTGCGGCAAGACTACCCAGAAATCCGAGCATGATGGGGGAGAGAGTGTCCAAATTTATATCTTTCGTTGTAAATCTCTTCAGTCGCCAGAATAGCTTGAGAAGACTTCTGTCGACCCGTCGTTGTTGATGAGAAACACGTCGTAGGCCTCACGCCAGCGGCTCTGATCCATACCAGGCGAGCCAAGCGGCATGTCCGGCACCGCGAGGCCTACTGCGTCTGGTCTTTCGCTGAGTAACCTGCGTATATCACCCGCTGGGACATGGCCTTCGATCACATATCCGTCGATGAGCCCCGTGTGACAGGACACCATACGTTGCGGAACGCCATTATCGAGTTTGAAGCGTACAAAAAGGCCTGCAAACATATCCTCACCTGTGGGTTCAAAGCCGTTTTCTTCGAGGTGTTTCATCCACGCTAGGCAGCACCCGCAGCCATTCGTCTTAATAACTTCAATTTGGGTCGCTTGGGCGATGGCCTGAGCGGCGAAGCTCATTGAAAAAAGGGTTGCGAGCGTAAAAAGCTTCATGAGGATTGTTCTCCGGTTCTTGCAAGGACGCGGCGGATTTTTGGCACCGCGAATTCCCGTTGTTCATGGTAGTCTATTGTGCCGGAAAACTGCCCCTCAGCATCAAAGAGAAAGACGCTTGCCGTATGGTTCATCGTATAGTCGCCGTCCGTGGCGACCTTTTCATAGCGCGCACGGAAGCCAGCGGCAGCGCGCGCTGTCTCTTCAAGCGTCCCGTTCCAGCCTTGGATAGCAGGGTGAAAATAATTGACATATTCCGCCATGGCGTCCACGGTATCGCGCTCCGGATCGACCGTGATGAACACGACGTTCATGTCCGCAACATCATCTCCAAGGTCGTCAAGCCAGCCAGAAATATCCGACAATGTGGTTGGGCAAACATCGGGGCAGTATGTGAAGCCAAAAAACACCATGGATGGATTGCCCAGAAGCGACGCGGGTCCGACGGTTGCACCGCCTTGATCGGTCATCTGAAAGTCCATCTGGGTGAGCGGCAAGGGTCGCTGAGCTACAGGTTCAGGCGCGCCGGGACCGTTCACTCGCCACCAGCCAATAAATAGCGTGAGCGCAAGCGCCCCGCTTATTGCGGCACCATAAGTGAAAAGGGTTCTTCGGTTCATCAGCCTTCCGGACCGAGCGCCGCAATGCCAAAAATTGGAACGTCAACAGTCAGTGTCCCGCCATCGGCAAAGTTTAAGGTTAGCTGAAACGTCTCGCCTTCGATCATCTTGGCTTGCAACCGCATCAGCATCGCATGCATGCCGCCTGGCTCCAGCGAGACACTCTCGCCCGGAGAAATGTTGATTTCACCGACAGGGCCCATGGAACTGACACCATTTGAATCAGTCGTGGTTTCGTGGATGTCCGGCATCATGGCCAATGGGGTTTCCAGCCCGACCAATGTCACCGGGTCAGTGCCCGTGTTGCGCAGGGTCATGTAGGCTACGCCCGGACGGTTGGTACCGATAGACGCGCGGGCCCATGCGTCTTCGATCACAATGTCTTCCGAACCCGCAAGGGAAGCTGTAGGCAATCCGACCAGAATACTGAATGCAAGGGCATGGAAGGTAGATTTTCTCATAGGTTTGTTCCTGATAGTTTTCTGTTCAAGATCCACTCGCGGCGACTTCCGCTGCGACGAGGGCGCGCAACTCGTCAGCGCCGAAGGGATCTAGGGGTTTGCCGTTTACGAAGAAGGTGGGGGTACCACGCACGCCGACAGCGTCGACATCTGCGCGATCTTGATTGAGAACGCCAACCGTCTGTGGTGCCATCATTTGGGCTTTCGCGGCTTCCGCGTCCAGGCCAGCCTGTTCAGCAATTCCAATGATCCGACCGGGGTCTGGCGCGCCATGGGAGGCCCAACGGGGCTGATACTCTAGGAGTGCTTCGAGGACCGGCTCGAAAATGCCCTGCATGCGGGCCGCCTCAAGGACACGTATGGCCTGCTCTGAGCCTTCCCCGTGAAAGGGCGTATATCTCAGCACAACACGCACTGCGCCGTCATATTCGGCCAGTATGTCCTTCACAATCGGATGAAAAGCGCGGCAGGCTTCGCAAGCCGGATCGAAGAACTCGACGATGGTGACAGGGGCCTCTTCGGGGCCAAGGATAGGAGAGTAGGACCGGATCAGTGCCTCTGCAATTTCGGGCTGGACAGGTTCGACCTGAGCAACCGGCGCAGGGCGGGTTTGGTACCAAACGGCGGCGGCAAAGATCGCAAGGCCAACGATTAGGACCGATAGAACGACTGATTTGTTTTTCATGTGCGCTGCTCCTTCAGGGAGAAAATGGACAGGATCGCGATCAGCCCAAAGGCGACCAACGACAAAAGTGGGATTGGGACGCTGAGGAAGACCTGATTGTCATCGGTGCAGGACGGACCGGTCGCAGTGCAGGGTTGGATACGCTCCGGGAGGAGCCCGATATAAAGGCCCAGATGCCAGAGTGCGATGGCGGCCCCACCAAGGGCGAGCGCAACACCGTAGCGACCGACCCGGTGATCATCCCACCAGAGACCGAGGCCCAACACGACGGCCAGAGGGAACATAAACGCACGCTGAAACCAGCACAGATTGCACGGAGCCTGCCCCAGAACCTCACCTATAAAGAGCACGGCCAGCGAACTCCCCAAAGCGACGATCCACGCGGCGGTCAAAGCCGTCTCTTTTGACATCACCCGTCTCATATCGACATCCGCGCCTTCAGATCGGCAAGGATTTCCTCTGCCGGTGTGCCGTAGACCCACGCCCCCACATATCCGCCTTGCGGATCAAAGAGGAACAGCTGAGACGAATGCCCCATCGTGTATCCGTCGGGCGATGCCGCTTCCTCGATTTTCTCAAAGTACACACGGAAGGTTTCAGATGTTCGCTTGATCTGATTGGCCGTACCGGTCAGCCCAATGATGTTTGCGCCAAACGCCGGTACGAACTCTGCGAGTTGTTCGGGCGTATCACGTTCGGGATCAATTGAAATAAAGAGAGGCTGGACTTGGGCCGCGTCAGAGCCGAGCGCATCCATGACGGCGGCAACCTCGGCCATAGTCGTGGGGCACACATCGGGGCAATTCGCAAAGCCGAAGAAGACGAGCAACCAGCGCCCCGCGAAATCTTCGTCCGTCTGAACTATGCCTCGGTGATCGGTCAGTTCGAAGTCGGCTTGGAACGCGGGCGCATCAGCGCGCTGTTCCTCTCTGATAGAAACCTGCAAAAAAATGAACCCAACAACCACGATCGCGGTAAGTCCCCAAAGCATTTTTTGTAACGTAGAAAATTTCATTGGTTGTATTGCGCCCGATTCCGCCCATTTTTAAAGCGTTCTAAATGTTCTAGCTGCTAGAGGTTCAAGTTGTATTTCGGCATTGCGGCAGCGTGTCACGGATCTGTGATTACCGTGCTGGCTTGCGGATGCCAATAGCTATAGCTACCAACGCTATAGATATGGAGGTCACATGCTGACAATTGGAAGTTTGGGAAAGAAGACCGGAACAAAAGTTCAGACTGTCCGGTATTACGAACAGATCGGCCTGATGCCCGAACCAGGTCGCACCGAAGGCGGGCAGCGGCGCTACGGGGATGCGGAAGTTGACCGCTTGTCCTTTATCCGGCACGCACGCCAGTTGGGGTTTCCCCTTGAAGCGATCCGCGAGCTTCTCGATCTCAGTGATAATCCCGACCGCTCCTGCCATGAGGCGGATTCCATCGCCCGGCGGCAACTCAAGCAGGTAGAACTAAGGATGGATCGGCTGAAAGCGCTACGCACAGAGTTGAAGCGCATGATCCACGAATGCAGCGGAGGCAATACGGCGGACTGCAAGGTTCTCGAGGTCTTGCGCGATCACTCAGAGTGTCTGACCGACCACGATGAAATTGGGGCTTAACCGTTTCCACGGCTCTCAAGCTACCAAAACGAAAAGAACCCTTGAACCTAAAGTCACTGTAGCAATTACATCTATCTCAAAGGCGATTCGAGGAGATGAAAATGAGCGCTGATGATCCGTTGTTAGCAGCAACCCCAATCCTGAACTTCAACCACCCGTCGATTGCACAACTGATCGAGGACCGAGGGTGGAAAGCCCTTTCTCAGCATGACCGGATCGGCGCGGTCTACGATTTCGTCCGCAACGAAGTTGCCTTTGGGTACAACCGCGCAGACGATATCCCGGCGGCAGAAGTACTCGCTGACGGTTTTGGTCAATGCAATACCAAGGGCACGTTACTTATGGCTTTGTTGCGCGCGGTCGGTGTGCGGTGCCGCCTTCACGGGTTCACGATCCACAAAGAAATGCAGCGGGGTGTTGTGCCAGAAATCGTCTACCCCCTCGCCCCCAATGAGATCGTCCACTCATGGGTTGAGGTGCAGACCGAGACGGGTTGGGCGAACCTCGAAGGGTTTATTCTGGATGCAGAGTTTCTATCGGCGCTCCAATCCACATTTACCGATTCACCCAGCCTCTGCGGTTACGGGGCAGGCACCGACTGCCTGCAGGCTCCCCCTGTAGAGTGGACGGGTGGCGATACCTACATCCAAGAAACCGGTATTGCCCAGGACTTTGGTATTTTCGACGCGCCCGACGAATTCTACGCCGCTCATCAGCAGTCGTTTAGCTTCGTAAAAGGCATATTGTATCGCCATATAGTCCGCCATTGGATGAACGCCCGCGTGCGCCGGATCAGATCAGGCAATGTGCCGCAAATACCTGGCTTGGCGTTGCCCAATCATAAACACGAGGAATCGCGTCATGCCTCATGATAACGGTCACGCGCATATTGATCCCGCGTCAGGGGACCGCCGTGTCTCAATCGCGATCTGGGCCAACGCACTTCTGACGGTCGCGCAGATCGTCGGCGGGATCTTGTCGGGCAGCCTCGCGCTTATTGCGGATGCTCTGCACAATTTCTCCGACATGGCATCCTTGGTGATCGCTTTTGCAGCTCGGAAAATCGCAAGACGCCCTGCGGACGGGCGCATGACATTCGGCTATGGCCGGATCGAAGTTGTGGCTGCCTTGATCAACTACACCACCCTCATCCTCGTTGGGTTCTATCTCATCTACGAGGGCGGAATGCGCATGATCGAACCGACCGAAGTGGCCGGTTGGACCGTGGTGATCCTGGGATCGGTGGCGCTGGCCGTAGACACGCTTACAGCGCTGCTGACTTATTCCATGCAAAAGGGCAGCGTGAACATCCGGGCGCTCTTCCTGCATAACTTGTCAGACGCGTTGGCTTCTGTTGCCGTAATTATCGGCGGCTCGCTCATCCTGCTCTATAACATGTGGTGGGTCGATCCGGCGATCACGATCGGCATCGCGCTCTACCTACTTTATCTCGCCTTCACTGAAATCGGCAAACCCATCCGCATCCTGATGCTAGGTAGCCCACCCGACATCGACAATGATGCCGTTGTTGCTGCAATCAGGGAGGTCGACGGGGTCCATGATGTCCACCACGTTCATCTGTGGCAGATGCAAGAGAACGACGCGGCATTGGATTGCCATGTCGTGACGGCTGATGGCGCGTCGGGCGAAAGGATCAAAGCGGCAGTGAAAGCGCGCCTCGCCGAAAAGTTCGGCATCCAGCACTCCACTCTCGAATTGGAGGATCTGGGGAATGCACACGATGGAGCGCAGCTCTATGGGCATGAGGAGACCAGATAATGATAGAAGTCATCTTGATTTACTTAGGTCTGGGAATTGCTGCGGTGACACTTGCTTCGATCCTTTGGTCAATCGCTTTCCCCGCGCGTCGTATCTGGCCACCCAAGCGCTACACGTCGATCACACCAATTCTGGTCTGGGTGCCAACGTTTTCGTTGTTTGGCATTCTGATCATGCTTGGCGTCTTGGGCTGGGGTGATCTGGCGTTTCCCACCTGGCTGCGTTTCGGGGTTGGGATACCGCTCATTGTGTTCGGCAATATCGTAGTCTGGTTTGAAGTCTCGCATTTCGGGGTGCCACAAACGGGCGGCGCGAAAGGCACGCTGAGGACCGCTGGCATGTATCGCTACTCTCGCAATCCTCAGTACATGGCCGATATCGCGATTGTAGGAGGTTGGTTGATCCTTACTGCAACACCAACAACGCTCATTGTTGGAACGGCTTCGATCTTGGTTTTGGTAGCTGCGCCATTCGCGGAAGAACCGTGGCTCAAGAAGCAATACGGGTCTGATTTTGACGAGTATATGGCGTCAACCCGTCGTTTTATCTGAGCCGCCTCGCTAAGAAGCTTTTCGGAGGTTCGTTGACCCTTCAGCTGCGCGAGGCCTGAATCGCCCCTAGGGGCAGCAGGACTTACCTTTTTGAATCGGTGGGCATGGAACAGTTGCGTAAGAACAATAGACGCAGCAATCCCCCTCAAGCGGTTTCAAGACGGTCTGACATGATTTGCATTCATAGAACCACTGGCAAGCATCTGTCGGCATAGTCTCGGTCTCAGCGTGTCCACAATTTGGACATGTGAGAGTAGATTGCAGCACTACTTTTGTTTCTTCTGTCGCCATAGCGCGTACCCCGTCAGAATTAGAAATCCGGCCAATATCGGCAGCAAGATCGCATCGCTGTAGACGACACCAAGCAAGCCCGTCAGACCAAGCGCAGTCAGTACGACCGGCAGTAACGGTGTGAAGCAACAGAGCGCGGCCAAGATCGTGCCACCCACTCCTAGGGCCAATAGTTTGTTCTTCATTGTGTCGATCTCCGCAAATCCCACATAAAACGCTGTGCAGACGCCTCCCACATGGGCGAAGATAGCGCGACCAGAAAGGCGATGGACGCGACTGTAGTCCAGACGATTGTGGACTGCCTGCGCGTTGCACATGGCCTGCGCCGAAGCACCCGATACCATGCCCAAACGAGTGCAATCGCGACGCCGACAAGAATGAAGTCCCGGTAAGCGACGAATGGCCCAAGCATGGTGAGCCATGAACCACCTAGGCCCAGTATCGAAAGGCCGATAGGCAAAACACAGCACGACGCCGACAACAGCGCCAGAAGTGCTGCGAAGGGCATCACAAGCTTGGAAGCAACGCCAGAGTTCGCGACCGGTTGTTGATTTGCATTCAAATCCATTTTGCTTTTCTACTTCCTGTAGTGACTACAGGAGCAAGCAAAATGTTCACCATCGGCAAAGCGTCGGAACAAAGCGGCGTGAACATCGAAACGATCCGCTACTATGAACGAGAGGGGATTGTCCCAAAGCCCGGACGCTCCGCTGGTGGGCGTCGGTTATACTCGTCCGACGAAATCGCCAAACTCAGGTTCGTGCGCCGGTGTCGCGATCTGGGTTTTCCGATCTCGAACATACAGACCTTTTTATCCCTCACTCCGCAGTATGACCGATCCTGTGGTGAGGTGAGAACCATGGCCGAGAACCATTTGGGTGAGATAAACGCGAAGATTGAGAACCTTATGCGCCTCAGAGAAGCGCTCTTGAGCCTCTCCAAGAACTGCGATGACGGCACCGCAGACTGTCCAATGCTGGACGCTTTGATGAAGGATGGCTTTGGCGATGGCCTACACGAGCAAAGCAGCTGCTAGTTTAGGCTTCGCAAACCGCAACTTTGTCCTGCAACTCAATCATCTGAAGGTGAATTTCGCTAAAATTTGCTCGAACGGCTGCTTTTGCTAGTTTGACGCGATGCATACACCGGATCAATCTCGAACCGAATTCATCGGCGGGGGTCGCGATGCACCGAAACCGGCCGTCGATTCAATAGTACGCAAGGTCGGCTAGGTCCGCATAGCAGACATTGGGGTCCGCTGCAGCGAAGGTCCGCTTTGCTATCTGAGTTTTGAATTTGAACGTTATGGCTCTCAAGCCTACCACGTGGATGATAGGGCCTCTTAGGTTTAGAACGTAAAGTCATCTTCTTGATGACTGACCTGGTGAACAGATCTACTAACT
>Ga0213863_10003392_pt1 | contig 11005 bp, 18 predicted proteins | sample PICome_8_FD_160128 | JGI IMG/M metagenome (GOLD analysis project Ga0213863, IMG submission 160128) | Coastal seawater microbial communities near Pivers Island, North Carolina, United States - PICO497 | ecosystem: Environmental > Aquatic > Marine > Coastal | place: USA: North Carolina... | reverse complement strand
GGGGTTTTCTATTTAATTTTAATAGAAACTGGTTTATCCTCTTCGGGGATAACTCTAACCAGTTTGACGTGTAGAATTCCGTCTACCATGTCTGCACCACTAACCTCAACATCATCTGCAAGTGTAAAGGTTCTTTTGAAAGCTCTTGAAGCAAGTCCTTTATGGACAAAATCCTTTGAGTCTTCATCTACTTTACCTTCGATTGATAAGACATTTCTTTCTTTTGTGATATCAATGTCTTTCTTACCAAATCCTGCGACTGCAAGTTCAATGCAATAGTTCTCTGCATCTTCCTTTACAATGTTATAAGGTGGGTAGTTAGTAGTCGTATGATGTGTTAGTCTTTCGAGTTCATCGAAGTACCTATCAAATCCTACAGTAAGCGGTCTGAATTGACCAAATATATCTAAATGCGTCATATTTTTCTCCTATTATAGCAAGTTAATATATCCTAACCTCATTTGAGCATTAGGTGTGAGAACCGAGCTCTTTTGAAGACTTGGGGTCACTAGATGTCGGCGTTGCCCAATCCTAGTTCCAAATCCGAGCTCTTTTGAAGTTCTCTACTATATTATATAGGGTCTTTTATGATTTAATCAAGAGGGTTTTTATAATTTTCTGCATCTTTCTTTTGCATCTTTCAATACATCAAGATTACTTGCAATCACCACAGACATTAAGAAGTTCATATGATTCATATCGTATGGTGTTATCCTCTCATTTTTAATATCTGACTTTATAGCAGGAATGAAAACTGCAGTCTTAAATGCAAAAATTTGTGGAACTGAAGGTGATTCACCAAGAAAAGGATTTAGTTCTTTGACACAATCATATTTGAGACCACGATATGTGGTATAGATATCTGCAAGTTGAAGTGTTGTAAATGTAGTCCACTGAAGATTACTAGGCTCTTCAGATAGTGTAAACGACCACTGGTTCGGTCTTTCCTTTAACTGTAATTGAATCAACTTTTGTGAATGTTCTGTTTGGACACTGGAGATAAGTGTCTTGTCCCAACAACACGTCCACCCCATCATAATTTCTTGTTTGTCCCTCGAGTCTAGCACCAAGGTTGACGGCATCTCCAATGACGGAATAGTCAAATCTAAGTTCTGACCCCATATTTCCAACGATGCACTCACCAGTGTTAATCCCAATACCCACGTTAATGGGTGGAAGATTAAGCGGTTTGAGTTCTTCATTGAGTTCCTTGGTTGCAATTAATATTTCTTCTGCAGACTTGACTGCCATCTCGGCGTGGTCGGGACAATCTAAAGGTGCATTCCAAAAACTCATAATACAGTCGCCCATATATTTGTCGATAGTTCCATTATTATTTAGTATTATCTTTGTTTGCATGTCAAGAAATTTGTTAATCAATTCTACTAATCCTTCGGGGTCGTCCTGTTTCATATAGTGTTCGCTTATGGGGGTGAATCCACATATGTCCATGAACATGAAAGTTAACTCTTTTCTATCTCCACCTAATTTTAATAATTCGGGGTTTTCTGCGAGTTGGTCAACCATGTCGGGAGATAAATACTTTTGAAACTGCTTCTTGATTTCTTCTTTGAGTTGGTAGGTTGTATAGTATTGATTGAAAGAGGCATGACCAAAAACAATCAAGGAGGCTATCGATGAAAAGAAGGTATCGAAAAGAACGTAACTTGAAGTCCAAATATAATAACTCCCGAAGATTTGAAGTCCTACAAGTGTTAGACTCATTATCCCCGACAGAACTGTGGGAAGTTTGTAAACCATCACCAATATCAATCCAAGAACTATCAGAAGAAGAACAATTTCTAGCTGTTCAAGATAGTAGGATTGTTGTATACGAACTTCTGACAAAACGGTTTGGATATGGTTCGCTTGAACTTCGTGGGGATACATTACACCCACTGGGGTTGAAACTGGATTATTCAATCCCTCAGCAGTCAGTCCCCAAACAAGAATCTTATTATTAAGATTTAGGTTAGGTAAATCTACTGCAGAGACCCGTTGGAATTCGTTCCAATAGGTTACCATTACATCACTCGTTGGAGTGGTGGTAATAGGTTTGTCCCTACCCATTCGTAACCATTCAACACCTATCTCTGTAATTCTAGTTTGATATGAAGGTTGGTCTGATAATGCACGTAATGTCTCTAGTGCAAGAGAAGGATATACTTGGTCGTTTGCAGTAACAATTAGTGGTATTGACCTTGTTGTTCCGTCAAAGTTTGCAGTACCCGAAACACTAGGTGTTGCAACTGTAACTCCAACTCCATAAGTATTGTCCTGAAGAATCCTGATAGGACTTGATATTCCCGAAAAGTTCCATAACCAGTCCTTTGCATTTCCACCCCCAAAAGTAGAGTTACCTACGAATGGTGCAGAACCAGTATCCTTTTGTATGGTTGGAGCTGCTGATAAAATTGTTAATCTGTTTATCAATCCTTCTGCAAAAATCTCATCTTCTCCTGATTGTCTATCAGGTTGATTGAACAACATAGTGAAAACATGTGTATTAGTGTAATGAGTGTCAAGGAGTAAATCCCTATAGATACTACGTTTTATCGGATACTGTCCGAACACTTCAAGTGATTTTTCGTCTATGTCGACTAAGACAATATTTTCTGACCTGACAACTTCCTGAGATTGATGTAAAACATCAAAGTAAGACCAAGTGATATTCTCTACTAGATAAGGTGACCAAATTTTAAGTCCTACTAATACACCTATAGTGATTAAGACTGTTTTCCACGAGTACATTAACTAAATTTTTTCTGTATCTTTTTAAACATGTAATAGATAGATAATCCATAAGTTGCAAGGACTGTCATTGTGATTCCAATATAGATTAATTCTATCGGGTTGAGAAAGAGAACTTGCCAAACAAAGTTAGCAGCTGCCTCTGCATCACCCATCGCTTCAGGCATTGCAATATCATTCTCTTCTAATACGTCTACTATTTCACTAAACTCATCGTATGTAAGACATTCGTAATATTCTTTAGGACATTCTACCATTTTAATTTCCTTGTGTAACTGATACTGAACAACCGCCTACAGTTAAACAGTTTTGGGTGAGTGTATATGTTAAGTTTGTTGAACTATCTTGTAAAAGATTTAGTGTTGTAGGATAGTTTCCCTGTAGTGTAATTTGTGCATTATGATTTCCCGAACCCTTCTGCATGATACTACTATCTGAACCAGTTGCACTTCCATAGTAGTAAGTTTGTGCATAGTGTGAACCACTACCCGACTGGTGTAGTTCATGGTCTACTGAGTTTGAGTGAATGTCTATGTTATGTGTATGACTTCCGTTTTGATATATGTCTACTGTATTGCTGTTTCCCCATATGTGTCTACCATATGTTGCACCACCTGTTTGTGATACATTCTCGGTGTTGTTAGTCCCGTCTACGTCACCACCCCAAGACTTTCCTGGCCCCCAGTAAGAGACCCAAGAAATAGAGTTTCCATTTCCTGTTTGTAATAAATTGAATGTGTTTCCACCATGTGCAAATGAAAACTTAATTTCATTATCATAACCTTTTTGTGTTATGTTAAGGTCTACATCACCACTTGATACTTGTTCAACGTGGACGTGGTTATCTCCAGCAGATGCCACACTAGTCCACCCCAGTCCCATAAGGGAAAGTAAAAATAGAACTGCAATGTGCTGTGTGGTATCTTTCATTTAATCTATACTAACCATAAAAATAATAATGTAAATATTACTCCTTTACTAAATGATAACCATAACATATGGTAATCGTCTAGTCTCATCGCATCTTGAAATCCAGTTAACTGAAATTCGTGCCATTGACGAAGTTTTTCTAACATACTATTCATACAATTCTCCTAGTTTGTTTGTGTAATGGTAATATTTATAGACGAACCATCACCCACTTTAATTAGTGAACCTTTTTCGTCTGTAGTGGTTCTAATCGTTGCTTGTGCATAGATTGGGATTTTAATGGAGATAACTCCTTGAACTTCCCTGTAGAACCAAATTTGACCAAGACCCTTGTCAACAATTGTATTGTATTGAGTGTCTTTATCAAACCCAAATGCAGTTCCATCTATTCTTGCAACTCCGAAAGGGTCTGCCTTTCTTTCTGCATCGATACCAACCTTTCGGTCAATCTCCAAAACTACATCTAGTAAATCTTGTAAGAAATCGACATCTAATAAGTCTCTGTCGAGTTCTGAATATTCCAACTCATCGTCTTCAAAGTAATCTTCCTCTAAATCATTGAACTCTAAAAAGTCCACGTCTAGAATGTTGTTACTATCATTTTCGTTGTTAGACGATTCTTCTGCAACTTGTTCTTGCACCTCTTCGGGTGGATTCACAATAAACATATTGTCAATCATATTTGCATCTATTCCATTCACTGTCACTGGTTTAGTAGGTGAATCGTCAAAAGTAGACACCATAGTTGCCTGATACGCTTCTTCTAGTGTCACACTTCCACCAGCATTACTCACTATAATCTTACCCGAAGGATTACCAAATCTATCAGGCAAAAGTATAACAAGTGACCTTCCGATTTCATCAATACTTGTAGTGAAATCTGTTCCAACCACAGCAATCTGTGCTGTAGGTGTCGACACTTTAATATTACTTTTCTTTATCTTACCACCGAATCCCGAAGCAAATCGAGCAGTGCCTTGTGCCATTCGTATAGCCATTTTGGATTTGGAAGGGTCGGGGTCGTAATACACCTCGTCTATCCAAACCTTGGAGTGTTCTGTTAAGTCCAGTCGTTCTTCACCTTTGAACTCAATCTTCATTCTCCCATTCTGAGTTTGTGCTGTATCATACATCAACACTTCGGGTAAATAAGCTGCACTGACAATAGAAGACTCTCCGTCTCTCTGAAGTCCTGCTGAACCCGATTGTTCTATAATCTCACCTATCGGTTCACCTGAAAGTGAACCAATAAGTAAAAGATTAATCGTTAGAGTCTTTCTGAACGATGTCAATATCTGCATTAGAAGTCACGAATGACACATCAATAATACCACTACACAATGAACCACTTGGACAACCAGCATCTGAACCACTCTTCTGAATGATGTCGATGTCATTTGTTGAACCAGTTAAGACTGCAGTGATACTGTTATCAGATGCATCTGCTTGGATTGTGTTGATATCATTTGATGAACCTGTCACAGTCCAGTTCCAAACTGCATTGTCACTATCTATTTTAGTAGTGAATACGTTTGATGAACCAGTAAGTGCTAAATCCCAGTTAAGATATTCTGCAGATGCATCATATCCAACATCAATGTCAAATGTGTTAGATGAACCTGTCACAGTTCCTAACATATTTAAATAATCAGCACTACCAACATATCCTACATTCCAGTCCATTGAGTTAGAGTCACCAGTAAAAGTTAAGTTTACTGTGGCATTATCTGCAATGAATGGGCCGTATAATTTGTTTGAGTCCCCGTCCTGTAATAGTGTTAAACTATTGGTTGCACCAGTCAAAATCATATCAATTGATGAACTTGAGAAATCATCTCCACCAACTTTGTTTGCATAACCTTTTTGAGTTATGTTTAAAGTTAAATTGTCACCTGACTGTTGAATCCAAATCTCGTTATCATCTGCAGCTGCAGATACGATTCCAGTTAACCCTAATGATAAACATAATAAAAGAAGTTTATTCTTCATTTGTTTTTCCCTCTATATCGTGAAGTTCGTTTCTCCCATGAGTTCCATGGGGGTGACGATGTCCACCTGTTATTTCCCAAAAACCTCTATCGTGTCCTTGGTATATTAATTCTAAGACAGCAAGTTCAATTGCAGAACGAGTCGCTTTCGTGACTCCTTCATTTGATGCTACACCATCTTCTACTTCAACAAGTTGTGTATCCATATCCACAAACTTGAACACATCATATCCACCACCCGTGCTAAGAATCGTCTTCTTAGTTTGGACATTTAATAAAATCTCTCCTGTAAGTGTTGAGATTCCTCTCAAACTTACGGTCACCACATCTCTCCTATAGGAGTTTGATGCACCGATGCCAAGTGTTCTTGCACCTCGTCCACCACTTTCAATGTTAGTGTCATAACCAACTATCCCACCGTCAAGTAGGATACCAGCAAATAAGAGAGGTTGGATTCCTGTTGGGGTATCTTCATTACCTTCTTGATTTGCAAAGTCTTCTCTTGCACTTCGTATGATTTGTCTCTCTCTTACAAGTGCATCTAAATTTGTTCTTTCTACTACTCTAAACCATTTACCCTTTCCAGCAGTTTTAAGTGCATCAATTAAGAATGCTTCTGCACCTTGGGTCACTGCAGTTGAGAATGATGCAACTCCGTCCATTCTCTTCCTTTGTCCTGTCTTATCTAGAAAACCATACACTGCAACAATCGGCATTGTCTCAGCAGGTGGTAAGTCTGTAAGTTCTTGATAGGTTGGTATCTTCACAACCTCCGCATCCTCAATACATGAACCTACACGTTGCATAACTGTAGAATCACAAGTGTCTTGCATAGAAGGAATACTTGCACACCCACTGGTGAACAAGACTATGACTAGTCCTAGTAATCCTACGTTTTTCATTTAGAAACTTCCTGTTCCAACTGGTATATCTAAAGTTGTTGTCGTTCCGTCTTGTGATACAATTGTTAGTCTAATAAATTCTGCACCATCTTCTCCAACCAATTTTTCGTATGTGACTGTATTCCCTTCTATTGAGAAAACACCATATGATGCAGCTTCTCCGTTAGAGAACATATTTTCTACTAACTGTTTTGCTATCTGAGCATAAATTCTACTTTCTACGTTTCTTAAAAATTTTGCAAGGGTGGTATTATCTGCTTCCCTTTCTGCCTTTGCAATTCTATCTTCTATGTCTTGTGCTATCTTATCACGTCTTGATTTTTCTTGATTCTCAATTGTGAGATAGTGTGATGATTGTCCTATTCCACTGAAGGAAGGACTTTTGAATTTGTGAACTATTTCATCTGCACTTACACTAAGTGCAAAACAAATACTAATTATTACTGTCGGTTTTATCATCTGTCATGTTTCCTCTCTTTTTTTGATTCTCTTTGTATTCGAGAACTACGTCCACTTTTTGTTGTAGACGAATCAAGTCTTGGTCTAACATTCGCACTTGGTCAATCACTTTAATTAATGCAAAGTGTTGTTTTTCGATTTCGGGTTCCAATTTTTCTCCCACAAACCACCAAACGTAATATACGAAATACCCAAGTCCAACCATCATGACGATTGGAAATCCATAATCAGATATAAGTTGTGCTATATTTTCCACTAATCTCTTCTCACGTCAAGTTTCCCGTCTTCTATAAAGTTCTCTGCACGTGCAATTCTCTCTATATCGGGTCTGAGTTCTAAGGCACTTGACACTAACATGTCTATCTTAATCATTTCATTAGACATTGTTCTTGCACGATTCTCTAAACTCTTACAAAACATGGTGAGGGTCTTAATAGAATCCACAACACCTTCAAGTATTTGCTTGATAACAGTGAATATGAAAAACCCCATTACTAAACTTCCAGCAATCGGAGCTCCAACTTCACTTATCAATGCAAATATATCCATACCAGTATTTATACTTAAGAAATGTTCTGTGCATAAAAAAGGGGTCTCTTAGACCCCTCTTTGTCAATCACGTTTCAGTTTATAACTGGTCACGTAATTCATTGATAACAGCTGCTTTTGAACCACTCTTTTTGACTTTAAGACTCTTCTTATCTGCCATTTCTAAGAGTTGATTCTTAGTTAACTTCTTCAATTCTGCAACACTAGGCTTTTTAGCTGGTGTTTTTGGACTAGAGGTTGGTTTTGAAACTGACTTCTTGTCCTCTTTCTTTTGAAAAAAGTAAACTAATCCAACTATAACAATAATTCCAATTATAATTTCCATAGTATTACCCCAATTTATTTATCTAACAATGGATTTTTATCCTTTGCTTTACCAATTGCTAATGCAAGGACTTCTAGGTATTTGTATACCTTGGCCCATATCTTATCATCATGTGGTGTAGGTGTCAAAGCGACAATAACACTACAGATTGATATTACGACTGGAATTACCATTAGTAAATTCCAAATCCCCATAATGAAATCTATTATTCCTGCGAACATAGTATCCTCCATATGTTATGATTTATTTATAACAGTTGTATTTAGTTATTTACTGAACCGATTGAGTATTTTGTTGTCAATTTCCATTCGGATTTCTCTCTAAATGGAATGATTTTTATCTGACTTAGGGGTGCTTTTGGTTCTTCTATTTGTTGTTTTTTGACAACTGAAACTAGTTTCCATTGTTCTAAAAGTGACACTATAGTGTTCCTTCTTGCAATATCTGACTCGTCTAAGTTGGACGGCTTACCGTCTAGTTTGAATAGTTCTTTAAAGTGAGTGATATAATACTTACCACGTTTGTGTAAAATATGACAAGACTGGAATAGTTCTTTGTCTTTACGTGAGGCAACACCTATCCGTGATAGTGTTTCTCTAATCTTTAAAAAATCGTCTTTTTCGGGGAATGTGACTTCTACTAAGTCTTTTACTATATCTTCTTGGTTATCCATTATCTTTACCACCAGTGGTCATTCTATTTTTCAATTCACGATATTGTTTATCAGACAGTAAAGTTGCATATTCTTTTGCTTCTCTTGTTGATATCTGATAATAATCTTTAATTATATCGAGTTTTTTACTAACATAAGGTTTACTCCATTTGGAAAACCTTTGCCTTTTCCTAAGAGTATTTAGGAAAAACATGTACTGAAGACGGTTGTCTAGACCGTGTCTACAGTTCATTTCGTTAGTAAGAAAAACAGAATCTTGGTGATAAGATAATGCTTTGTTGGTTAAGAATGGTTGATATGATTTCTCTTCGACCTCATCAACCATGAGGTCTTTTTTGTCGTAAGAGACCGACTTTACAAAATCGAATGGATTTCGTTTAGACATTAGTTATGTCTTATGTATGAATCTACAAGTTCTTGACCTTTCAATGGTGTTCCAAATATAACTGTTTCACCGTCTGAAGTTGTTCTTCTAACGATTTCACTATTATATTGGACATCTAAAACAGATTTACCATCTGCAGTGTCTTCGGGTCTAGTGTCATACCACATTGAACTAAGTGAATGTGCATGAACTGATTTAACAGTCTTAGACCATTCTTCAGCTGCAATCAAATCTCTTTGGTATTGAACTCTCTCGTCATATTGTGTCATGTGTTATCTCCATCTCTATACTTAATCCTTGACTTGTCAAACAATCTATTTGCCTGTCTTTGCATAGACCTTTCGATTGCTTGGTCAAACCAATTACGAAACCATTGTCTGAGTTTACCCATTTTTGAATTTACACTCTGACATGATTTCAGTTAAACATGCAACGAAATTGATTTCACTATCCATTGCAAATGCAGATTTGTATTGATAATCTGCAATAATCAAAACACTTGCTGGAACACTAGAAGGTTCTAGTCTTTGTTCAAGTGTATTGAAAACTTTTCTGAACAAGGAATCGAAATCATTGTCTGAGTTTTGTGCAACCCATTTTCTCATTCCAGTCCAGTTCTTTTCTTTCATCATATCAATGAGAGGTGTTAGTTTCTCTTCAGCGAGTGTTGCAATAAGACCAGTGTCTATTACACCACCAACACCATAACGTTGTACCTCATTGATACACCTTCTGAAATCGGGGAAGAACTTTAGTATAAGTTCAACCAGTACCTTCTCGTCAAATTGTATGTTCTCTGTTTCACATATCTCTTTGAGTCTTTGAAGGAAGACACCAGCAAGTTGTTGTTTATCACTGGGTCTCATTTTGAAATCTATAACAGTGGTTCGTGAATGTAGTGGTTTGATAATCCTATTCTTGTAATTACAAGTAAAGATAAACCTACAGTTCGAAGAGAACTCCTCTATGAAGTTTCTCAAGGCAGGTTGAACCGAGTCTGCAGAAATGTAATCTGCTTCATCAAGGATAACAACCTTTGACCCACCACTAAGTGAAACTGTAGATGCAAAGTTTTTAATTTTAGTTCTTAAGGTATCAATCAAACGACCTTCGTCTGACCCATTGATTACTATAAAGTCTGCATTCATTTCGTTACAAAGTGCTTTTGCAATTGTTGTTTTACCAACACCAGCAGAACCACATAACATGAGATTTGGTATCTCTCCCTGTTTTACAAATTCTCTAAAAGTATTCTTAATACCCTCGGGTAGTATCGTGTCCTCAATTGTTTGAGGACGATACTTTTCTACAAATAAAAACTCTTGTTTCATAATAAGAAGTTAAAACCCCTCCGAATTAACTGTCATAAGAACCCTTGAAGATTGATGAGATGTCTTATGTCCCGTATGCATTGCAGAGACTAGCACAATACCTACACTATTATATAGGTTAAACATTGTATTTTGAATCAGGCTCCAATGCAATAAAATATTCTAAATCCACATCTTTGTTTTTAAAGTGTGAGATTCCTTTTGACGAAACTAAAACTTCATAGTTTCCGTCCAAGACTTTAAGGTTCTCAATCTTAAAGTTCATAGTGTATGAAACACCATTTCCTTCACCCACGATTCTTGAGAATGTGTTTGAAGTTGAATTTTTCTTATCAGTTACTTCCAACTTGATTGTTGTTCCATCACTTGATAGGATTAAGTCACCTACACCTAGAACACTAGCTGCTTTCTGCAACTCGTTTAGAAGTGTAGAAGAGATATCAATACCGATTTCTGCATCAGGCATTGTTATCATTTTTTCGGGTGAAGTCACCATACCTTCACTTGCATAGAAATATGCAAGACTTGAATTGTTGTCTGCAATTGTTAAACTTGCATCACCAAATTGAAAGTCGGGGTCGTCCAGTAAACTGGTTGCACCTAAGAATTCAGGCAGATTGTAGATACTGAAATCTTGAGGAAACTCCTCAGATACAGTTGCAACTGCAAGAATGTTTTTCATATTAGAGATTGTTTGAAGTGTATTACCACT
>Ga0213863_10003390_pt1 | contig 11006 bp, 16 predicted proteins | sample PICome_8_FD_160128 | JGI IMG/M metagenome (GOLD analysis project Ga0213863, IMG submission 160128) | Coastal seawater microbial communities near Pivers Island, North Carolina, United States - PICO497 | ecosystem: Environmental > Aquatic > Marine > Coastal | place: USA: North Carolina... | reverse complement strand
GGTGTCCAAGTAGCAACATTGCTATTTCCACCTGTAAATACTTTAAAAAATTCGTCTATATTCATTTTGTTTATTTGTTAAGTTTTGTTATTAATTCATCACAACTACGGTTACACAATTCCGTTGTGGGCAATATTTTTGCAATCAATCTTTATTTTCAAACTGAAAGCAACCTAAGCATTGTTCGCCACATCTTTGGTTTATTTGGTCTTTACAACAAAAATACTGTTCGCTTCGCCCTACAACATTGTATAACAATAATTGCTCGTTCAGTTCTTCTATTAAAATATGTGTGTGTATTAGTTCTGTAATTGGGGCACCTTCTCTTTGTATTATGCTTTGTGGTTTACCTAATTCTACTATTTCAATTATTCTATTTTTCATAAGCTCAGTTTTAATTTTACGCAACTATTGTTATACGTTACCGTTAGGCTTAATTATTCAATTTCATTTAAAATAAGTCCAGTAATAGGCAGACTTAAAATAAATATACTAATCAAACTAAATACATAGCCTCCACGCACTTCTCTATCCCAATTCATAGCATTAAAGTCTGCCATAACAAACGAAAAGCATATATAAGAGAATACGAACATAATAACTAAGCCTAACAAAAAATATAGTGCATAGCTTTTGTAATTTCTTTTTTTACTCATTTTACTTGTCTTTAAAAGTTATTTAATATTTATTAATTTATAGCAGTTCTGGTCGCTACGACACCATATTCAACCACGTTGGCAACAAGCACTACAAATGCTGTAGTAATTGCTTTCTTATTTGCTTTTTGTCTTTTTTGGTTAGGTCTGTATTTTTAAAGGTCACTTCTATAAAATCACACATAGTAATATTTAGTTGTTCTGCCTTTTCAAGTGCATTATCTTTTAAGATTTGTTTTCTTATTTTCGCATTTGCTTTATCAAATTTTTCGCTTATCATCATAATTTCTTGTATTTTTATTAAGTTAGTGCCAGTAGCCAACAATGTATAAAATTAACCCTTTGGGTCGCTACGCTTAATCTTATACTTTTAGTTGTACGCAATTAGTTTGCTATATCAGTTCCACATATTCTGCAATTACCATTTCTATCCATAGAGGCGTCTTCACACCTCCCATTACTCCCATCGCAAACTAACTGTTCGCTTTGCCCTACAACATCGGTTAAAGTTAATTCTTTAACTTGCTCTATTGTTTGTAAAATACTTTTACCCATAGCAGCACTTCCCTTAAAGTACTCGCTTTCATAACCTTTATGCAATTTAAGGCTCTCTTCGATAGAGTATTTTACTTTGTCTAAATCGCTTAATTTTAAAAATTCTTCTTTATTCATTGTTTTAGTTTATTTAATTCGTTAAAAATCTTACCATAACCATATTTGTTACCTATTAGATGCGTTTAAACAACTAAAACAACAATAATGTTTTCCAAGTTGTACATCAACACCGCACTCCATACATTCGCTCTTTTCCTCTAAAGAATCTAAATCCTCGTTTAAATCGTAATCTAATCCCTCCATAATTATACGTTAAAAATTAATCTGGTTAATAATCTTACAATGAAATAGCTAGGCGCTAAAATCAATACCAATGTTTGTAGTTTTTTCATTTTGTTTGTTTTTAAATTTACCGCTAATATAAAAAAATATCTTTAATTAAAAAAATATTTTTAGTTTTTAACACAAAAAAAAGACCTAGAAATTAATCTAGGCCCTTTAAAATAAATTATTTTAGTTATTATGGAGTCTCTAATGCTGCGATTGCAGTTGCAAAAGATCCGTTTACAAACGCATTTGGTAAGTAGTTTGTTAAAGCAACTCTTTCGCTTACTCTAACAGTTACAAAACCATCTCTTACGTTAGTTCCATCTTCTCTAAAGAACTCAACATTTACACCTTGTCTAACCCATAACTGAGTACCTACTGCGAAGTTTCCGATTAAGAAAGTTCCGGCAGTAATAGCAGTATTTTGAATTACTTTTACTCCTGAAAAAGAAGGTTGTAATCCGTTATAAACTTGGTCTTTCAAGTATTTGTTAGTTGAATCTTTTAACAATAAGATTTTGTTAAAGTCAGTAGGATTTAACATAATACAGTCAGCGCTATAATTCAATAATGATAATTGATTTAATGCCGCAATAATAACGTCAAACTCATTTGCAGATTCAACAGACTGATAAAAAGCACCACTTGCAGAAACATCAAAGTCAGCTGCGTCAGTAATGATTCCGCTTAAATTAGCACCAGTTCCGTCTCCGCTTAATATTTGAGCATCTTCTACTTCTAAAAGTTTCTCAGGCGCTCTTGCAGAAAGGTATGATGTTAATTGTGGCGTATCAGCTAACATTTCCTCAGAAATACGGAAGTAAGTTCCGATTTTTCTTACGTTAGCATCAGCCGCAGTCATATCAAAATCAGATTGTGTTAAAGTAGTACCTTCAGCAGTTGCAGCAGCACCATTAGAATATCCTGATTCTTTTACATATCTTACAACATCAGACTGAGTAGATCCGGTTGCAAGTAATTGTCTAACGTGAACTGGTCTCGTTGGATCAAACTTGTAACCTGGTACTCTGTCCGCCGGAATTACCTCTCCAGTAAAATCAGCAGCAACAGTCATATCTGCCTTTAACTCAAAGGATGCGCTTCTTGCGTTACCTTTTGCAAGGCCTTCAACCGCTCCATTATCCAACGCCTCTTTTAAAGCACTTTTAAAAGTTACTTTCTTTTGGCTATTGAATTGTTTTTTGTTTGCTACTTCCATAGCGTCTAAACGCTCGTTTAATTTAGTAGCCATTCCGCTAACTTCTGATTTTACAATCTCGTTAGCCTTTTCAACAACGTTGTTTACAACGTCTGAATTAGATTTTTCAATCTTTGCGTCAATAGACTTGCTTATTCCGTCTAATTGATCTTTTAATTTATCGTCCATTTTTTACGATTTTAAAGAATTTAATAAATAGTTATACACTTCTGAATCATTGTTTTTTACTTCAATATTCGGCGAAGTGATAATTTCTGTCGGCTTCGTGAACTCAATAAATAATGATTTTAATTTTAATACTTCTGCTTCAATAGCGTAACCCATTTCGTCTGAAATGTCGCCTTTGCGCAATAGTTTAGAAAGGCTATCGTAACGTTTAGAGACTTTTTCTAAATCTACGTTTCCTTTCACGTCTAATATTTTAGCTTGGTCATTAGCTGCCAAAGTAACGGCGCTAATTTCATATAGTTTAACCTCGTTGATTTCTCTATAATCTCCCTTGTCTTGTTTTTGGATTGGTAATATACCTACACTATTTTCGGTTATTACTCCGCTTTTCATTAGTTCAACAACATCTTTTCCTAGTTGCGTTTTAGCAATCTCTGCAACAAAAACTAAACCCTTGTCATCTTCGTAAAGTTCAGTCATTTTACCGATTGGTTGATTCATATCGTGTTGATATAAATATTTAACCCTGGAGCCATTCTCGGCGATTGTCTTTTTGTAAGCGCCTTTCATAATTATATCAGAATCAGAATCTTTGTTTCCGAAGAATGATCCGTACCCTTTTATGATTCCGGCTTTTTCATCCGCATCGATTAACTCTCCAACCGGAGCTGCTTTATAAAGAATTGTATTCATATAGAAAAATTTTTGTAAATATACGATTTTTAAATTTTTTGATTTGCGCTAAATGAAACACCAAAACCAATGTCAGAAATTTCTACGGTTGTTTGTGCGCCCTCTTTAGGAAACACCGCTATTGAACAACGGCAATTAATTACCTCTTTAGCTGATCCTCTTGAATCTCCTGGGTACATCATTAAAGAACCTCCAACCATAAAAGGCTCATTCTGAGGAACAGGATCACTTGCACCGGCTTCGGCGTGTGTAGACCTAGTTCTGTCGTCAAAAGATGCAATCCATTCTTTCATCATATCAGCCGCCGGAAATATTGTGTTTGCAGATTTTAAAGTTGCAAAGTTAGCGGCGTTTGTTGCCTCTGTTCTAACTAGCCTTTGTGCCTGAAATGTTGAATACTTTGTAAATTGACTTCTTAATATTCTAGTCTTTTCGTCAATACCAGTATTTTGAAATTCAATATCAGTAAGTAAATTTTGCGTAACTTTTACAAGCGTTGCTTTTGCCGTTCCACTTACTAAAGTAACCCTTTCAGCACCTACGGCAGAGCCTAAAGCTGCAAATGTATTGGCCCACTGATCAATAAATTGATTTGGATTTATGCCCTTTTTAATATACTTGTCAAAATTCCTTGCGTACCATTTAGCAAATTGCAAACCAATATCCTCGTATAAGTCTCTGTATATTTTTATTATATCGCTAGTATTAAACAACAACTGAAACGTTGTTTGATTTGAAGATAAAAAAGAATTTACACCTCTAAAATATTGCTCTTTATAGTACCTCCTTACTTTAGATAATTGCCTTTTTTCGGCTTTGTCTAATTCCTTTTCAAAAGCCTTTTGCCATTTGTCTTTGTCTAACCTCAATTAGTCGTCTTTTAATTTGTTTACTTCCCTAATAGCCCAATCAACCCCGGCAGTTCCACCCCATAAGTTCCAGGCAACATAGCCGTTGTCCTTCCAAGGCTCTCCCTTATATTTAGGATCAATCTTTGCGTTTTCTCTGTGGCGATTAAATTGTGCCATTCTTTTAACAACATCCAAAGAAATGTTTTCTCTGTTTGCGAGTTGCGATGCTCTACGCCATCCGACCTCAGTTCCCGCAGTTACAACATCACGACCATATTTTTCACGCCATTCAATCATCCTTTTAGCGTTGTTGGTTGCAGATTGAGGATAATTATTATAACTCTCGGCCTTAATTATTTCGTTTTTTTTTTGACCTAAAAACTTGTTTACGTCTAAATCTATTGGATCAATAGGTAAATCAATCTCGCTTGGATTTGTTGGAATTAAATTAGCCGGAATAAAATAATCGTCTAGCGTCGCATTTTCTTCATCTTTTCCGTAATTCATTGCAGAACGCTTTTCGTTTGGAGTAATCCACCACGCTTTAGATAGTTGATCAACTACCTTGTCAGTTTCCTCTTGTAGTTCAGGAATTACAGAAAAATCAAATTCAATACAAAGTTTGTCCCCATATTTAGGCGCCAACCATCTGTTTAATTCGTCTTTAATTTTTATTAGTTCCGGAATAACTGCGTTTTGATATAATGCTTTTTTAGCCTCTTTCATATTGTTGTAAGAGGACGAATCAGTATTGTTTAGTAATTGTACCGGTACATTGTAAATATTACATAAATCTTTAATTGAGGCGTTGTATTGCGCTATTAAAGAAATATCAGATGCATTTAAACCAAAATTAATCCAAGACATTTTATTTGGAGTTATAATAATATCTCCGGCATTGTCCGAGCCTTGATGCTGACGTTTAAATTTATCTTTTAATTGTTGCGCTTGTACCTCGTTAATATCGCCCATTTCAGAGGTTAATAAACCCCTTGCAGTTTGGTTTTGTAAATATTTTACCCCGGTTTGTACCGCTTCATTGTTTGTTGTTAGTGAACGCAAACCCGCTCTTAATGGAGATTGTCCGTATAAATGTGATCCAGTACCATCATAGTAAGGATTGAAGTCTTTAATGTGACAGATTTCAGATGCGTCAATGTACTTTGTTCCGTTGTATTCTAGTTTATATTTTGACACCGGCTCCATTATACCATTAGATATAATTTCCATCACTTGCGACGGCATAACATACAACTCTGTGAACTTACCAACATTTGCTCCAGTATCAGGGCCAATCCCGTAAATGTATCTATTACCGGTTAATTTACCGAAAGCAATTAATTCAGTTAGCCAAGCATTGTAAGACTGTGCCGGATTTGGGCGCTCTAATATTTTATGTAATTCAGTATCTTGTAACTCAACCAATGCGTTTTTTTGCAATAATGACGCCTTTTGAATAGATGCTGCATCCATTATTCCGGAAGTTAAAGCCTTATATCTTTTATAATCGTTTTCGCTTGTCTTTTCATAAACCTGGAAAGGAATTGTTGTTGCCGCCTTTGTGATCAAATTTATTAAAGAATATATTGTTGCGTTTTTCTGATACCCTTGCGTAATATAAGAATCATCGTTTTCCCTATTCCATAAAACAGAATTACCTAACCAATTGTAAATTGCGTTATTATATTCCTTATTTGTATTTTGATTTTTTTTTGAAAAATTGAATCGGTCAAAGAATGAGGCCATATTTTAGAGTAATATAAAATTTTCGTAAAAATACAAAATTTAAAATTGTTTTTAAACTACAAAAAAGTTGTTAATTAAATTCCTTTCAATAGCGTAGGAAGTTACGTCAATGTGTTCATCGTGTTTAGCGTTTGGAAATGTGCTAACTTGTTGCAGAAAGGCTTCATTCCAAGTGTCTTTAACAAGAAAAACCCTACCGCCCTCAATAAATGGCGAGGATGCTCTCGCACGTTCGATTTTAGAGTACCTAACAAAGTTTGTTTTTATTTCTGATACGTTGTATCTAGTTTCACGCCTCAACAGTTGTACAAGCGATTTTCCGGATGCTTTAGGCTCGACTAATATTTGAGATATTGGAACGCCACAAGATTGCACAAAAGAAGTGACAAAGTTTTTTAGTTCAGGCATTTCCAAATACTTGTCGATGCTTTTAAATATGTAAAGATTGTCGCCACTTTTGCCGCTGATTTGTATTCCTGTTGGATCGTTTCTTGTGTCTTTAGTATAGGCGCCATCAATGTACATTTCAAAAGATATATCGCTTGGTAACTCGGCTTTATTTATAATATTAAACCAATCTTTGCGCCATTCCCCACCCTCTGGAGGTGACGGGATTTGTAAATACTGACCACTAAAAGTATATCTGTCCGCTTGTCGTATTGCTTCGAGTTCTTCAAAAGAATGTTTCTCGGGCCATAACGCATTGTTATCGTCATCCAATGCAGCCAACTTTAAATGATGCCATTGTTCACCACTACCGCCATCTAATAAATACCCGCTCAAATCATCTTCGTGTAGCCTTTGCATAATAACAATAATTGGAACGTCTCTATCATTAACCCTTGACCGAATGGTTGTATTGTATCGATTATTTATAAACGACCGCCTAACATCAGATAAAGCGTCATCAGGTTTTAAAGGATCATCAATTATAATTGCTCCACCGGTACCGGCACCAAATCCGGTAATTGCACCCCCTGAAGATGTTGCATAAACTCCACCGCCCTCGGTTGTGTACCATTTTTTTTGTGATTGTGAATCTTTTTTAAGTTGTAGATTCCAAATTCTTTGGTAGGCGTCTGAATTAATATATTCTTTTGTCATTGAACTATTATCTAGCGCCAACGAATCGGAATAAGATAAATGAATAAATTTTGCTTTTGGGTTTTTTGCTAGTGTCCAGGCAATGTACATTTTAACGGCTAATTCAGTTTTTCCGTATCGTGGAGGTATGTTTATTATAAGGCGCTTTATTTCGCCTTTATAAACTTTATGTAAGGTGTTAGCCAATGTTCTGTGAAACTCTGCTGCCTCGAATTTATTTCCGGTGTTTTCTTTGAAAATATAACGAGTAAAAAACAAAAGCGAATCTTCACATTTTTGTTTAATTATTTCGTTAATATTCATCGTTTAGAATGTCGTCTATTTTCTTTTTTGCTTCGTCAGAGATTTTACTTGTACTTACTTGCGCAGTCATTTCTACTTCCTTACGCTCTACATAACCTCGTTTTTTCCCTTTAGTTTTTAAATAGAAAATCGTTGCCGTTGTGTTTCCTTCTTTTATTTGCTTATGTAATTGAGATTCAGCAAAATCTAAAGTTAGGTTTTGTAATTCATCAACTGAGGCCCTAAACTCCTGGTCATTGTTGTAATACTTGTAAAAGGTTGATCTATTGCAATCAACTATTTTACACGCACTTGTAACTACTCCTAATGATTTTTCTAACGCTTCTAAAAGATTTCTTTTTAATATGTTGGTTTTCGTTGCCATAACGCAAAGTTAAAAAAATATAAATACATAAAAAAACCTCCTATTTCTAGGAGGTACAAACTCAAATTTTATGAAAAGAATTTTAAACTTGGTCGTTCTTAATTCTTTGCTAAATTATAATTTTTTTTTTTAGTTGTGCAAATTTATTTTCCGCACAATTCGCAAACTTCTTTGTCTGCATCATTATCATCGTCTTGGTCGTCATCAATAGGTAAATCAAAAACTGGTAGATCAACTCCCCATTCAACTAATTTTTGTACATCCCATTCATTTGCTAGTATATCCCAATCCCACTCTCCAAAGCCTACATTGTCTTTAACAATAAATTCTTGCTTTTGTTCTTCTGTCCAACCTTGTGCAATATCAATCCAAACCTCAAACAACCCGGCAGACTTACAAGCCTTTAAACGCATATTTCCGCCAAGAACAATCATATTCTCATCAACTACTATTGGCCTTTTCTCTAACATCTCAGGAAATGCCTTAATTGACTTGACTAATTTTTTAAATTTAGAATCTTTTATAAATCTTGGATTGTCTGGATTTTCTTTAACAGATGCAATGTTTACTTTTTTTTTCAAAAGAGTAATTATTTATCTTGTGTGAACCAAACAAAAGAGATACCAACCACCGCAATAAAGAATTGCAGACAATGTTCTGTTTCTCCGGTTAAATCTGTTTCGCCGAAATCGTCATCCATATTAGAATTCCAATAATTAGCGCCAAAGCAAATGCCGAATAAAGCAAAAATAGTTGTGTTGAAGTTTATGTTCATACTTGCCAGTATTTTTTGTAAATATACAAATATAATTCTATAACTTTTTTTTGTGCTTCCTCTTGTGTGTATATTTTTGGAGATATTTTTTTGTCGCCATTTTCGTTAATTTCAACTTTTAAACCTTTTTTTGTAGGTAAAACGCCAACAGTAATATTGTTATTTATGCACCATTGCATTGCCTTTCTATGTTGGTCTGTTTGCGAAATGTTTATTTTTTTATTTTTAGGCATTTAATTTATTTTTAAAATGGTACATCGTCATCGGTTACAACCTCAAACCTTTTTGTATTTAAATCAACATCCCTATAAACACCGCCGTTTTTAAAATCAGGCGCAATATCAAAGTCTCCTAATTGTCCGTTTTCTTTTCGTTTTACTTTTTCAACATAAATTTTAACGACATCCGAACCGAATTTAGTTTTTTGACCAATACACCTAAAAACAATCAAACCATTGTAAGCCTTATTAAAAAAGTCAGCAGAGCCGCTTATATCATACAAAGTTGGTTTTTTATAGTTTCCGTTTTCGCTTTCTATTTTTCTAGGGTGCGCAACTAAAAACAAATGTGTATTTGTTTGCTGACAAAATTGTGTAATTTCTGATAATACTTTTCCAATATAGGAATGGTCTCTTTGTGCTGAGTGGTCGAGCATATTCCAGGGATCAATCACACAAACATTAATTCCTTTTTGAAATACCAATTCTTTAAAATGGTTTAAAATTGCTTTTAAAGTTAGATTCTCTAAATCTATCTTAACCCAATAAAAATGATCTTCAATAAAATCTTTTGTGTTGTTTAATTGGTTGCCATCGCAATTTGTTTCGTTTAATTTATTAGCAATTCTTTTTATGTGGCCCTCGTATGGGAATGATTCAGGAGCAAAAATTGCGCATCTCATATCGTAGGTAGTTGCTAGGTTGCAAAATATTTGATCCATAACGTCGGATTTTCCACTATTCGGAATACCAGTAACAACTGACCACTCTCCTAAAGACATTTTAAAATATGTGTCAGAGTTCGGTAAACCTATTGAATAGTTTTTAACTCCGGCCTCATTGTAATTTAAAACCGATTGCCAAATATCATTAACATTTAAAACGCCCTCCAAAGGAAAGTTTTTAGCGCCTTTTATAAAATTTCTTAGTGTTTCTGCTCCCTTAGATATTAAAATCTCGTTAGCATCGTTATAATCGCCAAAATCAACGTATTTACAACGATACGCTCCAAACCTTCTAGCAAGTTCTTTTCTGAGTTCAATTCCCGGATTGTCGTTATCTGTGCAAAGTATTATTTCTTTTTTATCTTTAAAGTATTGCCAACAGTTGTCAAGGTATTCTAGTCTTTGGCTACCTTTGGACGCACCATTTGGAACAGAACAAACGGAATAAATACCCGCCTCGTGTAAAGTTAAAGCGTCCATTTCTCCCTCGACAATATAAATTTTGTCCATTTCTTTGATATTGTCAAGGCCATAAAATATAAGTTCCGCACCTGAAACCATTTTAAAGTTTTTTTGCGAATCTCTATATTTTACGTTTACAAGTTCATTCTCTCGGTAGTAGTTAAAGTTTACGGCTCTACGCTTTGCGCTTACTTGCGGAAAATACTCCATTGATTGCCCAACCTTCCAATGTTTTAAAGTTGGCTCTGTGATGCCTCTACCTTTAAACCATTCAATAACTGGCTCAGAAATATTTAGTTTTATTTTTTGAGGTACAATATATTCTTGCTTTTTTTCAAATTTTGTAGTACCACCCCAACCGCAGTTGTGGCAATTCCAAAGGCCTTTATCTAAATCTACTGACAAACATTTATCACGTTTGTTTTTTCTTGTATGACTACACTTTGGGCATTGTGTTTTAATTTTGCCGGTCGTTTTATTGCCGACATCAATATTGAAGTCTTGAAATGTTTTCATTAAGTTTTGTTTGTTTTCGCTAAATTAGAAAAAATATTTTAATTTTTCAAATCTGATATTTGTTTTTTTAAATCATCAATCTTTTGTTGCTTTAATTCTGATAAAAATTTAAGTCTTAAAATATCTAATTTACCAGGTAAAAACCAATCATCAGGATATGTTACCTCTAAATATCTCTCTATTACTTTTAATGTTTCCTCCATTTTTTACGTTTTTTTCGGTTTTTAATTCTTGTTTTTTGTTTTGGTAAAGGTGTTTTATATTTTTTTGGGAAAAACCAATAAGTATATCCAAGAATTGTATCGTAATTGAATTTTATCATAC
>Ga0213863_10003388_pt1 | contig 11011 bp, 8 predicted proteins | sample PICome_8_FD_160128 | JGI IMG/M metagenome (GOLD analysis project Ga0213863, IMG submission 160128) | Coastal seawater microbial communities near Pivers Island, North Carolina, United States - PICO497 | ecosystem: Environmental > Aquatic > Marine > Coastal | place: USA: North Carolina | collected... | reverse complement strand
AGGGGACGTTTCAAAGAATTTTCCATTATCGACCAAACGGGGATCGTTATGGTCACGCAGGTACTTGATCAAACGAGTCCGAAGTTTTCTTACCGTCCCTAAATAGTCCGGGTCTTGAGCGAGGTTTTTCATTTGATCCGGGTCCTTGTTGATATCGTATAATTCTTCACGGGGACGCTTTCCGTAGGCATGATCAAAGACTGGTTTTACTTTGGGATCTTTTCGATTGCTGACGATCCAAGCCTTGGTCGGACCGGCATCTTCATCCGCCAAGGTAACAAAGGTTTGATTTTCCAGCAGGGCATAACTTGGCTCTTTGGGAGTATCGAGCAGATAGGGATCTCCAAGGGGCCATCGGTTCGGACGAAAATTGATAATAAATTGAAAATCCTTGGTTCGAATCGCTCTTTGAGGATAAGGGAGGTGTCCGGGACGGGATGAAAAAACATGACGTTCCCGACCCGTGATTACCGCATCACGACTTGGGTCCACCTGGCCATTCTTTTTCGACTTCAGTACTTTCCACAAACTTCGGGCCGACATCACCTCGGGAACTTGAACCTTTCCCGCTTCTATAAAAGTCGGGGCCAAGTCGGGAAGGCAGACGAAATCATCCACCACCCGGCCACCTCTCACACCTGGCCCGGCAATGGCCAGGCACACCCGGGTACCAAAATCGTAGAGGTTACACTTACCATGTGGAAAACCAGGAGGGCCATGATCTCCGCTGACCACAATGATTGTATTCTTATATTCTCCCGCTTTCTTCAATTCCTCGATCATAATCCCAAGCCCGGTATCAAAGGCGGTAATTTCACCGAGGTAATCAGCCAAGTCCTCACGGATCTCGTGAACATCGGGCAAGAATGCAGGCATTTTACCTTTCAATTCTTCAGGATCAATCCCCCAAAGCTTTTTGCCCGAGCCCTTAATCCATTTGCGATGAACATTGGTGGGGCCGAACCAATAGGCGAAGGGCTGATCTTTCTTTCTACCCTTCAAAAACGAGTTAAAATTACCCCGGGCTTCCCGATACAATTCCTCTTTGGCATCCTTCACCGCGGTGCCTTTGGAAGCCCGGCTAGAGACATATTGCGAAAAACCGTTAAATTTTGTACCCGACTTTACAAACGCGTTGGCACTTCCCCCGATTCCGGCATTAACCGGGCTACCCGGTGACCAAACCTTGTAGGTGTAGCCAATATGGTAACCCGAATCCTTGAGCAACAAGGGCCAAGTTGGAATGTTCTGATCCCAAACCGCACCTTGGAGAATCGCCCCCCGTCCGGTCTCCCAAAAGTTACGCCCCGAAAGAATGGAACTTCGACATGGCGTACAGGAAGGAGCATTCACTGAGGCATTGGTAAAAAGCACCCCGCTTTTCGCCAACTTGTCAAAGTGGGGAGTCTTGGCCACATCATTAATCCCTCCAGCCCCTTCGATCTTGGCATAGATACTTGCCTGCCTACCCCAGTCATCTGCAAACGCAAAGAGAATATTCGGCCGATCTTTTCCATAGCAAGAAGCCGATGTCAGAAAAAAAAGATAGAAAATTCTAATCATAGAATACATTCTAATTCTTACCCAAAATGGTCAAGGGAACCCTTGCTTATTCGATCAGATTAAATGGGCAGAGAGGACTATTCAACGCTTTGCACGGTAACCTTCAGGTTATTAATCAACTCCATTAAAGGGAGAGCTGAGGCGATGATATCCTCCTCCAGGGAATCCACCGAAAAAGTAATCCGGTCAGCCGGGCACTTGACCAAGCCTAGTGCAGAATCAAGATTTACCCACTGATCATCCATATAAAATTGGGTCCACATGTGATAAACCAACACATCTTTTTGATCTTCAAATTCATCGGCGTAAACCAAGCCGGTTACCACCCGACTGGGAATGCCTAAGGCACGGCCCAATGCCGCAAGCAACATAGAATGCTCCGTACAATCACCCTCTTTATTCCTAGCGACTTCACCGGCGGTGGCGAACCCAACCCCGTAATTCTTGTTGGTTATATAGCGAAAAACAAATTGGGTAAGTTTATTGGCAATCGCTTTCGGGCTCTTTGCCTTCCCTTTCGCCTGCTTGGCAAGTTTCTGAATCAGTAAATCATCCGAATCAAGGTATACATTTGCCGAAAGAAAAGGTTTCAAATCAATTTCCTTACCTCCTTTTCCCCGACCCTGACTCTGATCCACAATCACCCGTACCGAGTTGTCATTGACCTTCTCAATCTTCTGGCCAGTTCCTTCAAACAGTTTAGCTGACCATTTCCCTTTGATTGCTTCCATGATAAAAATATTTTTTTCGCTTTTCGGTACCGCTGCATTCAGGGAAACGACAGAGTTCAACAAAAGCTCATGAGCGTCTTCATCCATCTTTTTGGCCTTCTTTTTCGGTACCTCAATGATGGAAATTTTCATTCCTCCCATGTTCATCACGGTTTTGAGGGCTATACAATTTTCATCAAACCATGACTTTGTAATCATAGATCCAAATGGACTTTTTAATTCCATATCCACCTCAAAGGCTTTAATCTTTTTCTCCCCGATCTGAATCGGTTTTTCCCCAAAGCAAATAATATTTGCCTTAACTGGTTTTTTCATTCCCAGGTCAGGAGAGTAAACTTTAAGTTCATAAGTTTTTCCCGCTTCCTCGAATCCATTTTCCAGAACCTGCTTACGGAGCCCCCAACTCATACCTCCCTCGGGATCAAAAGGATATCTGGTTTCTTTTCCTGAAATGAACTGTTTTTCATAAACGACCAATTCCTTCCCTTCCACTCGCCCCTTCTTGAGCATGGGAATTCCCGCCATCTTGGTCTCACTGGAAAAATCGATTAGTTCTCCACTTATTTTTTCAGTTGTTTCCTGCTCAACCGTAATTTCAATACTCTGTCCCGCACGCTTGATCTCCATTACAAACTCATTCCGGCTTTTTATGACATCTCCATCCTTTTGCATTTTGTCCTGAAAATAGCCGACTTTCCCACCATCGAGATAAACTTCATACCACCGATCAACCGGAGTGAATTCTGTTTTCGCCCCGGCAATCTGAACTCCTGAAACCAAAAACAGGAGCAGCACACTTCGCCTCAATACAAAAGTAACAAGTAATTGAAAGAGTTTAAAAGTTTTCATACACATAAATGTCTTCACTTTCGCTTTCTTACTTATTGTACAAAGTTTGAATAAAGCACTAAATTAATCGCCTTACGAAAAACTTCTGGAGCAGAAAACCTACAGTCTAACAAAAACCGTCTCGTGGAGACTTTCCGCTGATAGAAATTAAATAAACTCGTTGATTAAGTTTTCCAGCATTTCCTGACGTCCACTGGCAAGAGTAGGTTCACCATTAGCCAAAGCCAGTTCCTCGAGCTCAGCAAAGCTGGCGGTACCGGCTTCCACTTTTGCACCGATATCCTTATCAAAGCTCGAATACCGCTCCTCCACAAATTTGCTAAGTCGACCATCTGCCTCGATAGCATGAGCAATCTTGAGCCCACGGGCAAATGCATCCATGCCACCTATGTGAGCGTGCATCAAATCAATCGGTTCATGCGATTCACGCCTACGCTTAGCATCAAAGTTCAAACCACCCGTGGTGAAACCACCCATTTTCAGAACTACCAACATAATCTGGGTGGTCATGTAAATATCGGTTGGGAACTGATCTGTATCCCATCCAATCAGAGTGTCTCCCGTATTGGCATCAATGCTGCCAAGTGCATCCGCGTTGGCGGCTACCGTCAGGTCATGCTCCACCGTGTGGCCGGCCAAAGTAGCATGATTGGTCTCGATGTTTAATTTAAAGTGATCAAGCAGGTTATATTCGCGAAGGAAATTCAGGCAGGCCGCGGAATCGCTGTCATACTGGTGCGTGGAAGGCTCACGTGGTTTGGGCTCAATATAAAAAGGTCCGTCAAAACCAATACTTTTCGCATGATCCACAGCCATGTGCATAAACGCAGCCAAGTGATCAAGTTCCCGTTTCATATCGGTATTCAGCAAGGTGGAATATCCTTCACGACCACCCCAGAAAGTATAGCCCAGCCCATCCAACTCTTTGGTTACCTCAAGTGCTTTTTTAACCTGTGCCGCTGCATAGGTGTAAACGGACGCATCTGGAGATGTTGCCGCACCTTGTGCATAACGCGGATGGGCAAAAAGACAGGCCGTGCCCCAGAGTAGCTGGACTCCAGTCTCCGCCTGTTTTTCTTTTAATTTTGCCACCACCCGGTCAAGGGCGGCATTGGAAGCGGAAAGATCATTCAATTCGGGTGCAATATCACGATCATGAAAGCAGTAGAATTCAATCCCCATTTTATCGAGAAATTCAAAGAACACATCCACCCGGGCAATTGCGTTTTCAACTGAATCGCTCTTATCATCCCATGGCATCTGGGCAGTTCCCTGACCAAACGGATCCGCTAATTCATTGCGCATAATATGCCAATATGCACCAGCAAATCGCATATGATCTTTCATACTTTTACCACCCACTTCTTCAGTCGGGTTATAATGCTTGAAAGAAAGCGGGTTTTGGGAAGATGGGCCTTCGTATTGAATTTTATCGCAGTTAAAATATTCCATGGGAAACAAGGGTTAATGTATTAAAGTTTGGATAATAACCGATTCCCTGCTAGCAGGAAACCGCATTTTGCGTATAATTTCTGTTGATATACGACAAGATTAAAATCATTCTTGTCTCTGTGAATCAACCCATCGCCATTGTCATGTCTGAAGTTTTCCTTCGCAGACTGACTCCCTCACTCACCCCCTTTGCCAGAAAATTGCAGGACTATCGAGTCCTTAGCATTCATCGCCCGGTTGATGAACTTGGTCCCATGCTTCAGGATCTTCAACCGAGCGGATTGATTACTGAATGGCTGCCTGAAAAAACCGACCAGCTCCTTAATCTCAAACTTGAAGTGCCGACTATTGTGGTGGCGACTGACCAGATCATTCCTGATATTCTCAGTGCCGATGTGGATGACTGGGCAGTGGGAAGAGAGGCTGCGCTTACTTTTGCACAAACTGGATTCAAGAGCCTGGCTTGCTTGGGTAATGCCACCCCCTACTCTGATCAGCGAATTGAGGGTTTTAAAGAATCCTTCTCTACCACTGACCTGCCTTTTTCTATACATATTGAAAGTGGTTTCGAGGATACCCGTTATAGCGAATCTTTTCACCGGCCAAGTGTGGAGATGAAAAAGTGGCTCGAGGGCTTACCCAAACCAGTCGGGATCTTTGCGGTGCATGATCCTCTCGGACGCTTTCTCTGCAGTGCCTGTACTCAACTTGGATTGGAAATTCCCATGGATGTCTCAGTTATCGGAGCCAACAATGACCCTTTGGTCTGCGGCTTAACTTATCCTATGCTTTCAAGTGTGTCCATCCCCTGGGATACTTTGGGGGAACAGGTGGCTACGGCTATGCAAAAGATGATTGCTGGTGAAAAACTCCGGGCTGACCAACCTATCCTCGTCCAGCCGAGTGGCGTTATACTCAGACACTCCGCCAATCACCTTGCCTTGGAGGATCCACTTCTCAGGCGGGCAATGTCCTTTTTAAGTGAACGTATGCAAACTCAGGTCTCTATTGGTATCCTGTGCGAGGAACTAAGTATTCCAAGGAGAACTCTCGAAAGAAAATTCAAGGAACACTTTAAGTGCACACCCTGGGAAATGCTTTGTCAGTTACGGGTCAAACAGGCGAAGCAATTATTGGCAGAAACCAATCACCCCATTTCAATGATCTCGGAACTGTCCGGCTTCAATGATGCCGAGCGAATGGCGGTTGTTTTCAAACGTGTAACCAAAAACTCACCCTCCTATTTTCGCAAAAACCGTCGAAATCAAATATAATTACCATCCATTTCAAAAGAAACGAACTGCAAGCACCATTTAAAAGTTATTTTTGTCGACAAAATAAAGTTGCTAATGCTTTTAGAGTTTTAAATGGTAATTTATTAATAAAATCTCCTCCCAAATAGAAAACGATCTAAGTGCACGTCTGACGAGTGGTAATATCTCAGATATACCACTAACCATGGATGGTATAAGTAAGCATTATGGAGTTAGCTACACTCCTGTAAGACAAGCATTGGGTGGATTGATTGAAGGTGGACTGATCAGGAAAAAAAGCAACGGAAGGCTCGAAGCAATCAAGCAGATCCATACTAAACCACCCCTGGAGTTTGTAAAAAGTAAAACCGTTGTAAGGGATCCCTCAAAAGCAATCACAGAAGAACTTGTGGAACTGAGTTTATCCGGTGAACCAAGATTTATTCGAGAAGAAATCACCGCCCAAAAACATGGGCTAACCCGATCCAGCCTAAGGCATATTCTCCAGAGACTTGCGGGAGAAGGATTACTCTTACATATTCCGAGAAGGGGGTGGCAGGTAAAACCATTTAGGCAGGAAGACCTGCAAGCATTCATCGAAATTCGTGAGGTTATGGAACTGAAAGCACTCGATCTAGCCTCAGAAAAACTACGCATTGAAGAGTCGAAAAAAAGACTTAAAAAGATAAGGGAAGGAAACCGGTTATCATCTGGGGGAAAGGTAACCATTGATAATTCACTTCACCAATTTCTTTTATCCTTAGCAGACAACCCATACCTCAATGACTTCTTTGAACGCCATGGCAAATATTTCTCCATTCTTTTTGACTGGGAAGGAAATGACCAAAAAGCTGGAAAGGAAGCAATCTCTCAACACCATCAAATCATAGATGCTTTGCTCGAGGAAAATTGGGAGTTGGCCAAAAAACGGTTATCCCTCCACTTACAAACCAACCACCCGGTGCTGAGCAATATGAACGACTTACAACCAAAAGGTTAAATGAAAAAACAGCTCTCATTTCTTTTCATCGTGCTAGCTTCTTCCTATTTACTCGATGCAGTAAGCGGAGAGAAAAATAGCTCTCAATCAAGTGTTATAAACGGTACAGACTGGATGGATACGGAGGGTCGTAGAATATCTGCTCACGAAGGAGAACTTGCACGATTCGGTGATTATTTTTACTGGTATGGCAGCAGTTATAAAAATAACCCACAAGGCAAGTTTCGCATGGCTGCAGGGCCCGTGTGGAATGGGGTACGGGTCTATCGTTCGAAAGATTTGAAAAATTGGGAATACCGCGGGGTTTGCCTGCCCCGACCTGAAAGTGGGTTTGGAAAACTGGGAGCTACCGGAAGATCCCATGTACTCTACAATCAAAAAAAAAAGCAATATGTCATGTGGTATCGATGGTTTATTGCAATGCCCGCATCCTTTCTGATGGTCGCTACTGCAGATAACCCAGAAGGCCCATTCACCCCATTAGGCGCCCGTGAAGTCGGAACATCCACTGGGTTTGGATCAGATATGAATGTATTCAAGGACGAGGACGATAAAGCCTATCTTATTTACTGTGACCACAACCAGCCAGGCACAGAGGGAGGAAACTGGCGATATGCCATTCGTATTGACAGCCTAAGCGATGATTATTTGAGCAGCAAGCGCGAGGGTGTAATCGTCTTTGACCGGGGGAGAGAGGCTCCGGCGATGACCAAGTGCAAAGGGAAATATATAGCAGTCGCCTCGGGCGTGCACGGATGGTCGGCCACCGAAACCTCCTGTGCTACCGCAGACTCCCCCTTGGGAAATTGGAAGAAACAAGGCTACATCAGCGAAAACAAAACCTGGAATTCTCAGGTAAGCGACCTGATCTACTTAAAAGAATCGAACCAGGTAATGGCCCTGTGTGACCAGTGGTGGATTCCTGACCGGGCAGACATAGATAAGTCACGCTATCTCTTTCTTCCCTTAAGAATTAACAGCGGAAAAGTAAGTATGGAATATTTGGAAAAATGGAATCCTCTCATCCACCCCAAAAAATCCTCCGACTAGTTCGCTCAAGATTCAAGTCAAAGTTATCCTCTTATATCCACACACACCAATACGGTCCCTTTCACTCGATTTAAATTATACCATCAATTTCCCATAATTATTTGTAGGAATCGACTCGTTTATAATTATTCAGAAATAAGTTACTTAATATAGAAATCCAAAATTTAAAATATAACTATTAAACGCTAATAAATCATGACAAATAAAGAAAACGAAAAAAATGGCACACAAGAAGTGGAAGATTCAAAGAACGCTGGTGTATCCAGGCGCGGATTCATTCAGGGAATTGGCGGTGCTGGTGCAATATTGGGCTTGGGGGGAAAGGCTATGGGGGCGAAAGCCCCAAAGGACGCGGACGGAAACATCATTCCCGGATTTGAGAAGATCAAGGAAGACCCCAATGCATCAAAGGGTTGGAAAAAAGTGTCCGACCGTAAAATCAAGGTGGGGATCGCAGGTTATGGCCTTTGTTCATTTGGAGGTGCCTTCTTTTATCAAAGTCATCCAAATGTGGAAGTGGTCGCAGCCACAGACCTGGATCCCGCTCGCTGTGCCCATTTAGCAAAAGCAGTTGGGGCAAAAAAGACCTATCCTTCATGTGAAGAAATGATCAAGGATAAGGAAATTGAAGCAATCTACATCGCCACCGATGCACCCAGCCACGCACAATTAGCAACCAGTGCATTGCTACATGGAAAACATGTCGCCTCCGCGGTCCCTGCTGTGTTTGGCTTCAAAGCTGAAGAAGAGGCAGAAGATCTATTCAATGCGGTTAAGAAAAGTGGAATGAAGTACTCGATGAATGAAACTTCAACTTTTCACGCCGACCTTTGGCTTAAAAGAAAACAATACCAGGCGGGTGCATTGGGAAAAATCATCTACTCGGAAGGTGAATATTATCACGACTTCGGCCCTAATGGATTACCCGGATACAACCCAAAGAACGGCAAGATTGATGTAAACGGATGGCGTCGCGGACTTCCTCCGATGTGGTACCCCACCCATTCAAACGCCTATTATGTTTCGATTACCGGTGGCCGCTTTACTGAGGTTTCCTGTCTCGGTACTCCTGGTCTCTACAATGAACACAAGGAAAATCAATGGAAGAATCCATTCGGTACCGAGGTAGGTATGTTTAAAACTAGCGAGGGTGGGATCTCCCGTATGGCAGTGAGTTGGGATATGAAAAATGCCCACGGTGAAAAAGGCAGAGTGTACGGACAAAAGCCCCACAATTCAAAAATTAATGGTGATCGCCCTTCCCTTCCCCCAGGCGTGGGAGCTGGCGGACACGGCGGGTCACATGGTCAATTGACCAATGACTTTATCGAATCCATCCTACTGGACAGACAGCCCACCGTAAATGTAAGCGATGCCTTGAACATGACGGTGGCAGGAGTGATCGCCCACAAGTCTGCCCTTAAAGGTGGTAAGTGGATGAAAATTCCACAGTACGATTTATAATCAAAATTTAAAGCTCACAGGTTGCCCATAGGGCTTAGATCGAATAGTGGACATATATGTCTATCTTTAGACTATTTATAAAATCCCTCCCTCGAGTAATGCTTATAAAAGTATTACTCTTTGGGGGCGGGCATTATTTGTTAGGCAATCCAAAGAAACCGGATCTGAGTAGATATTCATTATTCAAGTCCAGTGGTTGTGTTGCCTGTCACCGAGTTACCCAACAACACATTGGCCCGTCCATGGTGGCGGTGGCAGATAGATATGCAAGTGACCCAAATGCATTGGACATCATCCACCATTCCCTCAAATTTGGAGGCACTGGAAAGTGGGGTATGAATGAGATGCCTCCACAGGTTCAACTCAGGGAAGAAACGCATAAGCGATTAGCAAGTTGGATAGTAGAGATCAGAAAATCTCCAAAACTCGATCAATGGACTAAAGATGAAGAGATCGAATTGGCCAATAATCCGCAAAATCTTTTCGATCAGACAACCAGTCCAGATATTCAAATTCCGGAAAAACGAGAAGGTACTGTGGTCAAAGTAGGCGACCAACCCGTTATTTTTCGCACCTATCTACCGGGGGCAAGTTCGCGGGCAATCGCAATCGGTTTACCGGGAAATATATCTTATGCATTTGATGCCACCCAATGCCGCTTACTCTACTTTTGGAAAGGTGGGTTTCTCGACTTCAAAAAGTCATGGACTGGGCATGGGGGTTGGTATTCTCACTTGCTTGGTCGAAAAACATTCACCGCTCCACCCCATTTCCCTCTTCGTTTAGGAAATTCGGAAGAGATTCAAAAAGTTAAATTTAATGGCTATCGCATGGTTCATGGACAACCTGAATTCCTATACCGAATAGATCAGTTAGATGTACGCCATCAAATCACTTTTCAACCCAAAGAAGATATCATTGTGCAGAAATTCTTTCTTTCAAAAACAGAAAAGAAAATATTCTTTATTGGCGGGGAGAAACGCCAAAGTTTATCATCGGAAGATGGAGAGTGGCGAGGCAATGCACTACTCATCGACCCAGTCAGGCAGGAGGCTTTTACTATCTTCACTCAACTAATTCGATGAAGAATTTAATTCCCTCATTACTGACAATCTTTTTCTGGGCTACTCCCCTTTTAAAAGCTCGGGAATCATATCGTGTAGAAAGATTCAATTCACCACCCGGTGTTGTCTGCGAGACTACTGGTTTGGACTACACCCAGGATGGAACTCTCTACCTCTGTACCCGGCAGGGAGATGTGTGGTCAGAAAAAAAGGGCCAATGGAATCGCTTTGCTTATGGGCTCCACGAACCCATGGGCTTATGTATTGGAAAAGAAGGTGAAGTTTATGTATCCCAACGACCAGAAATCACTCAATTAATTGATGAAGATGGCGATAATATATGCGATTATCAGAAAACGATTTGTGCGGATTTTTCCATGGAGACAAACTTCCATCAATACACCTACGGATTAATTCAAGACCCCACGGGTAATCTATTTGGCACCCTATCCTGTGCTGGCCTCACGAGACCAGATGGCACCCCCGGCACTGCCAGAGGATATTCTCCTACCCCCTATCGAATGTGGTCCTACCAGGTCACACCCAATGGTCAGTTCATTCCTTGGTCTGCCGGTTTACGAAGTG
>Ga0213863_10003386_pt1 | contig 11015 bp, 7 predicted proteins | sample PICome_8_FD_160128 | JGI IMG/M metagenome (GOLD analysis project Ga0213863, IMG submission 160128) | Coastal seawater microbial communities near Pivers Island, North Carolina, United States - PICO497 | ecosystem: Environmental > Aquatic > Marine > Coastal | place: USA: North Carolina | collected... | reverse complement strand
GATTCTTGCCCGATGGTGATGATGATGATGATGATGATGATGATGTTCTCAGATTTGTGAATCGATTCGTGTATGCGTGTGCTCTGTGTAGAGAACTCTGCAATACTCAAGCGCACTACTCGCGCACTATTCGTCTCTCGTCCTTTCTCTCTCTCTCTCTCTCTCTCTCTCTCTCTCTCTCTCGAAAGCAAAGCGAATACAAAAGTCGTTTCAAAGCTGTCCTGTGAGAGGGTTTTTATAAGGAGAAAAAGACCGACGGCTTTCCTCAGAGAGAGAGAGAGAGAGAGAGAGAGTTTTCGCACACGAACACGTGCGGAAAAGCACGACCACGCGCGACTCTACCACATACATGCACGCTTTTGTGTTCGTCGAAAAGAGCGTCTTCTGCGTGAATTGGATTTTTGCTTTCGCTCGCGGAGGAGGTCGTCTGACGTCGTAATCCTCGTCTCGAGAGAGGGAAAAGAGCGTAATCATCCAATCGGAAATGGAACACCACCGGAGCGGTGGTTCTCCGTTTCGGAATGGTGTGCCTCGGTACCTCCTCGTCCGCGAGTTCCTCAACGCGCGCGTCTCGGAAACAAAACTCCTGTGCCATTCTTTGAAACGTAAACTCGGCGAAGATCTCTTCGGGAGCTCCGCCGTGAGCGGGAAGAGCAGGAGGAGAGCCACCAGTCCGAGGAGTTGGAAATTTTGGCAACGAGACGAGAGGAAGAGGAAACGAAAAGGAGGAAACGAGGACGAAAACGAGGAGGAGCGTCTTCCTCGCGAGAAGCGAAGGAAAGAGACGAGGAAAGAGTCGTGGAGAAAAGAGCGCGGGAAGTTAGCCACGCACGAGTGGTTGGCGAAGAGGTGCGCTCACTTTTCTCTTCTTCTTTCGATTTTGCGTCTCGATTTTATATTTCGTTCGCTCTCGCTCGCTTTACGCTCGATGCCGATGAAGAATAAACACGCACCCAGCCAATCCGAGATGAACACGATGGCGACACGCGATTTAGTTACCTGACAGTACGCACTGAGGCATGAATAATGATGAGTTTGATTATTGCGTGCTTTCTCCTCTCTTTCTTTCTTTCTTTCTCTCTCTCTTCTCTCTCGCGCGTTGCGTGCGAGCTGCGCTTTGTACTTACTCGTTTCTTAAAAACGTTTTAATTTGATAAAACAATCAATACGCACAGGTTCGTCATGACTTCTATTTCCTCCGCGAACAAAGAGCAAAGTTTGACGGAAAAGGAGAAGAGAATCGAGGCGGAGAATACATCGAAGCTCGTGAACGCGTTGGGAGTAGACTCGACGTTTATGGAGAACCACGTGGCCATCCGCGCGTTGCCTTTACACCGGTTCGGTAAAAATCGAGGGTCGAGATCGATGACGAAAGCCTGGAAGTCAGCGGCGGTGGTGCACGACGCGACGTATTTATTATATCGTAGGGACGAAAAAAGTGCGTCGGCGGCGTTGCCATCAGTTTTATGTAACGTAAACGCGCTACCGAAACGTGTGCGAGAGATCTTTCCGGACGACGAAATCGCGAATCTCGCGCGATTCGACGTCGCGGGTAAATTGGCGCTGAAACTCATCAACGAAACGCTTCGGACATCAATCAAGTTTAAGAAGATTAGAACCGTAAAGAAACAAATCGAACGGTTCGGTGGAAACGGCGACGGTGTGCAGTACGCTGCACTTGCTGCCGTAGATCCACGAAGAGTCTACGCCGACGATCAAGTCGCGCCTCCGCCAAAAAAAGAAGGAGACGAAAGAAATCTCTCTTCGACACCACCGAGCGAAAAAGATATTTCCGATGCGCGCCGCGATGCGAAGATTGTTCGAGCGAGACATTTAGCCGGCGTTGATATGAGTGATATCGCATCGGCCGCAAATATTGATCTTTCTGTGCTTCAACAAAGGTTTCGAGTGTGCGCGGTGGCGAGACCAAACAACGACGGCGCGTCGTTGTATTTTAACGCCAATTGGGCACCAATTGTGTTAAAATCACTAGTAACGCGTGGCGCGTACGCGGCTGGTGTCTGCGAGTGGATCGATTTGGGTATTTGGCGAGGAGCGAACGTCGAAAAGGTGCGCTCTATTTTCATTGGTAATGAAGCGAGCGACGATGATACCGCGACGATATCGACTCGAATCGTTCTGAGGTTCCCGAAGAAAGGCGTCGGCAAGAAAGGCGATGCCGTTTTCGACGAAGGCGGGAAGACCAAACTTGGAACGATTGATCGCGTCACGCCCGTTTCTATAGCTGTCGCAGTCGCTTCGGCATCAGTTCTCGCATCCGCTTGGTCTGAAGTTGTAACGAAAACGAAAAAAAAGAAAGGAGGCGTCAAAGTTCTCGTCAAATCGACGACGAAAGGAGACGTGAGCGCTTTTGCATCTTTGGCAAAAGAAACGAACGGAGATTTCAGCTGGTGGTAATAGCATTGTAGCAGATTAGATTTGCATAGTACCTAGGTTAGATATGTTTTTAGCGCACGCGTTGACGTGTATTTCTTGTACCAGTACTTCCAATTCATAAACATTCTAAATGTTACGTTCGACTGGAATCTTTGAGTTTGGCTTCGCACTGCGCTTTATCCATTCCCGGAAACTCAAACTGCCACTCCACGGTTTTCTCTATCCATTGCTTTAACAACGGTCCAGGTTTCTCCATTCCTACTGCTTTCATCACCTCTTTACCATCTAGAACGGGTTTTAATTCCCACGGATTACCAACGCTATCTTTTCTATCGACAAGTTCAAACTCGTCTCTCACTCTCGAAAACGCCTCTTTGCACTTTTCGGCGACGCTTTCCGCGACGGCACCTTCGTCGATATCACCACTATTTTGTTGTTTTAACGCATCTTCTACAGCCGCGACGATAAAAACTATATCGTAATCTTTCCCGATCGAACGAATTTTCAATCCAGCTTCGGTTCTCGTGAACGTTTTCAACTTGTCAAAAATAACATCTCTCGTCCCGTCGATATTCGAGTGCGTTCGCACGACGCTCTCCGCGTCCTTGTTTCGTAACTTTAACGATTCCATCACGACCACTTCGCTCAAAGGAACTTCTTTCTTCTTCTTCGTAAACGCTTTACTCTCTCTTAATCCTAGCAGCCACAAGGCTAAATAAAACCGTTCTTTGCGATCGGTCTCCTCGCTACCATCCGCGCCTTCCGTGACCCCTTCAAACATCTTTAACGCCATGGCGACTCGCATCCCGACTGCGACTGCTTTCACGCCAAACTCTTGCATTTCCATCGAGAACGTCTCCTCGCAATCCATCACGATGCCGCCCATTTTCATTTTCGTCACCCACTCCACCGCCAAGTGCGGATTTGGTCCTCGCAACATCCCCGCCACTTCCTTCCCGACTCGTTCTCTGCTCACTTTCGTCCTCAACCCTTCTCTGACTTGTTCGTCCTCCACCGCCACTCCAATATCCTCCGCCAACGTGAAAGCGTACCTGGACGCAAACCTCACCGCTCTCAAAACCCGCAACGGATCGTCCACGAAAGTCCTCTTCGCCTCCAACGGCGTCCGGCACAACCCGATTTTCAAATCCTCGATCCCTTTCCCGGTAAAATCTTCCACTTTCTTCTCGTTCAAGTTATAATACAACGCGTTAATCGTCAAATCCCGTCGCATGGCATCCTCCAAAGGCGTTCCAAAACTCATGGTTGGAATTCTCGACTCGTCCGCGTACGACTCCGAGCGCAAATTCACAAAATCCAACCACACGTCTCGGACTTTCATCGTCGCCGTCTCGAGATGTTTCGACTGTTCCGGGTTCGATTGTATCACGCCGACGCCGCTGATTTCTTCGCCTTTACTCGTTAAATACTCGTTCACTTTCGCCGCGAATTCCGCGCCCAAACACTTATCTAAAGCGACGTCGATATCGTTCGATTCCAACCCGAGCAATTTATCTCTCACCCATCCTCCCGCCACTCGCAACGTCAAACTCGCCACATTCGTCGTCGCTTTCCCACCATCATCAGTTTCTCCTTTCTTCTCGTTATTCACCACATCCAAGAGCAACGAAAACACCTCGTCCTCTTTTCGTGTCAAAACAATCTCCGCGTTTTCCTTCATCGTTTTCGGTGGATCCGTGAAAGGTGATCGACTAAAACCTCCGACAGAAAACAAAGCGTTGGTGTTGTTGTTGTTGTTGTTGTTCGTGGCAGAGGTGGTCGCAAACTTGCGCTTCTTTATCTTCGTCTTTATGATGTCGTTTTGTGCTACGCAATAATTCTGAATTGGTCTCCTCCCGGGAAACGAACCAAAAGCAATCGTCGTCGTCGTCGTCGTATTCCTGTCGTGTGATGATAACACACGCGCGTGCGCGATGCTTTTTAGTATTCTCGCGCTTTGCTTCTTCGCGCGACTACTCCTGCAGCACGACGACAAAAACAGCTTCGCGTGCGAGGAATAACAGCACGCTCGCATTAAAAGAATAGAAATGCAAGGTGTGTGGGAAACCGCTCCAAAAATGCATTTTCCGTAGAACAGTCCGCTCGTCAAAGTCACTCCGTCCTCTTCGTGCGCTTCAAACGCGTACGACGACAGAGAGAAAGAAGAGCAAAAATTTCAAACGAGGATGTGACTTTTTCACTCACGAAAAAAGGAGGTTCTTTTTTGATTTTGGACGACGCTGGTCTGTCTTTCTTTTCCACCGCAGCAAGAAGAAAAAAAAAAAAATTTGTCAGAGAGAGAGAGAGACGTGGCAGCAGAAAAAAGAGAGAGATTTTCGTTTCTCGTTGAAACGTCACACACAAATAAAACACGCACCATCACAAATCACAACAGGAGTTCTTTCTTCTCTGCGATTTTCAACGACACTTTTCTGCGACACCACTTTTCGTTTCAGAGATACAAAGCGACAAAAGAAACAACGTCGCGTCAGTTTTTGTTCCTTCTTTTCGAGACGCGGTTTACACGTGTTCTTAGTAGCGTCGTGAATACCATTTCGATTTTTATCCAAAGGACGACCAGCGGGGAACGTTTTTTTCTCTAATCCAAAAATCAATAAACACAACAAACATCATGGTGCATCCAGTGAACGCAAACACGATCAACCAGAACGTCCTGACCGCGGAATACGCGGTCAGAGGTCCCATCGTGGTGAGAGCCGGCGAACTCGCTTTACAGTTGAAGAAAGACCCGTCTTCGTTGCCGTTTGAAGATATCGTCCTGTGCAACATCGGGAACCCGCAATCGCTCGGGCAAAAACCAATCACGTTTTATCGTCAAATCATGGCCATTTGCGATTACCCAGATTTGTTAGACTCGCCGGAGTGCTCGAAGATTTTTCCGGAAGATGTCATCGCGAGATCGAAGGAGGTTTTAGCGAACACGGCTGGAGGGACGGGGGCGTACACGGAGTCGAAAGGGTTGAAGTACGTGAGAGAGCAAATCGCGACGTTTTTGGAGAAGAGAGACGGACACAAAGCCGATCCGGAGATGATTTATACTTTGGATGGAGCTTCCTCTGGGGTGAATTACATGTTAACGTTACTCATTCGTGGGAAGCAAGACGCGATGTTGGTGCCGATTCCGCAGTATCCTTTGTATTCCGCCGGGTTGGCATTGTACGGCGGAACCTTGTGCCCGTATTATTTGAAAGAGGAGAATAACTGGGGGTTGGACGTGAATGAAATGCGTAAAGAGGTTCAAAAAGCCAAGAAAGACGGGGTTGAAGTCAGAGCTTTGGTGGTGATCAATCCCGGGAATCCAACTGGGAACAGCTTGTCGTTGGAGAACCAACAAGAAGTTGTGAAATTTTGCGCTGAGGAGAATTTGATTTTGTTGTCCGACGAAGTGTATCAAGATAACATTTACGTGGAGGGTAAATCATTCGTCAGCATGAAGAAAGTCGTGGCGGATATGGGATACGGGGATAAAGTCGCACTCGCATCGTTGCAGTCCACCTCGAAAGGTTTCTACGGCGAGTGCGGGAAGAGAGGCGGATTTATGGAAATCTACGGCGCCTGGGACCAAGGCGTGTTGGATCAGTTGTTAAAGTTGGCGAGTATCAACTTGTGCCCGAACGTGAGTGGACAGATCTTGATTGGCCAAGTGTGCACGCCTCCGGTCGAGGGCGATGCATCGTACGCGTTGTACGAGAAGGAGAAGGCGGACATTTTGGCGAGTTTGAAAAGACGCTCGGGGAAGTTGGTTGACGGTTTGAACAAGTTGACCGGCGTGACGTGTAACAACAGCGACGGGGCGATGTACGCGTTTCCGAATTTAACTTTTCCGGAGAAGTTTCTCAAAGACTGCGAAGGTAAAGGAAAGATGGCAGATGCCGTGTATTGCATGAGTATCTTGGAAGAAACCGGTATTGTCGTCGTTCCTGGGTCTGGATTTGGCCAAGCCGACGGGACGTGGCACTTCCGAACGACGTTTTTGCCCGGGGAGGATAAAATCGATGCCGTCGTCGAAAGATTGAGCGCGTTCCACGAGAATTTCATGAAAAAGTGGATGTAATGAAAGGGAAAGAGGCGCAAGAGTGAAGAAGAAGAAGAAGAAGAAGAAGAAGAAGAAGAGAAAGAGGAAAAAAATGAGAGAAATGAGAGAATTTTTATATGAAGAAGAAGAATTGTAAGATTATCACAAGGCGAAGTCATCAAATTAAATCAAACTTGAAAGTATAGCGTATTACTCGTTCATTCTAAAAGTATGGCGCGTTTTAAAACGATTCGTACGCTTTGTGTACGTTTGCTACTAATTTACTCTAACCCGTGTGTCGCGTCATCTCAGCGGCACAAACCAACGCGTGTTCAATACTCGTCGCGTAGTTCGCGTAATACGAAGGTTCTTGCGCCGCCGCGCCTTTGTTCTCTTCGTCTTTTTCTTCTTTCACCTTGCGTTCTTCCTCCCGTATTCGTCTGGAGTTGCTCACGTGATCGATGGCGCTTTGTTGCATAGCTTTCGTCGTTCTCGAGACTTCAGTTAATGAAGCGCAGCACTCTCGCAGATTTTCCAACGCGTGGTCCAATTCTTGTCCTTCGCCTTTGATGGAGTTGATGATGGAAAGCGCGACAGACGGCTTCGGCGATTCCATCGGTTGCGGCGAATTCGTATTCGCTTGCGGAGTTGTTATCGGCATTGGTGAGGCAGCGACGACATCTTCTTGCGTACAATAAGTCTCCAAATCGCTCAAAGAGATGTTCAATCCTAAGGTGGATATTCGCATCACGAGCTTTTTCGCGAGCGCCATCGCCGAGTCTTCTAAGCTTTCAATCTGCGCCGTGAGCAGTTGGCAATCTTCCGAATTGACGCCAGATTCTTTTCGGGCGGCATCGCGGGCAATTTTTGCCGCCATCATGCTGTCGCGCGTGAGCACGGACTCGTTATATAGCTTGATGAGTTCGGCGTCTTTTCCAACAGGTTGTTCAACCGCGGAAAAAACTCGTTGTTTTTCTAGCGTTTGCCTCGTTTCTGAGGAAGGCGGCGTCGATTCTTTCTTAACTCCTAGATTCGACGGTTTCTTTTCCTCCGTCTTTTTCTCAACTTCTTCGTCTTCTTTACTCGGTGATGGCGTCGCAGCGTTGACGTCCAACATGCGCTGCATCTTTTTCGGCGTCTTTCCGCCGACGACGCTCAAAATGGTCGGATCGTTCTTATCGCGCGTGTTGTTCGTTTTTAACGCCTCCAAGATGGCAACTTTCCTCTTCTCGTTCGCGTACTTTACAGATCGCAAGATGGTTTCCACTTGTGACTCTTGCGTGACAACAGAAGCACCCGGCGTCATTGCTGGAATGTTCGATAACAGTTTATGTTCGTACTCGCGAAAATTCGTCCAAGCGCCTTCGCGTTCTCGAACGCGAGCGTTGGCGCGGAAAAACTCGTTGCCCATGTTTTTGTTCCTGATATCGTCGTCGTCGACGACGACGTCATCGCTGACCTTTGTATTCACATCTACGTCTTCCTTTTTGATGTCGCCCTCCTCGGCGTTCGCGTCGAGATCCGTGATCTTCTTGCGCGGAATAAATTTTCCACCGGCGTTTGCGACACCGCAGTGCGCTCGGAAGGCGTGTTCTTCGAAGATTTCCGGATCGCAAAGTCTCGCGCCGCCTGGCGCGTCGATACTCACGGAAACTTTGCCAACTGATAGTACGACTACAGTTGCCGGTAATCCTTGATATTTTGCCACCGTTTTATCTCGTTGCTTGTTCGCTTCTTTTTCGAGTTCTTCGCTGCTCAAATTCTTTCCAAACGCGACATCCGCGTGTCTTCTACAAAACAAACCGTCTTCGTCGCACGCTTTAAAAGAACACCGCCACAGTTTACCGTCATTTCTTAAGCACCGATTACCTCTCCCTGGAATCCACGGCTCCGTCGGGCACGTTTCGTTGATGTTATCCGCAGCGGGAATTGTAGAAGACTCGGGGCCGATGGCGGCTTCGGCTAAGAGTTCCGCCATTTCCGCGGACGTTTTAAACCCGTTCGTCGGCGGGTTTGGTGGGATCAAGGCGACGTCGGCATCAAGGCCGTGACATCGAACGCGCAAAGTCACAGCAATGAGTCTGTCTATTTCATTTGGTATTCGCATGGGTTCTGGAAGACGCTTCAACAAAGCGTCGTCGTCAATCGCGTCCGCGTCGTAGATTTTTTTCATCAAGGACGTTTCGCGCTTGTACTCAATTTTTTTCGCCGGCGGCGTTTCCGCCGGCGCTTCTTCAAGAGCAGCTGGTGTCGTCGTCGTCTTTTGTTTCTTCGCCGTTGATTTAGGCGCTTGGTCCTCCTCTCTCGCTCGTTTTCCAGCCGGCGTCGTCGCCGGCGTCGTCTTCTCCGTCTTCACCCCTCCTTCCTCTCCTTTTATTTCCTCCTCTTCCTCCGACAACTCTCCGCCTCTTTTCTCGTACCATCTCTCTGGCAACGTCGGCAGACCGTTCTCCATCCAACTTTGCTCCACGTAACTCCTCAACTCTCGCTCAAACGCCCTCGCCTCTTCCAACCCTTCCTTTTTCTCTTTCCCGCTCACGCCTTTTCTCTTCCTCGCGTCTTCCATCACTCCCTCGCTCGCCTCTCTTACCACCCACGCGATTTGCCTAATACATTGTTCGTACGTCCTCAAAGGCTTCTTGCACCCTTTCTTCGCCAACCCTTTCTCTCTTACCCGTTTCAAATCCTCGATTAAATTCTGCCCGCTCGTCTTCTTCCCTTTCGGCCAGTTCATGACCACCGCGACGAACGCTTTCACGTTGTTCAAACTAATCTTCGCGCACTTCCAGCTAAAAATATCCTCCCCGTCCTCTTTCGACGTGCCGCTCGAGCCCTCTGCAAAGAGTGGGAACTCCATTTGTAAACCATTTTGTAACCAATAATCGTTCACCGTCAGCGCTACGTCGGCGAGAAAACACTCCTTTTCGTACCATCCTTTCCCACCGTCTTTCCCGTTATTGTAATCGCTCCAAACTAACAAAGCGTGCTCTCTCGTCCACTTCCGAGAAAACTCCGACGCCACGTCTTTCGCCGCGTGCATCTTCTTCTTTTTCTGCGTCGTCGTTGTCTTCTTCCCCGTCTTCTCGTCCTCGTCCTCGCGAGTCGTCGAATTCGTGGTAAACTTCGCGAGCACTTTTTCCAGAAGATCGAATTTACTCGTCGCGTTCGATGCACATCCTTCCTCTCCTCGTTCTTGTTGTTGTTGTTCTTCTTTTTCGAGAATTTCCTCGTTCGCCGATCGCAACGCGTCGAGCGCGAGTTCCAAACTCGCGCTTTCTTCCTTCTCTGTTTCCTCTTCTTTTATTGTTGTTGTTGTTGTTGTTTCACCCATTCTTCTTTTAATGTTGTTGTTGTTGTTGTCGTGATGTGTGTTTTCTTTCTGCGGTGGTTTCTTACGAGAAAAAAAAGAGACGATTCAACACGTGTGGAGAGAGTCTGTGAAAATTAAAGCAAAAGTGTCTCTCTCTCTTTCTCTCTCTTTAACAACACTAAGAACGAGTTCAATCTCTTCTCACTGCCTGTTCTGAAACTGCTCGAGAAACGAAGCGTAGTCTTCGTCCGTCGGCGGTTCTGGACACCCTTTTTCGAGCAAGTAGTTTTCGCAGCCCGGGTGCTCGAAGTAACGAGCGTTCGCGACGAGTCGCCAGTCGGTAAGAGGCGCTTTCGCCTCTTCGACTAAGTATTTGAGGCAATCGAGGCGGTCGTGCCTTGCAGCGGTTGCCACGCAGGCAAACTTCACCGCATCAGATATCTTTCGTTCTTCGACGAAGTATTTCATGATGTCTGTGCAACCCTTTCCTGCTGCCTGATGTGCCGCTTCTTCTTCCGTATCTCGCGAAGGTTTCACTTTGTCGAAAAGAAATCGAAGACAGTCGAGGTGTCCTTCACTCGCAGTTTGAAAGCACGACTCTTTTTTATCACAAGGGCAACCATTAGAGAAGCAGTACTTGAGCATCTCGAGATTACCTTTAAATGCTGCCACTTTAATCGTAACTTCATCCCACTCGCACTGTTTCACTTCTCTCGCCCACTTGAGGAACTCGAGTTTGTTCGTTGCAGCAACTCCCACGCAAAACCAGGCTTGATCTGCCACGTTTCCTAAATCATCTTTCTCTCCCCAGGGAAAGTGATTCCACGCCCATTCCAACGTCGAGATGGATGAACATTCGTAAACAATCAAACGTAATTCCGATACATTTACCCCGGCGTACTTAAGCACATCTTGACTCTCTCTGTTCACCTTTGAAAAGAACCACCGATCTGTCTCGTTCAATTTCGGAATCACATGCGAGACGAACACATCTCTGTGATGCATCACCAACCCGGTCCAAATCTTTGAAGAAGAAGAAGAAGAAGAAGAAGAAGAAGAGAGCGAGAGATTCGCCAACGCTGCGTACATCTTCGCACTTCCCAAAGCCTCCTTTTCACCTTTCTCGTCGTCGTCTTCTTCCGAAGAAGAATACTTCAGCGCATCCCATTTGGAATAATCTACCATGTGCACTCTGCGTTGACTTTTGAACGACCGTTTTTTGGCTTCGTACAAAAAAACGACGAGACTTTTGATGAAAGAAAAAAAACGAGA
>Ga0213863_10003384_pt1 | contig 11018 bp, 11 predicted proteins | sample PICome_8_FD_160128 | JGI IMG/M metagenome (GOLD analysis project Ga0213863, IMG submission 160128) | Coastal seawater microbial communities near Pivers Island, North Carolina, United States - PICO497 | ecosystem: Environmental > Aquatic > Marine > Coastal | place: USA: North Carolina... | reverse complement strand
CTAGGTGATACAGTTGATGCAACTTCTGTTATTGAGCCATTACGGGAGATATATGGTTCAAACTTAGAGATACATTGGGTATCAAAGCCAGGTATTTCCGACTTATTTAAATGTGACAAAAGGATAACAAAAATCTTTAAACTGAGACATACCAAGCTTCCCTTTTTATTAAATTTAGAAAAATTTAAAATTATCTTAAATTCTTTATTTCGTCCTTATGATCTTATTTTAAACCTTGAGATAGGATATAAATTTAATGATCTAATGAGGTATTCTAGATCTGCTAACAAGATTGGGATGCCATTTGAGTATATACCAGATAATATTTTTAAAGAACATAGAGTGGATCATCAGTTGAGAATATTAAATAAACTAGATAGCCAATATAAAAAAGAAAAGGCTAAGCCATCAATTATTGGAGTAAATTTTGATAATATCAAAAATAAGTATCCAATAAATGATCCGTTTATTGTTTTATGTCCAACAAATAGCCATGTAGGAAATATAAATCATAGAGGTTATAGGTCATGGCCAGAGAAAAATTGGAAGGAATTGATTAGCAAGATTATTGACAAAACATCTTTCAATATCTTGTTAGCAGGTGGTAAAGATGAAAAAAAATATTTTGAGGTGTTTTATCCACTACATCATAGAGTGCATGATATCTCGGGCATGACTGATATCCCCGAACTTATTACAATTATGAAAAGATCAAAATGCGTTGTTGCAACAGATAGTGGAAGCGCTCATATTGCTGGTGCAGCAACTAAAAATATCATTTCTATTCATGGTCCAACTAATCACTATCAATCTGCACCATATAAGACGGCAATGAATGTTGTAAAAATTGCAACACTGAATTTAGAGTGTAGTCCTTGTTATGACACCAAAGCTATTAAAAATTGCAAATCTAATATATGTATGCGATCTCTAGGTGCAGATGTTATATATAATATGATAGAAGAACTTAATCTTTAGTTTTTTTTTTCAGATAACGTTCTATAAAAACAAAAATATTTTCTTTTGGTTTTCTTTTATATCCACTATCCTCAATCTGTTCAGTAATATTTTCTAATTTTTTATGTATTTTATCTGATATTTTTGAATACTTAGCTAGATCTCTGATCAAAAGAATTATAATAAATACTAAAATAGGAAACATCACCTGTGATGTAGTGGAATAAGCAGAAAAAAATAATTCAATATTCAATTAGTTTTCCTCAACTCGATAAACTTCTTTTGTATTCTATTATCAAGCGTATCTACAATCACTTTATTTTTTAATCTTGCTTCCGACAAAGATAGTTTTGAGTTCTCAAAATCTAGCCACACAGCAACTCTCTCCATTAAAACATCTAAATGAACTATGTGTGATGCTAGTTGAAACTTAGACATTTCAGACATGAAATCATCAAGTATATTTTTTTGGTTATCATGCCTACATAACAGATATTTAGAAGATTCAAAAATTTGCATTCCTTTTTGTTGAAGTTTATCTCTATCCAGGAGGCCTTCCTTTGAAAATTCACACTGTATTGACAAGTTATATGCTTTTGATCTTGCCTCAGAGAAAGTGTACTCAGGGAATTGGATTATTACTTGATCGCTTATAAGTTTACCTTTATGAGCAATATCTACATCCATATTACTGCTTAGTATTACCTTGATCTCATTATTACCAACCGGCATATCTTTGATGAAGAAGTATTCGCCATATATTCTTGAAGTATAAATACCATTGATAAATAATTTCGCATAACCAGTCCATGTATTATTATTCTTTAGGTCTTGGTCAGGTGTAATTTTGAAATTTTTAACTTGGGTTTGTAATTGAAAAAATGGACCTATTTTTTTTAGAGAGATTTTGACGCTTGGGATTTCTTGTCTAACAACATCAAGTTTAGGGTGATAATAATTTTTCCAGTATTTAATCCTCTCTTCTTGTCCATCGTGAGCTACTAATGCAATCGGAGTTATCAATGAAAGCCAAAGTAGATATTTAAAAAAATTATCAAACAATCTCATTTCTTTATTATAGTATCAAAATGGATATTAATCTTACCTTTTTCGATATCGTTATAATATGCCTTGATTGTCTTTTCTATTACTGTAAATGCTAGTTCACTCCATGGTATTTCATCTTGTGAAAATAGTTTTACTTCCTCGCTTTCTGGTCCGGCTTTATACTTGCCGTTTAAGAGATCTCCCTGATACATCATATATACTTGACTTATATGTGGCAAATTACACATCATGAATAATTTTATGTTATCAGATTCAGCGCCAGCCTCTTCCATGGTTTCTCTCAATGCACCCTCTTCAACTGTTTCATAGTTTTCCATAAATCCTGCTGGTAATGTCCAATAGCCAGATCTAGGCTCAGTAGCTCTTTTACAAAGTAAAATCTTCTCCTCCCATACCAACAAACATCCAGCTACAACCTTGGGGTTCTCATAAAATATAGTCCCACATTTATCACATATGGCTCTGTCCCTGTTGTCATCTTCAGGGATCTTAATTGTCACAGGAGAAGAACATAAGGAACAGAATTTTTGTTTTATTGATCTATTATTCAAGATAATTATTTCACTGGATGTTATTTATGATATGCATCCCCAAGGGGAGTCGAACCCCTGTTGCCGAGATGAAAACCCGGTGTCCTAGGCCTCTAGACGATGGGGACATATATCATTAACACTATTGGTTTTATATCGACTTATTATACATATTTATTTCATAAATTGATAATAAATGTGCTGAAATCCTGCAATCGTTTTAATGTCCTAGTTTTCCCTAAAGTAAAACAAAGTTCATCTATTGAGGGCGCTTTCAGCTTAGCTGTCAGAGCAAATCTGACTACAGGACCTATATCCTTGAATTTAAGAGACATATCTGTACAAACTTGCTTAATATCCATACTGATTTGCTCTTTATCTACAAATTTATTTGCTTCAATTTTATTTGATACATTGCTTAATATTTCTTTTGAGACATCAATATTTATTTTAGGGAAATTAATTAAATCATATGTTAACTCATCCTTGAAATAATGAGTCATCCCGTTAGCAATATCTTTCAAATTATAATCCCTATCTATTCCAAGGCTTAATATTTTTTCCAAGTACACTCGGTCTTTAACATCCACTCCTAAATCTGCGAGATACGGTAATATCATATCAGCTATATCTTCAATATTTTTATTTTTTATATAATGTTGATTCAGCCAATTCAACTTATCATAATCAAAAATTGCTGAAGACTTTGTTACTTTATCAATAGTAAACATTTCAAGTAACTGATTTCTGGTAAAGAATTCATCATCACCATGAGACCATCCTGTCTTCACTAGATAATTTATTAGTGCTTCAACAAGGTATCCGTCATCTAAAAAACTATTTATATCAACTGCTCCGTGTCTTTTCGATAATCTCTTTCCATCAACACCATGTATCATTGGAAGATGTCCAAATACAGGAACTTCATAACCAAGAGAGTTAAATAAATTTATTTGAACAGCAGTATTACTAAGATGATCATCTCCCCTGATAATATGTGTAATACCCATGTCTGCATCATCTACGACCGAGGTAAGATTGTAAGTAGGAATTCCATTAGATCTTAAAATAACTACATCATGAAAGGTTTTCGGATCAAACGTTATGTCATTATGCACCATGTCTTTTAAAACTATTTTTTTATCTCTTGGGTTTTTAAACCTTATAACATGCTCAGATTTATTCAATCTATTATCATATTGTATCTCAAGATTAGTGTCTTTTGTCTTATCTGTAATTTCAACTTTATCGTAGTAGGCATATCCTTTTTCTAAGAGAGATTCGATTTTATCAATATAAATGTCAAATCTTTTTGATTGATATACAAGATTTTGGTCTGAATTTAAACCTAAAGAATTTAGTGCGCTTATTATTGCATCACAGTACTGCTGGGTGCTTCGAGTAGTATCTGTGTCATCAATCCTAACCAGAAACTCTCCATTTTGGCTCTTGGCAAATAGCCATGAAAAGAGCGCTGTTCTAACTCCTCCAATATGTAACCACCCTGTTGGGCTTGGTGCAAATCTTGTTTTTATCATAATCCTATAGTGTCATTTTAAAATCTTCTACTATGGCTCCTGGAATAGAAGAACTATGTGTTGATCTCTCCTCATATGTACTGGAGTCAATTAGTAACTGCTTATTATTTGTCAATCCTATAAGCTTGTCACCAAAAATATTATATACAGTTTCGTCAAATCTCATAGTATTAATTGGGCCTTGATACTCACCATTTGAAACCTTAAAACAACCAAATCTAGTTAAACCGGTGACTCTCCCATTATTAAGATCGGAAAAGTTTAGGTACCATAAATTACTTATATAAATTCCATCTTTTAAAGTTTTAAGGATATCATTATTCTCAATAGCTCCTTCTTTTAGATTTATAGATACTGGAGATTCATAATATTCAGCAGCATTATGATTTACAGAATATTCCAATGCAGAACGCGGAGATATCAAAGATGACTTGTATTCTCCATTTATAATTAATTCTGTTGTATCAGGTTTTATGAAACCATCTGAATGAAATTTTGGAGATATACCATTTGTGAGGTCTTCAGTAAAAGAAACTATTTTATTAAATTTTTTCTCACCTTTCATCATAAAATGTAATGGACTAGAACCTATTTTATTAGCCTTATAACTAAAGCCTCCCCAAGATAACATATCGACAATCTCATTTAACGCAGATGGAGATAAGTAAACTCTATATTCTCCTGGCTTAATAGTTTGTTCTTGATTATCTATCACATTAAGTTTTTGTTTACATTCTTCTAAAAGCGATGAAAATGTATTCTGATTCCAAATTTGATCTGAATAATTTTGTTTGATGGCTTTACCCGTGTCTGTATACATTGACCAGTCAAAATTAAATGATTGACTCTCATGCCAATTAAACTGTCCTAAGGAATTAGAAAAACCTTTCATTATTCTGCCAGTAGATAATATTCCAACCATATCAAGAGAATGACACCCCTCAAGAATTGAGTTCGTAATAATAAAACTATCTAATGATTGATTATTAGTTTCTATATCAAAAGAATTTAAATTTCTTTCATACATAAGATAGGGATCTTGAGGTAGCTCTGGAATCTCTCTCCTCAAATAATAAAGGGTCCTGAGTAACAAAACAGTATCTTTTTCATAATCTAGACTAAGTCTAATTATAGAGTTTAAACTTTTCCTTTTATATACCAAGCTAAGTGTTAATGTGGCTTGATTAACATTCCCAGCTTGTCTTATTTTTGCATGATTAAACCTTACAAAATCTGTTTGTTCGGCATCAAAATTCAATATTAAGATTTCATTAGACCCAAGGCTATTAAACAGATAATCGGATATCTTCTGGAAATATGACTTCATTAAACCCCACCAAATACATCAATATCGTTAAATAGACAGACTGGTGTAGAGTGACCAACAAAAATTGTTTGATTTGGCTCTCCTTTGCCACAGTTAGATGTCCCAAGTATGCGATTTGTATCACGATTGCCTACTTTTGACAAATTATTCCAAAATGATTCAGTTACACCTCTGTAACTAGGATTTTTTACAATACCAGACAATTTACCATTTTTTATTAAGGTGCCTTTTTCACAACCAAATTGAAACTTATTCCTTTTATCATCTATAGACCATGAGTTGTTAGTTTCTAACAAAATTCCTTCATCTACAGATTGAATAATATCATCAAAACTATAATCCCCTGGCTCTAAATTTATATTACCCATTCTATCAATAGGTGGGCGATTCCAGTTACATGCTCTTGAGCATGCAACATAATCTAATCCTGTTCTTTGACTAGAAAATAATCCTCCTATTGGTCTCATTAGAACACCATCTTTTATTAAATATTCTTTAGAAGCATTGGTACCGTCATCATCAAAATTATATGTAGCCAATTCAGTTTCGAGCGTAGGATTAAAAGTAACATTTAACATATCTGAGCCATATTTATAACTTCCAAACATATCTGGTGTTACAAAACTTGATCCAGCATAATTTCTCTCATCGCCTAATATTCTATCTAACTCAAGCGGGTGTCCTATTGATTCATGAATTTGCAATATCATTTGATCAGGAGCAATAACAGCATCTGTAATCTTATCAAAACAATTAGGTGCTCTAGATAACTCTACCGCCTCTTCAGCTAAAAGTTTTGCATGTTCAACCATATTTATGCTATCTATAAAATCATAACCTATTTGCCTCGCATGAGCATGACCTCCATATGTACGTGTCTGTATTTCTTTTTTATACTCAGCAGACACAATCATCTGTGGAAGAAGATAAGATATTTTTTGTCTAACATGTGAATCATTAGTATCTATAAATAACGTCTCTAATTTATTATATCTAATACTAGCACCCCAATTCGAAATCGTGGGTTGAGACTTCAGTGACTTGTTAACACTCATTAAGTAATCTGCCTTATCTTTTGTGGATATCTTTGACCAATTTTCTTCGTCATCAGTAAAATAACTACCAGATTGCTTTTTCAATAGACTTAAATCTGGCATATATGTTAGTTTATTTTCTGAGAATTTTGCCCATTTTTTTGCAGTTTTAACTGCTTTTAGAATACCATCTTTTGTTAGATTGCTTGTGGCTCCATAACCACACCCACCATTATCGTAGACTGTCACCATCAAACCATCGTCTTCAGATATCACAACTGGTTCAATGACGCCTCTTGTTGCCGAAATTATGTTCGTATATTTGCTTACAAACCTAAATGAACAATATTCAACATTGGGTAGTAATGGCTTAATGTGGTTTATAAAATCGTCTTTCATGATAGTATTGAATATTATATCACTCTGTAGAATACAATGCATGATGTTTACCCATTATTAAAAAAAACGGATTTTCCCAAAATATTTAGAGAAAAGTTAAATACTATTCAAATAAATCTTGGCTATAAATGTAATCAATCCTGCTTGCATTGTCATGTCAATGCGGGACCCAAAAGAAAGGAAATGATGACTCTTCGGACCATTGATCAGATATTAAGCTTTATAAAGAGATCGGGTGTGAAAAATATTGACCTTACTGGAGGCGCTCCAGAATTAAATGATAACTTTGACTACCTGGTTACCAAAGCGAGAAAACTTAATTGTCATATAATTGATAGATGTAATTTGACAGTGCTTCAAGAACCAAATAAAGAATACTTATTTAAATTTTTTAAGAAAAATTTTATTGAAATAGTAGCATCTCTGCCATGTTATGAAGCAGATAATGTGAATAGACAAAGGGGTGATGGAGTATTTAAAAAAAGCATTGAAGTTTTACAGAAACTGAATGAACTTGGATATGGAAGGAATAAAAAGTTACAATTAAATCTCGTATATAATCCCCAAGGCGCAGTTTTGCCTCCTGAGCAAAATGTTCTTAAAAAAAAATATAAATTAATTCTTATGGAAAATTATAATATAGCCTTCAATAATCTATATACGATCACTAATATGCCTATAGCAAGATTTGGAAGCATGCTGATAAGTAAAAAAAGTTTTGCTAGCTATATGAATTTATTAAAAAATAATTATAATGACGGAGCTTTGAAAAAGTTGATGTGTAAATCTTTGATTAGCATTGACTATAAAGGGTATGTTTATGATTGTGACTTTAATCAAATGCTTAATTTAAATATCAAGAGTGCTAAAGCAGTACATGTATCGGATTTAGATAATTATAATATGCCAAGAGAAATAAATACAGCTGATCATTGTTATGGATGCACAGCTGGTTCTGGTAGTAGTTGTGGCGGGATATTGGTATAATGTATTATGACAAAAATCATGTTTAAATTTATTATCTTAACTATGCTATTAATACCTTTAGGTAATTCTTATTCAGCGGGCGATGTATCGAAATCTTACTCTAAAGACAATGCTCAAGTATATATTATTAGTCCAAAAGATAATGAGATTGTAACGAATCCTATTAAGATAGTCTTTGGTGTATCGGGAATGAAAATAGTTCCTGCGGGTGTAGATGAAAATTTCTCTGGCCATCATCATCTGTTAATTAATGTTAAAAAATTACCGGATCTCTCAAAACCTATACCATCAGATAAGAATCACTTGCATTTTGGCAAAGGTCAAAACATTGCTGAAATAAATCTACAGAAAGGAAAACATACTTTGCAGCTTCTTCTAGGAGATTATATGCATATTCCACACGTGAAACCCATATATTCTGACAAGATCACAATTATGGTAAAATAACCCCTCAATGATATCAGTAATAATTCCTACTAAAAATGAAGAGAAAATAATCTATAATGCCGTCATAAATTTACAAGATTTAAGAAAAAATAAGCTTTGTGAGATAATCATAGTCGATGGCATGAGTGATGACAATACAGTCGATGTAATTAGTCCATATGTTGATAAAATTACGACATGCCAGGCTAACAGAGGTGCCCAGCAAAACCTCGGGGCCAAGATATCTTCTGGTCATACTCTAGTTTTTTTACATGCTGATACACATATTAATGAAGAGCAAATAAACTTTTTAAGAAAAATAAAAGATAAACTTTACTGGGGTTTCTTTAAACTATCTTTTGATAGGAAGGATTTAAAATATCAAATACTTAGTTTTTTTATTAACTTAAGATCTTATCTTTTTAAATATGGAACAGGTGACCAAGTGATTTTTATACAGAAAAAATTATTTCATAAAATAAATGGCTTCCCAGATTACGAGCTTATGGAAGATATAAATATCTGTTCTAGACTTAAAAATCATTTTAAGCCGATCATATCAAATATTTATATTAAAACATCAGCAAGAAAATGGCATACCGAGGGTTTTTTAAAAACTATACTAAAAATGAGAATACTCAGAATTTTGTATTATATCAAAATCAAGCCATCTAAATTAAAAACATATTATAAATGATTTCTCTTAATATTTTTACTAAATGTCCAAGTACTGGCAGCCCTAAAATGAGAATGAGCAAGATTTTAGATAAAAAAGGAAGGGCTCATCTTTCCAAAGAAATGCTTTTATGTATATTGTCTGAGATTAAAGATATTAATTCACATGTTAAAAAATGTTTATGGGTATATCCAAATTATGATGATGTTTGGATAAAAAATTTATCTAAAAAATACAAATTAATCTTAAAAAGACAGATAGGGAAAACTTTATCTTCTAGAATGATACAATGCTTATACTTAGAATCTAAATACTCTGAAAAAACCATATTAATTGGTTCAGATATACCTTCTTTGTCAAAAGAAACTATAATAAAGTCTATTGCTATTTTAGATAATAACGACATTGTTCTTGGTCCATCATTTGATGATGGGTTTTATTTAATTGGTATTAAAGATAATAGTTTATGTAAACATCTGTTAAGTCAAAATGAATTAAAATCTTTTATTGATTTAAAAGCTTATTTTGAGTCTATTGAAAAAAAAGTTGGTTTACTCGATAGGCACAAGGATATAGACAACCCTGAAGATTTACTCATTATCTGAATTTTTTTCAGGAAAATGCTTTGATGGGTCTTTATTATTATCATAAAGCTCATTAAGTTTAATATATTTCATATAGGTGTTAAACATTGTAGTCAATGCTACAGTAAAGCCATCTACCCCCTGAAAAATACCTCCTTTTAGAATCATTTTTTTAAAAAAAGAAAATAATGAATGTGTGATAGGTCTAATACTGGAACGTTTTACACCATTTATATGCATCGTTTTTGCACTCTGCGAGCTATAAAAATTGATCTTATTTATCCAGTCTGTATAAGATTTATAAGTGTAATGAGTAATATGGCAGTCAATATCTAAACATGAAGAATCAACATACGCATGAGACGTGCTATCTGTATATCCAACAAATTTCTTGTTATAGAGTCTTGTAACTCTATCTGGATAAAAGCTAGCTGCCTTGATCCATTTTTTTCCACAGAAATTTCTTCGCTTAAACGAAAATGCTGTTAAATCAGTATGATTTAAGTCTAATTTTTTAATATAAGAAATTAAATCTTTATCTAGTCTTTCATCTGCATCTAAACTGAGGATCCAGTCATTAGAGGCAAAAGATGCTGCTAATATCTTTTGCGGGCCATCGCCAAGAAAATCTTGTAAATATACCCTTGCACCCAACTCTTTAGCAATGGCAACAGTTTTATCATCACTAAGTGAATCTACAACTATTATCTCATCACATGCCTCTTTAAGCGAAAGTATACAATCCTTAATTAAGGTTTCATTATTTAATGTTATTATTGTCCCAGTAATCTTATTCATAATTTATCCATTATTCTATCAAGATTTGAAAAGTGCATTTGAAAATCATAGTTTTTCATAGCAAATACCTTAGCATTATATGATACCTTTTTTCTAAGCTCTTCTGAATCATACATATTAACAATTTTATCTTTGAGAGATGCAGAGCTCTTTGATTCAAAAAGAAGACCATTAAAATGATCTTCGATTATTTCTGGGACACCTCCAGCATTGCTACCAATAACTGGTGTTTCCATTAGCATTGACTCAGCAACAACTAAACCAAAAGTTTCCTCATATGTAGGCAAAATTACTAAATCTAAAAATGACATAAGCTCCATTGGTGACTCAATAAATGGAATAAATGAGACTCTTTTATCCAAATTATAACTCTTGATCATCTTTGAAAGATGTCCTAGATATGTTTTGTCCATGCAATGACCAACTATTAATAACCGTATATTATCCTTATTAATTTTATTTAGGGCTTCTAAAACTAGATGTTGTCCCTTTTGTTCTTCTATCCTTGAAAAAACTCCTATGGTGAATTCTTTATCTTTAAGATTGTATTTTTTAAAAATAGACTTTTTTTTATTTTGATCAGGTATTTTTGGTATCTCGATACCATATTTCAAATGTATAATGTCGTCAGCTGAAACAGGAAGATATTTTTCACAATCGTTTTTTAATTGTTTAGTAATAACTAAGACTTTGC
>Ga0213863_10003376_pt1 | contig 11027 bp, 10 predicted proteins | sample PICome_8_FD_160128 | JGI IMG/M metagenome (GOLD analysis project Ga0213863, IMG submission 160128) | Coastal seawater microbial communities near Pivers Island, North Carolina, United States - PICO497 | ecosystem: Environmental > Aquatic > Marine > Coastal | place: USA: North Carolina... | reverse complement strand
AAGAGTGCTGTCGCTACCTTCTACAGTAGAGACATTGACGCTACCATCACTGCCCCAAATGTGAGGTGACTGCTCACCATCTACAGAACGAATGACTTTATTGACTGTAGATTTAATCAACGGCTTTGCGTAGGTCAGACCCATGCCAAGCACAGGTGACAATGCAGTAGATGCTGCAATGTTAAGAGTAGATTCAAAGTCAGCATCAGCTACTTGAAACGGCTCTCTGATAATCTCTGATGTAGCACCACCAACAAAACCAGCAGCAGCAAACTTCATAGCTGTATTAAGCTTAGATGCACCACCAACCACGTTCAGACCAGGAATGAAGCCGATCAGAAAGCTGGGTATATCGCCAGCTATGTTGGCTGTAAACGCACCATCAGCCATGATCTGGTCACGCTCTAGTGCAAGGTCAACCTCACCAATAAGAAAGTCCATATGCTCTTGGTTCTTGGCACGAACCAGATCGTCATAGTACGGAAGATGGCTCTCAGGAATATTGGCAACAGCGTCATAGCTTTCATCCCGCACAACATTACTGAACCGCCTCATCTCCTCAAAGTGACCAGCAACAGGCAGGCGATCTGTAAAGGATGCTTTGAATGTTTCAGTCCATGATGGATCAACGGCTCTGCCATCAGCAAAGCCGCTGTCTAATGTTATGAAGAAATCAGCAATCCCGTGATCCATTACTTCTGCCCTGCATACTGCCTTGCTCTTTCGCGTTGAGCATCTAATAGCTTGTTAATTGATCTGCTTACATTTCTGATAGAACCAGTCGTACCACCATCTATGCGTAGGTTTTTTTGCCCAAGCTGGTTAGTGCCAGTTAGGTAGGCTGCTCTTGCCGCGTTTGCAGATTCTAACTCTGCTTTGATTTGCTTTTGAGTAACTGCACCACGCGCATTAAGAACAGCTTGTGGGCCAACAACGATAGGCTTCATGTTGTTATCAAGTATTACTTTGCCATTCCTATCTACGATGCGGTAGCTAGGAAGATTAGTGGGTACGCCTTTGATTGGCCTTGTGCCTGTGGTTGGTGCAAAGAAAGCAGTGCTACCCATCTTGAGGGTTTTGCCTGTGCTGCTTTGCTTTAATGCTGTTTGCGCAGCACCCAAAATAATGTCCATCTCACCATCACGGTTGTAATGCTGCTCTGGTGCAAAACGTGTGTAGGTTCGCTGACCACCTTCCAGTGCCATGTAATCAGACTTCTGAAATATTTTATCAACAGAGTTTGCAATTATTTCTGCTGCCCTTGCCGCACCAAATGTGTAAACAAGATCGTCTGAGTATCTAGCAAAATGTAGGTTTACAGCGGCATCAGTGCTGCCTGTTGCATCACGAACAAAGTCAAGCGTAGTTGGCTGTTTGCCTTCTACCCTCATATGCTGTGCCATTCTAGTTTTGACAGTTTCTTGTGCTAATGAATCACGCTCACGCTCTGCTTTCTTAGCTAGAATATCAGCAGGGGTAAAGTCTTTGAACAACATTGTATTAGCAACAGCATCCAATGTTTCAAAGAACATGATGGTGTCATCAGGAATACCGCGACTGTTATAGACAATACGCCCACCACGCATACGCTGCGTTGACTGCTTTACAAAGTTGCGCAGCATAACACTAGCCATCGGGTTGTCGCTGTTTTGCGCAAGCCAGCCTTCGATCATGTCAGGTGCTAGCGCATCAGTAACAGACTTAGGTAACTGCCCATTGCCCATTAACACCTGATACTCAGGAGCGTTACGATCACCTGTTAAAATTGCACCAAGGTTGTTAAGCAAATCCTGCGGTGTACCAATAGCGAACTTGCCTGTCTTCAAGATGTGATCGCCAGCATTGGCAGACAACGGCGCACCACTAGAAGCCATGCGGATATATGCGTTGCGCAGCAAGCTATCTTTATTAGCCTTTGTTTGTGCAACGATGTTGTTTTCTACGCTGTCGAATGAAGATGCAAGTTTGTCTTGCACATCACCAAAGCCATCTGATGCAATCACTTCACTAAGACCAACAGCCTCTAGGATAGAACGATGCTCTGGGTTAGTAATGTTATCCATATTGCCAGTACGAATAGCAGTCTGAGCAGACTGCATGATGTTACCAATGGGAATGTCTTGCGTATATGGATTGTAATTATCACCGATGTTCTGGATCAAGGCAGACGCAACATTGTCCAGCTTGCCAAGGAAATGCCCTTGGTTCACACCATCCTTTAGTGTCTGCATCATCTCGCGCTCGGCAAGAGTAGGAAAGTCCTCAACCAAGCCATCGATAATTTCAAGGATATTATTTCTGTTATAATCAGCATCGTCGCCAACGACATCGCCGCTTTCATAATCCTTGGACTGCAAGCCAACCATCGCCCTTTGATTAGAGATAGCTGATTCTAATATCTGCACACGGTTTACAAACGCAGCCTTATGCTCAACGCCAAGCCTGTCAGCATATAGTTTGCTGCCATGCGTAAAGCCTTCTGCATCCATTGCCTGCGCTAGAACAGATTGATACTTAGCCAGTGATGGATCAGATCCAAGCCTCTTTAATGTTTCTTCTGAATAAGCTTTCCACTTGGCACCAAAAGATTTGTAGTCTTTGGTTTGATCGTGCTGCGCATGCAATACAGATGCATGCTTTTGTGCGTCCAATGTAAGCCGTTCGATAAAACGCTTATCTGCTTCCGGCACAGCATTCTGCCGAGCAACCTTAGAAAAGTTTTCCGGTATCTCTACTGGCGTTACGTTACCATCTTTGTCCTTGCCAAAGGCAGCAGTCTTTCCAAACTGCGTACCCTTTGTTTCTTCTGCGGCATACTTTTTAGCGTAGTCATACTCAAATAGTTTCTGCCCAATGTTAGCCAGCGTTTCACCAGAGGTGTCACGCATAGGTGTAACAACGCCGATAGGCTCATTATAAACAGGATTGCCGGTAAACTTTGGGATCTCGGCCATTATCCAATATCCTTCATCTTGTCCATGCCAATAGCAAAGTTAGCCATGCCAGCCATCATGGTTGCGTTAGCGTTGATTGCACCCTGACGTCTGGTGTTCTCTGCCTGATAGCGCATGCGGTTTTCAGCAAACATGCTGTTCACTCTGGCGCGGTCGATTTGCTCAGTGCTTTTATCCTTGCCTGCATTAACCCTTGCGTTAAACGAACGGTCATTAACGTCACGGTTAGTTTTGCCACGGATAGAGTTAGCTGTTGAACGATAGGTTTCAAAAGCATCAAGGCGATCATTATGCTCTTGCTGACCGCGAATGCGTTCAAGCCTTGCATTAAACTCCTGCTGCTCGGCAACGCGAGCCGCTTGCCTGCGCTGCGCTGATGCCTGCTGCATTGATCCAAACAGGCTTAACACCTGACCAAACACCATAAAACTCATTAGAATGCCACCTCGGTTACAAGACCATTAATTTGAATAGGCAATGGTGCAGATTGAGAGATTGTAACGCGGGGGTCTTTGTCATACCCAAGCACTCTAAATTCTTCCTTGCCGCTAACAGGGTCAATGCCACTGCCAACAGTATGAGTTACTGTTCGCAAAAGCATGTCTGTGCCATTGACAGATACACTCAATGTTCCCTCAAGATCCAAAGTAACCATTGTTATTTTGCGAGGTCTGCCAGTTAGAGGCCCACCCGGAACCGCGCCATCAATAGGCAGGGTTTTAATCTCAGGGATAAAGCGATAACCAATCTGGACAGATGTAGAAAGTTTGACACCACTAACATCTGCGTTACCACCAGCTACGGTAAACGTACCCAAATATTCTGTGCCATCTACCGCATGCACCACTGCACCATCTGCAAAGTGCGAAGACACATTAAACACGCCAGCAGTGCCAGTGAAGTCAGAAGCAAAGTCCATCTTCATCGATGTATCAAACTGCTCTAAGATCAGCTTATCTGTTCCACTACCATCGTCTCTGACAGAGACAGTAAACAGATCTTCATCCACAGCGCAGATAGAATGGAACTTGCCTTCAGTATTCCAGCGCATCCAGCCAGCACGTTTCTCATCCCGCAAGCTGTGGAATACAGCTAACTCACCATTATCCATGATGAACAAGCCATACGCACCCGGTCTAGCAAGTGAACCTTTAAGAGTGGTCATTTGCACAGGGTTGCTAACCAGATGGTTAGATAGCAACGACACCATTGTAGATGTGTAAGCAGCCTCGGAATCAGAGAAGATATATTCTCTAACGGCTGTGCCAGTTGCTTGCACAAACAGAGTCGCACCATCAAGAGATTGCGGCCTTACATATCCAGACCCAACTGGTGTCTGCAAAGATACTTTCGCTTTTGATGGCGTAACAGGAGCATCTTGGAAAGCAGGCACATAGAACTCTGACTGCGATGCAAACACTTGCAAGTCACGGTTAGACACAAGATGACGTATCTGGTTAGTAACACCAACGCTTGCATCGATATCAATAGCGTCATCATCTTCAGCTTTGCCAATGTCAAAGTTGTAATAGTGACCAGTCTTTGATGCCCATAATCCATCAGGCTGACTTGGCGTACCACCAAACCACAACCTATCCTCATGGAATGTAATAGCCTGTGGGAAGCCTCTGTAGCTGCTGTAGGACTGTTCGTACCATTCAGTGGTAGGGGAGGAGCTTTCAATCGTTGGAGAGCCTCCACCGTCAGCCTCGGACGTTGCAGAGGCACCCGCTGTTATTTCGTACTTATTAGCATCAATGATACGGCTAATGGTTCTGCTGCCGTTAATATCACTGGCACCAATACCGCCAAGGCCACCAGCTTCGGCAATAACAACAGCCGCACCGTTAGCCAGACCATGCAGCACATGAGTGACTTCTATTTTGTCAGAATCTTTTTTCGTTTTTAATGCATCAATATCTAGCTGCGTTTTAAGTGTGCCTTGCAGAACGGCAGTCACTTGAGTAGCAGAAATGTAAGCACTGATAATTGCTTCAGTCTCGCCAATCAGCAACCTTGTTCCAGCATGTGCTGCATCAAAATAGTTCTGTGAACAAGTAAGCGTAACGGTTCCACTAGATGCACTAGCAGCTATGGTTGTGCCTGCACCTTGGAAATTATAATAGGGCTGATACTTTTTGTTGCCATCAATAGATTCGTCAAACTCAAACAGACGCATCTCAAAGCTGGTCAAGCCAGTACGCACCAACTCACGGCACAGGAACGTGCGGTGAGCAATAAACATAAAGTCACCTTTTTGTGTGTAGGTGATCTGGTTTAGGTTAGCGTTAGTAACAGGAACAGGATCACCATTGACATCAACAGTGAGGGTTTGAACAAAGGACACGGCTCCTGCGAGATCGATCCGAAAGATGTCGATGCGAGTATTTGAGAATGCAATGATATACTTCTCATCATCAGAAAAAACAAACGGCTCAAGACGTATCTGTTGAGGCAGTGAAGAATCATATGTGTGATTAAACTCATAGATCCGCTTAGTGCCAGGGCGATTAATAACGCCGCCTTCTGCACGAATAAAAAAGTTCTTCACAGATTCCGCAGCCGCAACATAGACAGGACTATCTGTCCTAGATCTGAGTGACGGACTAACTTCACCAAAAGAAAAGTTATTTAGCGGTACGCGTATTCTCGCCATTAACTTCGCCTTTCAGCAATGAACCTCGATGTAACAAGTTTGCGTGTTGTTTGCTGCTGGCTGTCTAATGTCTTAGCTTGCTGCATTAACTGTGCAGCTTTCTTTTCAAACATAGTTGCAAGCTGCTCATCTCTTGCAATGGCTAACGCAAACGCTGCCGCAAGAGCGTACTCAACCGCTAATGTAAAGTAGCTGGGGAAGTCCTGCTCACCAGCGCGATATGTATAATCAGCAACCACAACCTCATTGGCTGTGGCGTTAGAATAAATCTTATCCCCATACACATTGTACTCAAGATTAAGATCATTAATTGTGATCGCATGCAGCATTAATAAATCACTAGGTAGCTGATGCGCAGTATCAAATCTTCCAGTAGGCGCAGCCGTTAAAGCATTAAGCACCGCTTGGTTAGTTGCAAACCGCCAGCGACTAGCACAGAGCGCAGTACGCACAACATCCTCATACACATTTGAGGCAACAAGTGCCTCAGTGGATGAAGATGAAAAAGACGTAATTGGCTGCGCACCAATAAGAACTAAGGCGCGAGCCGCAATGTCGATATCTGAATTAGCTGCTGATGGCATATGGGTTAGGGGGAGAGTTGCCTCTCCCCCATTCCTTTAGTTGTTGTCTAAGAGTTCGTACACACCGTTGTCGTTGATTACGACTGCGCCCATGCTCATCATCGATGTAGCAAGATGTGACGCTTTTTCTGGCACATAGTTCAACTCTGTAGAAACATCAGCATTCACGCCAAGGCCAACAGCCGAGGTGTGGTAAGCCAAGTTTTTGCCAGCAGTAACAGCAGATGTTGAGAAGATCTTGAAACCCAAGAACTCCTTCATTGTCATGCCGCCAGCAAATGGTAGGTTCTGATCGCCAACAAAGTCTGACGATGCAAACTCATTGATGTTGAACAGATCGGCATAACCAGCAGGAGACATCGCAATATAGCGGTTGCCATCTTCTGGAATGTCGGCTGAACCAAATGTTTCAAACAAAGCAAGAAGGTTTGCTTTGCTTACAGCAGTACCAGTTGTGCTGATCTGCGTGGCATTGGCACCTGTGTCCATTGCTGTATAGATGATTTCATCTGTCTTACGACCAAGAGCAGCAGCAGCAGACTGTGCTACAGCTTGACGCTCATCGATGTTCACCTTCAACTCATCGAGTTTATCGATGTATTCTGCGGCATAGAAGTCAGCCATGGTTGCCTCGACATTTGTATGTACGAGTTCCATTGCAGTTACGTTACCGTTACGAGCCTTTGTTGAAGCTGTGCCTGTTCCGATCTTCTGAAAGCGTACAACGCTACCACGGACGTTACCAGATGTGCGTACTGTATTGCGGAGTTTAGACCCCATACGCTGATAAGCCATGTGAACTTCGGATTCAAACTGCTTAATAAAGGCAATATCAATTGTATTAGCCATAGTATTAAAGTCCTTACCAAAAAAAAGAAGTTACATTTTCACGCGGTTGTCCGTCTCTCGCCTCATCCAGTTATCCCTAGCGGGGCTGTCAGTTTGAAACAGGCCGTATACTATTCAAATGACACTTCCACATGGGGAGCGCAACGCACAAAACGGATGCATGAGAAGCCATTGACTAAGGTTTCTTCATCAGAGAAAAGAAACCCTAGCCAAGCTAACCACTCGATTGTGTTCTTGTGATCCATTGGCACTACATTCTCGACCACATCCCAACGCTGCATAAAGTATTCCAGCATAGGTTTAGAGGCTCGTAAGAACTTGCGTGGGTACTTATCTATCTCGTCCGTACCCAGCAACCAAATACTGCCGGTTGTAATGTCTGGATCATCATAGATAGGCACAACACCAAACATGCAGGCTGGCACTCCTTTGTGAAGTGCAGTGTAAGTTACAGCGTCTTTCTTTAGGATGGGATAGCGCAACGCCCGCCAAGGCGTTGCACCATGTATCATGCACTCGCGTACATCAGGTGATCTTAAATGATCTTGTAGATATTCAGCATGTTCATATGTCGCCTCTACAATAGAAACATCACCATCAACGTGGAATGCATTAACGGTAGAGTTTGGAAAAACCCTCTTGGACTTGCTTGACATAGTTTGGATCTCTCTGTGCTGGATTCCAATAGCGAGGGTCTTGCATCATTGTCTTCAACTGATCTTCGTTAGTAGCTTGAGGAGCTACAAACTGACCTTGTGGAGATGTTTGTTGTGACTGAGACATAAGATGCTCAAGCATTTTAATGCCCTTCGCACTCTGACCAAGCAACTCTATTTGATCTGCAAACTCCTCTGGCACGTTCTTGCTTGCCCAAAGATCAACAGCTTCAATGCGAGCGTCAGCATTCTCTCCCAACGCTTGACGTTCTGCTTCAAGGTTCGGCTCTTGGCTTTCCATGTATGAAGCATATTTAGCTATACCATCTGCAAACTCATCTTGCGAATAGCCGTTCTCGAAAGAATGTTCAGCCCACCAAGCAAGCATTTCATTATCGACAGCTTCCGCTTCATTGATCTGCTCTGGCAATTCGTAATCACCAGCAGTCTCAGGTCTGCCCTCAAGAGCAGAGACTTCTAACTCTTGCTCTATCTGCGCTCTGATTTCGTCTTGCCCTTGACCAAGTTTGGATTCCAAAGAGGAGTATGAAGCTGCCATATCCTCCGGAGTGTTGAACTTCTCTGGTAGCCACTCAGGGCGTTCAGAGACAGGTGCTTCTTCAACCGCTACTGCTTCGGCTAACTCCGCATTATCTGCATCATTCATTGTTGCTCTACCTTTTGTCCGTGGTTAATACGCCTCTCAATGAGGCCAACAAGATACCGCTGCCCCTCAAGATGGCGCAGTTCGGCATCACTTGCATTCGGCCCTTGAACAGATTCAATGGTGATCGAACGCAAATACTTTAGAACGGCTGAACCGTTCGGAGTTTTGAAAACTGAATTGATATTCCGAGAGATGATCTGGTCATCTTCTTTAGTTCGGGGGAAGTTATCCACCCCCAAGTGAAGGGATTGCTTGCGCATCTTGACCTTGCTGTTGCTGTTGCTGTTGATATTGCTGCGCAGCCTGCAAAAGTTCCTGCCGTTCTACTTTGTCCCTAACCAGATTATCTGGTACGCCAAACTTCTTAGCGAGATACAGCGCAACATCCTCAGAGTTAATAAGGACATTTAATACTTCGGGGCCGAACGTGCCTCCAACCATCTGTAAATAACGTGCGACTGCGCTGATGTCTTGGTTGGATTGTGCTTGTGCCAATGGTGACACTGACCGCACTTTGACTTCCCGCCCATTGATGGATGGCAACTCAATACGGCCTTGCTTTCTTAGAATGTAAACGACACGTTGCAATACTGGCTGAACCATTTCAGCCTGCAATCTGCCGAAAGCTGATCCAATACGTCTGGACAGATCAGCCATGCGTTCTGCAATCTCAGTTGCAGACGCGGGTGTTTTGTTAGGATCGCCTAACATATCATTGTAAAGCGCACGTTTGATGTTGCTGCGCATATCATTCAATACAAGATTGGCTACGTCAAAATTGCCTGCGTTCTGAATAGGCTGCAAGCCAGCAGAACCCATAGCCTTTGGGATGATTGTGCCGGGAACGAGGTTGATTGTATCAGTGTTAATGATCCCATCATCATCCATCTGGTACACACCAGAGATAGCCATCTGTGCATTCTCTAGCACCAACTCAATTGTAAGGTTGGTTGTCTTGATTGCACTAAGAGCATTGATGAGGGGGCCACGCCCATAGACTTCGCCAGATGCTTTAGACCAACGGAAACAAACAAAAGGATTAGAGCCTAACCCTTTGTAGTTTTCCTGATAGATGATTTCTTTGTCGCCTACATTGACCACATAGTAATCAAACTGTTCTTCGTTAGGTGTGCTGTAGTTACGGCAAATCACCTCTAAGATTTTCGTTTGAGTGTCAGGCTGGGATAGAACAGCAGCCGCAGTCTTCTCGCCTAAGATTGCCTTTGGATACGCAATAGGTATCTCTGAGTTTTTAAGAGAACGCTCTCTGTAAACGTGGTCAATCTTATCATCAGGGCCAGTATCCAGATGGACGGAAGGCAAAGGGATTGCGTTAAACCGTACTGGATTAATTGCATCACCTTCTTCAACCAAGAGAATGCCAGTTCCCACTGCCAGATCCATGAAAGATTCATGTATCTCTTGACCGAAGTTGGAGTTCTGAATGACTTCAAAGACGTACTCAGTGACTTCATCAAGAGTGTTATTAACCTCATCCTGTTGATCCTTTGGGATTTCAGAGCCAGCAATAAAGTCAGCCCATCGTGCAAAGTTAGGTACTAGACCTGACTGCAACCTAGATGCAAATTCTTGCACACCAACAACTGCTGTCTCATCAAAGATCTTGTCATCGCGCCGCTGCCCCGGAGTTTCGCTATAGAAACTCTGGCGCATAGGCAACGCATAGTCATAACAATCTTCAAATAGAGGCTCAAAGTTTACACGCGCTTGTTTAGCACGTTCGTACTTTTGCAGCATACGGTCTGCAATTTGATCCATTAAACAGTCTCGTCATAGTAACCCAGAGCCGCTTTGTTGCTTGTAAGCAACGAACGTCTGCCAGCACCACCGCCAACTTTCTTTCGAGCAACTTGCTTCTCAAGCTGCTTTGCTTTCGCATCTTCTTTCTTCTGCTGCTCTGCTGCTGCTTTATTGTCAGCTTCGATCTTGTCGTTTGGATCGACCGCTGGCTTGGATGAACCGCCACCTATACACATAATTTAAATCCTCTTATAGCTATCTGACTTGTTTAACCCACTGCATTAATGCAGATCAACGCACAAAACTACATGCGCGACCAAAGACCTTCTCGCCGCGCCTTTGGTTTGCGTGTGAATACATCAAACTCTCTTGTTGCTTGAAAGGGTTTGGTGGCTGTGCTGTTGTTGCGGAGTATCTGCCTTCCCTCGCCAGAGCCAAGCATTAGATACTGCAAAGCGTCATGGATGTGAGAGAAGTGGTTCTTGTCTGGCTTGTCAGCATAACGCTCACCAGATACTTGCATGCGCTTGTACTGATACCCACCCTCAAAGCCTTTGATGATTGTGCGGCAGCGTTGATCGATAAGCAAACCAGACTGCCCTTCGATCATTCTATTGAGTGGTGCAGACACAGATTCCAGACGCAGGGCTACATCATTAGATGGCGCAGGGCGAGCAGACAGACCAGCCCCCCGCAATATCTGAAACGGTGTTGTCTCATCAGTCTGTGCGCGGAAGTCACCAGCCGGATCACCAAAGATAATAATCTCGCAGCCGCCGTAACGTGTAGCTATCTCTTGCCGCAACACTTCAGCAAAACGCACAATGCCCATGTCGAATGCAACAATCTCTTGAAGCAGCATCCATCTACCGCGAACCTTCTGCCCGAAGACAGCAGCAG
>Ga0213863_10003375_pt1 | contig 11027 bp, 8 predicted proteins | sample PICome_8_FD_160128 | JGI IMG/M metagenome (GOLD analysis project Ga0213863, IMG submission 160128) | Coastal seawater microbial communities near Pivers Island, North Carolina, United States - PICO497 | ecosystem: Environmental > Aquatic > Marine > Coastal | place: USA: North Carolina | collected... | reverse complement strand
CGTGTTGTAGTAATACTCCGTCGGTCTCGCCTGCGTGTCGAGAGGAGATGCGGTGAAGAGAGAAAGGAGTAAAGCGGTGATGATGAGCATCGTGGATAGTTTAGTTATGTATGGGGAAAAGGAAAGGAAAGGAAAAAGGAGAGATATTTCCTCTAATTTAGGGTGATGTGCGCTTCGTGTGTCTCTCTGTGTCTCTTTCTGATGTTACAACTTATGATGATGATGATGATGATGATGATTCTAATTCGTGTATAACGCTCCATGTTCGTATCGCCAACCAAATGGTAATGGGCAGTTGTTGTCGAGGAGGTATTGTACACATTCGGTTTGGTTGTTCTTGTGAGCGCGGTATACGCTCCAATAGCCCCACGGCACTTTGGCGGTTTCGCGCAAGTACTTCAAACAGTCTAAGTGGCCGTTTTCGGCTGCATATGCACACGCACCTTCGCTAAATTGAACAAATTTACGCTCAACAAGATATTCGAGTATGTGAAGATGACCATTTTGAGCCGCCCAAGAGGGAGTTACCGAATCCCAAGGCGCTTTGGCTTCTTCGCGTAAGTATTTGAGGCACTCGAGATGACCGTTTAAGGCAGCACGTGCACACGCGTACCAATCGATGGGACACTTCTTTGCCACGCAATACTTCACCATTTCCAGATTACCATGTTCTGCGGCCACATTAATCGTCCCTTCATCCCACTCACACTTTTTCTCCTCTCGCGCCCACTTGAGCAACTCGAGTTTATTCGTTTCAGCAACTCGCTTGCAGAAATATGTTTCGTACGTCAACCAACTCGGCCACAACGATTTCTTCTCCCACATAAACTCCAAAGTCGATATCGAGGACATCTCTTCGACCTTAAACCTCTTCTTCAAATCTCTTGCACGAGTTGATCTTTTAATCAACTTTCTCGTCTCCGTATTCACCTCGTACAAGAATTTGAGATCAGTTTGATTCAATCTCGGAATGATATGAGTGAAACAAATATCGTCGCACTTCACGATCACCTCCCACAAAGAAGACAAAGAAGAACAACTGCTCTTCCCTTCCATCGCGGAATAAGTATATCCTCTCCTCCCCGACAAGGTTTATTCTTCTCTCTCTCTTTCTGTGCGTGTCTTTCTGTGGTGTATACAAATGTCACATGCGAGAAATATTTTCCCCTAAATACTGAAAAATCTCTCCCAAAAACCGTTTAAACACGCGCATAAATACACGCGTATTCGTCGCGCTTATTATTCGTATATTAAAAAGAAAAGAAGAAAACCCGGTGGTGCATATACATATACACGTAATGGCGTTGTTTTCGAGCGAAGATGATGCATCAGAGAACAGAACAAATCCGCTTTGGAAAGTTCTGCAAAAGTCCTTCGTGTCGTATAAAAAACTCCAATTCTCGAAACGAATGTACGCGATGAAAAACTCGATATTTTCGAGACGAATACACGACGAGAGCAACAGAGGCGTCAGAAACACAGTCGTTATGATTTTAGGCGAGAGAATGACCGCGTTCGATCGACTCATCAGTCGCGTGGATGCGTTCTTTTTCAGCTCCTACGTCTCGGAATTTCCACCCATCGAGAGCAAAAAAATGTTCCTCTTTACGAATAATACGAATACTACCACGAATACGAAAGAAACGACGACGATGAAAATGAAGTCCATAGACTTCGTGGCGAACCAAGTGGGCGGGTACACCACGGATTGCGGGTGGGGGTGCACGCTGAGGAGCGCGCAGATGCTGTTCGGGGAAGCGTTGATGAGGAGCGCTCGAGCGCGAAGATTTAGGCGGAGGAGTTTAAGGAGAAGCGAAGAAGATGTAAGCGAGGAGGAGGAGGAGGGAGAGGAGTTTAAGAGGAAGAAGGAGATTGTGGATATGTTTTCGGACGATAACGATGACGATGAAAACGAGGATAAAAAGGAGAAGAAGAAGAAGAAGACAAAGAATGTATTCGGGTTGAGAAGAGTATACGAAGGAGACGAGGACGAGAATGCGTTGTGCCCCGGTCAGTGGATGGCACCGTCCGAGATTTGTAAACGATACGGGAAAATGATGAATAGGTTGGATTCTTTTCAAAACGTTCGTTGTCTCATTCTCGGCGACGGGTGCGGCGGAGGCGTGCCTGAGTTTTACCCGGAAAGAGTTCGAGAGGAAATGAAAACGCACGCGGACAAAGACGTTTTGATTTTAGTACCTTTACGATGCGGCGCGAGCGACGCGATTAATCCTGAATACGTGAAATCGTTACAGAAATTTCTAAGCGTGCGCGAGTGCGTAGGTATCGTCGGAGGGAAGAAGACCGCGTCGTATTACATCGTCGGGTTTACGAGCGGTAAGAAGAGTAGTGATAGTTATAGCGGGGGAGAGAAGGAGGAAGAAGAAGAGGAGGAAGAAGAAGCTGAAGAAGAAGAAGAAGAAGAAGAGACAAGAGCAATATATCTCGACCCACACGTCGCGAAAGCGTACGTGTCACCTCGCGAGCGTTCGCGAGACGAATCGACGGAATCTGCGTATTATCGTTCCTTTTTCGGAAGCGCTTCGGAACACGGCATTTTATACACGCCGTTTCACGCGCTCGATCCGAGCTTAGTCGTTGGATTTTTAGTAGGTAACGATACTAATTACGACGAGATGAATAATGCATCTTCCTCCTCCTTGGACGCGTTCGTGGATGTTTTGACGAATATTGAACGCGAGAGCGGATCGACGCCTTTGATTACGGTGGTTACCAAAAAAGTGTTGTCGAAGAAGAAAATGAATAGCAGTATGAATAGCAGCAGTTCGAAACGAACGGAAAACAACAAAAGAGGAGAGGAAGAGGACGAAGACGATTGGGAAATCATCGATGGTTGCGAAGGAGAAGAGTTTTAAGACTTTTAGACGGGTTTTAGCGTTTCTTTTGTACATTTACAAAATCATCATCTCGAATACCACCGTGCGGTACTACAACATCATCATCACTTTACTACTACTATCACTATTACTATTACTATCTTTCAACTAAGTACTCCTATCCGATACTTTCTCAACGTCCGAGTCCTTCCTTGCCATTTCCAACTGTTGACTCTTCGTCTTAGTGTTATGCTTGAAAAATTCGCACGCCACGGCGCCAGAGAAAAACACCAGAGCGACAAAATACGTCACGCCAAACGGTTTATCGCTGGAAAAGAACACGAACGAGGATATAACGGTCAAAACTTTCCTGCACGTGGTAATCGCCACCGCTGGTACCGCGCCGAAATGCTTCACCAGCGTCGTGTAAAACACCGCGCCGAGCCAAAACACGATCGATCGAAACGCGATCAAACTTAAATAAAACCAATCGCCAAAGAAAAACGCAAACGCGTCCGGTTCTTTGACTAAAACCACCACGAACACTAACAAAGCTCCAATCGAATTCGTCATCAACATGTTCTCCGATACCGTCGCCTCGTAATCTCTCAACGCCTTATCCACCACGTTCGACTGCACCGCGCCGACGCACACGCAAAAGAAGGACAGAAAAAACCCAAACGCGTACAACGTGGGATCTTCCGCGTCTAACTGTTTGTTCCCTTCGTGTTCCCCTAACGCGAAAAAACACGACGCGATCACTAACAAAACGCACGCTAAATAGTCCAACCAGTGGTACGTTCGTTTCAGCCACACCGAGGAGAGGAGAATCACCGGTATCAGTTTGCTCGATTTCAACACCGTCCCCGTGGCGTAGTTGATGTATTTGTACGAGACTTTCCCGAGGGAAGTGTATATCCCAATCAAAGATGCCGAGGCGACGTATAAGTGTATCGGTGCTTTCAACGGCGGCACTATCCTCGAATAATACTCGTGGTGCATAAAAGAACTACTCTTCTTCTTCTTCGTAGGAGTAGCAGTACTTTTCAAAACATCTTCAACACCGTCGGTGTTGCTCCCAAAGTCTTTCACATCACCATTTCCCTCGTTATCCGTCGTAATCATCATCCAAACAAACGTCATCACACTAAACACCACGAGCTCAAACAACGCCAGAAACCAATAGTGGTGGAACCCTTCTATTCTTTTTAAGATGTACTCTTCGGCTGCGCAGGATATTCCGATGGATGCGATCGTTCCGATGGAGAGGAAGATGAAGAAGGATTTCTTATTGGAGGTCAGGTGGATGTGCATTTTTCCCAACAGGATGGGGATTCGATTAGGATGATGTGCAGAGGAAGAAGGAGCGCTCATGTTCTTGAAGAAATTGCTTTTTTACTCTCTAAACTCTAAACTCTGTGAGTGTGCGTACGCGTGTAAATGTGTGCTCCTCAACACGAATAACACCTTCACTTCTGTTCTCTCTTTTGTGTGACGAAAGAGAGTTGATGCTTTTTTTTACCTAATTAAATTTTTCTCTGTCTCTCTCTTTCTGTTATTACAACTGATGATGATGATGATGATGATGATGATGATGATGATGATAATAATATTCTAATTCGTGTGTAACGCTCCTCCTTCGTATCGCCAACCCGATGGTAAAGGGCAGTTATTGTCGAGGAGGTATTGTACACATTCGGTTTGGTTGTTCTTGTGCGCTAATCGTACGGCCTCAGAGCCCCAAGGCGCTTTGGCGGTTTCGTGTAAGTACTTCAAACAGTCCAAGTGGCCGGACTCGGCTGCCAACATACACGCACACACGCCATATTTATCATACTTTCGCTCAACAAGGTATTCGAGTATGTGGAGATGACCATTTAAAGCCGCCATTGAGGCAGTTCCTCGATTCCAAGGCGCTTCGACTTCTTCGCGTAAGTATTTGAGGCACTCGAGATGACCTTTTAAGGCAGCATGTGCACACGCACTCACACCGATAGGACACTCATTTGCAACGCAATACTTTACCATTTCCAGATTACCTTGTTCTGCGGCCATATTAATCGTCTTATCATCCCACTCACACTTTTTCTCCTCTCGCGCCCACTTGAGTAACTCGAGTTTATTCGTGAGAGCAACTTTCATGCAGAAAAATGGTTCGTCCAACCAACTCGGCCACAACGATTTATGCTCCCACGCAATCTCCAACGTCGATATCGACGACATCTCTTCAACTTTAAACTTCTTTTTCAACTCTTCCTCGCGAGAGGATCTCTTCACCAACTTTCTCGTTTCACCATTCACCAGGTGCAAGAATTTCAAATCCGTCGAATTCAATCTCGGAAGCACGTGTGTGAAACACACATCGTCGCACTTCACGATCAAATCCCACAAAGAATCTCTCTGCCCAACCTTCCTCTTCCTCCCTCTCGTCATCATCGCGACTCCTTCTCCAGATATCGTCACAATCGGAGCTTTTTATGCACCCCTGCTCTCTTTCGATGCTGTAAAAGGACTTTTAAGGGGGAGAAAAGTGCCGCAAAATTCGCCATTCGTATGTACACATAAACGCTTCGAAAAGAAGACGCATCCACCGAAAAACGCGCGAGAAAAGCGACCGAAAAGACAGTCTCTTTGCTCTCCTCTGCGCTTTCCGTGGGTTTCTGCTCCGAAACGCGCTCATCAAAGTGTCCTCTTTTCTTTCGTAAACCTTCTTTTAGGACTGTTCTGTTCGGGATTTTATCCGTAAAGTTGGTAAGCGTCGTGACTGCATACGGAGCACATCTGAGACATGGGCGGGTCGTTCGATGACTTAAAAAAGCTCTCCTCCGCGCGAAAAGCATCCGTGGACAGCGCACGACCGCGTTTAAGGAAATCAACGACAGAAAACGACGATGATTTGAAAGATGACGACGAAGATGCTTTAAAAGAGGAAGAGGAAGAGGAGGAGTTCGAGTTTAACGAACACCACGCGCTGACATTAACCGGCCTCTCCGGGAAACGATTGAAACGAGAACTGAGCAGACACCAATTGTTTCAAGGTCTGGAGGATACGCAAAGTCCGGAAACCACGCCCGGGGGGACGTTAACCATGGAGAGTGCGCAGACGCTGGCGGCGGAGACGGATTTAATACGGGACGCGAAAGTGGTGTCCGGAGCGGGAGGAAGAGACGAGTATTTATATCAGCAGCAAAAGGTAGAGGAGGAGAGCGGGAGTCACGGGAACAATAACAACAACAACAACGCGAGTGGTAATGGCGGCGGTGGTGGTGGGATAAAGCACGCGCCGTCTTTGGCGCAGATTTTCGGGACGGCGAATGCCTCGGGGAATAATTCTTCTTCGCCGGCGGGGATGGAGCGATCGAGCAGTCCGTCGTTGTCGCCGCAGCACAAGCAAATGCTCCGGGAGTACACGATGAACAAGAACAAAGAGCAACTCAGTAATAATAATAATAATAATAGCAACAACAACAACAACAACGAAAAGAACAAGAGCAGCGCGACGAATTTACAACACGCGAACACGTTATCCGGAGCGTCGAGTAAATTCTTAGCCGAGGAGATTCGGCACATGCGAGACGATCCGTCGTTGGATAAAAAGACGAAAACGAAAAAGTCAAAATCGACGACGATTAAAGAAGGCGAGGAATTGATGGTGATGGCGCCAGATGGAACGACGAAGAAGAAGAAAAATGCGAAAGAGGTGGACGAAGTTTTGGACCAAGGTCAGAGACGCTTAGCGTTACGATCGGTGCAACGCACGACGGAGGATTTGCTGTTAATCTCGGACGCGTTGAAGACGAAAGAGGCGACGTTGGGGTCGTTACCAACCAGGCTCGGTAAAGGGTTGGAGTTGATCAAAGATAACATCACGCGCATTCATCGATCGGAAGGTTTACTCTCGAGAAAAAAAGTCGCCATGGGAAGAGTCAATCGATACGAGTTATTGAGAGGAGCGTTTGGTGGCGGCGAAGACGGGCGATCGGAAAAAGGCGAATCCGAAGCCGGCGAAGATTTATACGCGAAGTTCACGCCGAGGAAGCTGAAAGTCAAATCGAAGAAGAAGTTGATCGTCATGGCTATTTTAACCGGCATCGCGTTGGTTTTGTTGTGTTGCACGACGGTGTTCGTGAAACAGTACGAGGAAGACTACGTGTTGTTGGTCGCGCCGGCGTTGTCGCACGAAATCGTCGAGTTGCACGAACACGCGGAGATCTCGAAGAAACACATATCGCACGCGAGTAAAGGGATGATGGAGGTGAAAATGGGCGCGAGCGAGTGTCACGCGCATCACACGACGGATGTTCCGGTGTATTATTTGCACTCGCAAATACGACAAGGCGACGTCGTTTTAGCCGCCTTGGCAGACATACAGTTGCACGATTTAGGAAGCTCCGATGATCCGACGGGTGCGCACAGAGAAGGAGAAGAAGAAGAAGAAGGAGTGAACCACAACAATAACAGTGGGGGATATCGAAGGGCGTTACTTTCGGCCTCGGCTGGCGGGCCCGGACCGTCGGTTGAAAAAATGTCCTACACCATTCTCAGCAACTATAAGAAATCGAACGGCGACGTGTACATCACCGTCAGCACAAACTGTCCCGAAAACGTCTCCGTTCGAGCAACGATACGAGATGTTGGCTTGGTAGGCATCGGGCAACAATGGATCGCGTTGGTCTTGTTAATCGGCGTGTTTGGTTTAATCATCGTCGAAGTCATCCACCGAACGTTGGTTGCTTTTCTCGGCGCCGCCGCGGTCTTGTACGTCTTGGCATTGGAACACCGATTCCCATCCGTGGCGAAAATTATCCAGTGGATGGACCACGAAACGTTGGCGTTGCTTTGGGGGATGATGGTTATCGTCGCGTTGCTCGCGCGATCCGGGGTGTTTGAATTCCTCTCGGTTCGTTTAATCGAGTTATCGAGATGCGACATGTGGCGCTTGACGTGGATGCTCATGCTCTTCGATTGCATTTTGTCTGCGTTTTTGGACAACGTGACGACGATGCTTTTATTAGCGCCGGTGATTATTTCCTTATGCAAAGCGTTGAAAATTGATCCGAGACCTTTATTACTTCCGTTGGCTTTGTTCGGTAACATTGGCGGCGCGGCGACTATGATTGGCGATCCACCAAACATCATCGTCGGAAACGCTTTAAAAGAGTACATCGATTTTAACGATTTCTTACAAATTATGGCCCCGGGCGTCGTTTTAACCGTCCCGGTTGTTTTAGTCTTCGTCCGATGGCACTACGGGAAAGAGTTTTACTCCCAAAAGTTGGTGGTGGATTTAGAGAAAATGAAAAGAGACTATCCGATTCGAGACATGCCTTTATTGATTCGATCCGGCATCGTCTTGTGTTTTGTCATAGTCTTGTTCTTTTTACACCCGGTGATTCACTTTTCGCCGTCTTATGCCGCGTTATTCGGCGCAATCGCGGTGCTCTTAACCGGTCCAGAACACGATTTCGAACACGCTCTGGAAAAAGTCGAATGGGATTCGCTCTTATTCTTCGCCGGCTTGTTCGTCTTCACCGAAGGCGTCGCCGAACTCGGCTTATTGCGAGAAATCTCCGACGCGCTTTCGGCGTTAATCGAAATGGTCCCAGTCGAAAAGCGCTCGCAAGTCGCTATCGTCCTCGTCCAAATCGTCGCCGCCGTCGCGTCCGCGTTCGTCGACAACATCCCGTTCACGACCACCATGTTACCCGTCATCGTCCAAATCGCCGAAAACGTCGAAGGCGTCCACATCAAAGGTTTAGGATGGGCGTTATGTTTCGGGGCTGATTTCGGGGGCATGGGTACCCTCATCGGCGCGAGCGCGAACATCGTCATGGCTGGTATCGCCCACGAGGCTGGATTCCACGTCACGTTTGGTCAGTTTTTCAAAATCGGGTTCCCGGCCATGTGGATTTCGCTCGTCATCAGCGTCTGCTATTTGTGCATGATGGAAGGCGCCGGCGCCTTGAAGTAGTAGTAAGTAGAGTTTTGCGAACGATGATGATGTCAAAGCGTTTTTTGAGGAGATAGAGAAGGAAAAGAAGAAAAGAGTTTTGTCTTACAGTAGCGCAGCGTAGTCTGGAAAGCGAATACTATTTATGTAACGGAAAAGCAACGATGTAGTATATGGTACATATATGTAACGCGTAAATAACCTAGTATTCGTACATAATCTGTTCATACTGCCATAATTAATTGATTTTGTGGACATCTTTTGACATGCATCGGTCACATTTGCATCGATACCATCCACATTAAAGGTAGGGGAATCTTTTCCTTGCATTTGCTCCATTACAACACACACAAATGTCCTCTTTACTGTTCTCCTCCGTCGGTACTCCTACTCCTGTTGTCGTTCAAAAACGACGTCAGAGGATCATCAGAGCGCATTCATCTTTTCGCGCCTTTCCGTCTTTCTCCGTTTTAGATGAATCGTCATCGTTTTCAACGCAAAACAAAAGTAATACTGAAAAACCCACATGCGTTGCCGGCGGGGAAAGAACGGAAACGAAGATGTTTAGAAAAAGGAACACCAGTAACAGTAACAACGACAACAAAATCCTGAAAAGTGTCCTCGTCCTCGTTCAAACAGTCCTCGTCCTTCTCTCCACCTCTTCGATTAATGCGCACGCGTTGGAAGCGAACGAGCAAACGGAGTCGAATGCATTCGTACAAACTTTGTTACAAAAAACCGAAGAGAAACGAGAGGAAAGACAGAAAGAACGAGTGCTCGAGTATTCGAAGAAAAATTTCAAAGACTATTTAGCTTTCGTGGATAACGGACGAACCGCGAAAACAGAGAACGACGTCAAAATAAAAGAGTGGCTGGAGAAGAATAAGTGAGAATTGTATTAATAGTATTATTATTATTAAGATTATATCGATGTGATTAATGTTGATGCGTATGCGAAGCGTTTACTCTCTCTCTGGTCTCTCTCTTTTATAATTTTTAATCTCTGCACGCGCCGCTTCGAATCTCTTTCGCTTTCTCTTCGAACGCTTTTAACCCTTCTTCTTCGGAGGCGGCTTCGCCTAACGCTCTGACCAACGCGGAGCCGACGATGACGCCGTCTGCGCCCCAGTTGACGATTTGCTTGGCGTGTCCGGCGTTGGAGACGCCGAAACCAACCGCGATGGGTTCGTCGGTCACTTTACGTAAATCCGCGACTAACTCTTCGACTCTCGAGGCGACGTTGGTTTGCATCCCAGTCACGCCAGTGACGGAAACCAAATAGACGAAGCCTTTGGTGTTCAAGGCGATTTGCCGAGCGCGTTCCGTCGGCGTCGTCGGCGTGGAGAGCAAGACCAAATCGATGCCGTATTTCGAGCAAATCTTGCTCGTCTCGTACGTTTCCTCCAACGGTACGTCCGGAATTAACAACCCTCTCGCGCCGGCGTCGGCGATTTGTTGCACGAACTTCTCCACGCCTCTCTGGTAAATCGGATTGAAATACGTAAACATCACAATCGGCGCCTTCACGCCTTTGCCGTTATCGATGGTTTTCTTCGCCATGGCGATGACTTTATCTAACGTAGCGCCATTTTCCAAAGCTCTCGTCGCCGCGGCTTGAATCACCGGACCATCCGCTAACGGGTCGGAATACGGAACGCCTAATTCGATGACATCTGCGCCAGCCGCGTCTGTTTTGTTTGTTGTTTCAAAGAAATTAAAAAGAAAGAAAGAAAGCGAGAAGAGCGTGGTTTCGTCAGTCGAAGACAAAGACAAAGACAAAGAAGACGAAAGACGAGCATAAGTAACGCACCTAAAATCTTCAAAGCTTTCGCCGTGGCTTCTAAGTTCGGGTCCCCGGCGACGACGAAAGGAATGAACGCGATTTTGTTTTCCGATTTAAGTTTCTTGAACGTTTCGCCGATGGTTTGCACTCCTCCGCTCGTCGCCGCCGAGGCAGTAGTGGCAGCCTTCTTTGGTCTCATTTTGGTCTGCATTTTGCCTCCAATTTTGTGTCTTCTTTTTGTGATGATAAAACTTTTGTTCGAAGAAGAACAAGAAGTCGTTTGTGCGAAAGATGTCGCTCGCATGTTCTGATCGCTCGAGTTGTTCTTTCGCGTTCTTTCTCTCTCTTTCTGAATAGAAAGTGCGCTGAGACGTATCTGATTTTTGGATAATGTTTGGGAAAAATCCAATCCCAATCCTCGCTTTGATATATATATAGAATGCTCTCAAAAGACGAC
>Ga0213863_10003374_pt1 | contig 11029 bp, 5 predicted proteins | sample PICome_8_FD_160128 | JGI IMG/M metagenome (GOLD analysis project Ga0213863, IMG submission 160128) | Coastal seawater microbial communities near Pivers Island, North Carolina, United States - PICO497 | ecosystem: Environmental > Aquatic > Marine > Coastal | place: USA: North Carolina | collected... | reverse complement strand
GAAAAATCAATCCATCCGATCCGGGGGGAACGGTGGCGGCTTTGCGAGTTAAGATTTCATAGGCATCCCCTTCGCCCTCTTCTTCTAGTTTTGATTCCAAATCCCCGAGGTTATTTTTATACCATTGAAAGGAGCCAGCCGCAGAAAGCATCACCCCCATCAAATGCCATTTCCCTGGTACAGCGTGACAAAAAGCATGCAGTTTCCCTTCCGGTTCCACCCGATATTGATCACTTTGTGCAAAAACCACCCCACTCGTACCTAGGGTAACCGATACTCTGCCTTCTTGAACGATGGAACTCCCTACTGCTTGGGCGGCACAATCGCCACCACCAGCAGCGACTGGGGTACCCATCGGAAGTCCGGTTGCTTCCGCACCAACCCAAGAAATATTTGCCGACATTTCGGTTGATTCCGTTACTTCGGGTAACCAATCCTTATTCCATCCAAGGGCCTCCAAAATTTCATCGGACCATTTTCTTTCACCCACATTCAGTAAGGATGTTCCGGATGCATCAGACACATCGCTAAAAAATTCTCCGGTTAACTTGTAACGAATATAGTCCTTGGGCAGTAGAACTTTAGCGATCTTATTGAAAATATCGGGCTCATTCTTTTGCACCCATCGAATTTTAGGTGCGGTAAAGCCTGCTAGAACAGGATTTCCCGTGATTTCTAAAACCTTTTGGCTCCCTACCAACTCGGTGATTTCCTCACATTCTTGATGAGACCTTTGATCATTCCACATGATACAAGGCCTAAGCACCTCACCCCATTCATCCAATAAGACAAGTCCATGCATCTGACCCGTTAGTCCAATTGCAGAAACGGTGGATGGATCGATTCCTTCCAGAAGGGAACGGACAGCTTCTTTGGTTGCTTCCCACCATACCTTGGGATCCGTCTCTGCCCACAAGGGCTTGGGGGTTTGAAACGGGTACTCCGGGGTACTGACTTTCAGAACTTCTCCTGTAGAGGAAACCAAAAGTGCTTTCACCGAAGAGGTCCCTATGTCTAATCCTATTACATTCATTCTAATTTGCTAAGAGCTAAACCTATGCGATGGCAATGACAATGCGGGAAAGCTTGCCTAATGACATCGAGGGAAATCTTCCAAAATCCACTTATTTTTGGTCAAGGAAGTCGGGAAAGCAAAGCAATCCTTACAAAATCTCTTTGATCAAATGACCGAAGACTTCAGTCAGACGCATGTCACGCCCACCGAAGCGAAAAGTACTTTCCGTGTGCTCGATGCCAAGTAAATGTAACATGGTGGCATGCAAGTCATGAATTTCATAACGGTTTTCCACCGCCTTGTACCCAAATTCATCGGTGGCTCCAACGGTAACACCCGGCTTGATACCACCCCCTGCAAACCAGGTGGTGAAACCAAAGGGATTATGATCTCGACCGTTCGAACCCTGGGCAAAAGGAGTCCTTCCAAACTCTCCCGTCCAGACAACCAATGTATCATCCAGCATACCTAGTTTTCTCAAGTCTCGGATTAAGGCTGCGATGGGTTGATCGACGGATTTACAATTCTTACCATGACCATCCACTAACCCACCGTGCTGGTCCCACCGGTCCCCATTCCCCCCCGGACAAGTCAGTTCAATGAAGCGAACCCCACGCTGAACCAACCGACGGGCCAGAAGGCATTGCATTCCGAAAGTCCGGGTGTTCTTAAAATCTGAATCCATCCCGTATGACTTTTTGACGACTTCCGATTCACCGGTCAAATCCACCAACTCTGGAACCGAAGTCTGCATTTGATATGCGGTCTCATAATTTTGAATCGCTGCTTCGACTTGGCGGTCAAAGTTCATTTCCTCCAGAGATGACTTATCCAAGTCTGCCAGCAGAGATAATTTATTCTTCTGTAATTCAGCCGTTTTCTCTTTGGGTTTGATATTGGCAACCGGTTCATTTTGAGGAAGGAAAACCGACCCTTGATAACTGGCTGGTAAGAAACCGGAACCAAAGCAATCCAATCCACCGGGTGGAATGAGTCCTCCATTCAACACCACAAACCCAGGCAAATTTTGATTCTCTGTGCCTAATCCGTAGCCGAACCAAGCACCCATACTGGGGCGTCCTTGAAAACCACTTCCGGTATGCAGAAAATAATTGGCGGATGTGTGTTCAGAAAAATTGGAAGTCATCGATTTAACCATCGAGATCTCATCAATCACATCATCCTGTGCAATATGAGGAAAAAGGTCGGATACCCAGTGTCCACTCTGCCCCCTTTGTTTAAATTCCCAAGGACTTTTTAAAATTTTGCCAATATTATCAAATTGGGTGGGAGCCAATTTTCCAATGACTTCTCTCGGGTCTTTCCCATTGTATTTTTCCAAGGCTGGCTTGTAATCAAAAATATCCACATGGGAGGGTCCACCGTCCATGTAGAGAAAAATCACATTTTTGGCCCGTGGGGTAAAATGTGGTCTCCTTGGAGCCAGGGGGGAAGCAAGCGAATCATTAGACAAGGCAGAAAAAGCAAGTCCGCCAAATCCCATGGCACAGGATTGAAGCATCGATCTACGCGACAATGGAGTATTAAATTGGTTACAATGCATGGCTTCGAAGTTTAGTTGAGAAAAAGGAATCCTTTTGAATTAATCAAGACATGAGCTAAATCCGCCCAAACCTCTTTGGTAAGACTTCCATGGAATTTCGTTTGAGTTTCTAGAAATGCGAGAAGTTTTTCTTGAGCTGCCTGGCTTGGAGGTTTTCCCGTAATCATCTCAAAAAGATTACCCATTGACTCCGATTTTAGTTTTTTTGCCTGAAAAACATTTTCACCCATCATCTTGCATTGACTTATAACAAACGGATCATTCATAAGAGCCAAAGACTGGGCTGGGACATTGGAAACTGACCTTTTGCCTTTGGTCCCGAAGGGAGCGGGTTGATCGAAGGCCAGCATAAAAGGGGAGAGGAAATTTCGGTAAACTGACCCGTAAATACTTCTTCTACCCGCTCCGTCAAGAGGTCCATTTTTCTTTCCTCCTCGGCCCGTCATGAAGGCAGTTTTGTAAATGGGAATCGAAGGACCAAAAAGTTTTCTATCGATTCGACCCGAGAACGAAAGAATTGAATCCCTTATGGCTTCCGCCTGTAATCGGCGAATTGGCATTTTATGTAGAAAAATATTTTGCGGATCGGCAAAGCTGACCTTTTCCTTATCACAGGAAGGGTTTAAAAGACTCGATTGACGATAGGTTTTGGAAAGTACAATTTTTCGAATCAGGTTCTTAACCGACCAATCATTTTCTCGAAAATCATGGGCCAACCAATCCAGCAGTTCTGGATGGCTTGGCTCCTGACCCATCGGACCAAAATCATCTGGTGTCGCAACGATACCACGACCAAAAAACTGCAACCATATACGGTTTGCCATCACGCGGGACACAAGTGGGTTGTCTCCGGAGATTAATTGATTCGCCAAATCAAGACGAGTCCCGGGTTGTCCACCCAAGGCAGTAAGGTTTCGGCCAACCACTGATTCGCCCAATTTATGAGGACTTCCCCGGACATAAACATTTCCCTGAAAAGGGCTCCCCTCCCCCATGGCCAAGGTATATCGCTCACGGGGTGTTTTGGAATCAATGGCTTCGGCTTGCCTCAACCTTTCAGGTATAGTTTGTTGATTTCCGAATGGAATTAGCCCCTCGCTGTAGAGGTAATTAAGAAATTCATATTCTTCTCCTGAAAATTTGCCCGCATGAATTTTAGCAAATGATTTCTTGAGGAAACCATCCAGGAATTCAGGGAGATTGCTTGCCTCGATTTTTTCATCCCCCAGCAAAAGAGAAAACCTAGAATCAGGGCTTCTTCCAATTCCGGAATTTGCAAACCTGACTTGATCAATTTCCAAGTAAGCATCTGTACCCCGGTCCACAAATTCAAGGTAGGCCCAATGGCCTTTGTATTTTTTAGGCGATAGACTGAACCACTGGAAATTATCCTCGGAATTTGCCTCCTTGATTACAGTACCTCCAAAAAGTAAGCCGGAATGTTTACCCATATGGTAATGATCAATCACTACCCGCATAAAACCTTTCTTTGCCTTGGCCCTGACTAAAATTTGATCGTGCTCAATTTTAAAATGAGGAGAACGCAGGTTGCCCACCCTTCTATCTCCTAAAACATGGGAAGAGAGTATATTCCGACTTGGAAATAAATTCGATCCGGCGAACGAAATTAGTCGATGCCCTCGTGGTTTAAAAGCCTTCCCAGTGATCTTCCAGCCTTGGGGAATTTCCGAGGAAGTGAAAGTTGCAAAGGATTGACTGTTTTGAATGAAATTCTGTTCCGCATGGACGAGTCCATTGTGTGAGCTTTTTGCCCTTTCAATTCTTTGTGCTAAGGACTGCAGGTTATCCAACTCTATAAAGTGCATGCACCAAGCACGAAGGGTTTGAACCACTAAACCATTTGACCGAGCATAGCTTTCAACCACGAAAACCGTATGCACTGGTTTATCAGGCTTTGGTGTGACCGGAAATGGAGAAAACTCAAACTGGTCAGCGTGCACATGTCCCCATCTACCCGTCGCCTGATCAACTATCCTAATTTCGACCTCGCCCAGATGGTAATCCAACAAATCCCAACTCTTTGGAACTAACTCATCACTGTTTTCTCCGCGAGCGACTAAAAGCCTGTTTCCGTCCGCCCATAACTCCACTCCTACTTCGTTGAACTGACCTCCTCCCACGGAGAAGTTCAGAAAACGATGTTCAACCTTAATTTTGGGAGACCTCAAAGATCCTAGCGATTTTTTAGGATCTTTACTCAAGGAGGAAGCCCATCCAACCCCTGAATATCCAGTAACCGAACCCGTATCAGTCGAACCCTTTAATTTGGGTTTCTGGAACGCTTTTCCGTGAGGTTTCCAATCCCCAAAACCATTTTCAAAATCTACAAGTACTTCCCCGGTAAAATTAGCATCTGTACCGGTATCTACATAATTAGAATGTGTGAGTTGCAAAGCCCCTTTCCAGTATTTACTGGGAGGTTGCATGGTAGAAAAACCCTCTTGCTTAGAAGATAGGGATGAAAAAGCCGACTTGCATAGGGCTTCAATTTCATTGCTAATCTCCTCCCTTTTACCGCCCAGGTCCAGAGGATACTCCTGCCTATTACTTCCCTGCATAAACGCGGCCAGTGAATAGTAATCCTTTTCTGATATGGCATCAAATTTATGATCGTGGCAACGAGCGCATCCAATGGTCAATCCAAGAAAAGTCTTTCCAAATACATCCAACTGACTCTCCATACGATCCGCATTGTCCTGCTTGGGGTCGGTGGGTGCATGCACCGCTTCGTGAAAATACCAAAAACCCGTACCAATAACCGACTCATTGAATTTTTCCGTACGATGCCGGCGAGGTTCGTCTATGAGGTCGCCGGCAACATGCTCCATCAGAAATTGGTCATAGGGAAGATCGGCATTGAAGGCTCGTATCAGATAATCACGATACTCATGAGGATTTTCCAATGGATAATCGAACTCATGCCCGCAAGTTTCAGCATACCGGACCAAATCCATCCAGTGACGGGCCCACTTTTCTCCGAAGTGATCGCTGTCTAGCAAACGATCCACCGCGGTTTTATATGCATTTCCCGATTCGTCTGAAATAAAATGTTCGATTTCTTCCAAGGTGGGGGGAAATCCGGTGAGGTCAAAAGTTACCCGTCGTAACCAAGTTCTCTTATCCGTTGCCAAAGCAGGCAGTAGCCCAGCTTCGATCAACCTCTTACCAATAAAATAATCAATCGGGTTCTGTGTAAACGCCCCTTCTTTGGGTACCAATGGTTTGGTTACCGGTTGCCAGCACCAATGGGCACTTTTTCTCTTCTCCAAGTTAAAGGAATTCCTTTGGGGGGAAGATAGAAGAGTTGGAACCGGCTCGTCTGGCCAAATGGCTCCTTCCGAAATCCATTGGCTAAAATCATCCACCACTTGTTGACTTAACTTTTCTTTGGGTGGCATTTGAAAGTCTGGCTCGTCATAACCGATTGCTTCAAGGATCAAAGACTCAGCGGGCTTAGCGATTACTAGGGCGGGGCCAGTATCTCCCCCCTTCAAAATAAGATCGATATGATCTAAGCGTAACCCTCCCTTCATTTTAGAAGCTTCGGCACTATGGCATTCATAGCACTTCGTTGCTAGGACTGGGCGAATCTTGGATTCAAAAAAAGAATGATCCCTCCCAGCATTTTCCCCCCAGAGCGAAACCGTGGCTACCAGAGGCAGAACCGAAAGAAGAAAGGATAATGGGGAGCACATGATTTCTAATCTATTCTTAAAAGACTTTTTTGCATGTCAAATTTTGGCTTCTCTAAAATTGAAATTTTTTCGATCAGCATGAATGGTAAGGTCATTATATTTAGAATCCAACAGGCAATTAATAGTTTAAGCTTAAAGTAAAATATCCCAAAGACGAATTTTTGGGAATATATATCCTTGACTTTAGCATATCTATTTTTGACTTAATTAGGGATTTAAAATGTATGCCAAAGAAAATCATTTTTCAAAGCAAGTCATCCAAGCCAGACAAATTTTCTTTGGTATTCCACAAGTTGATTCGTCGGATGATTTCAGGCTTATTAGTGTAGGATGTGAAAGGTGCCTACCCGAATATGTGGTGGAGCGGGACTCCTTTCCTCAATATGCAAAGGAAGCAGATGGTTGGGCTTTCACCACTTTTGACTTGGTAGTAGAGGGCACCGGTACTCTGCTTCTAAACCAGAATCATTACAACTTGAGAGCGGGCTCGCTATACTTCTATTCAAAAAAAGTACCCCATCGAATAGAAACCAACCAAAGTAGCCCCATGCTTAAATATTTTCTTGTCTGTGCCCATCGTCCAACGGTTCGTCCTTTTGAAGATATTTCCATTATCCAATCTGGACTTATAAAGATTCAGTCCATGGAAGAGGTCATAGATTTATTCGAATTAATTCTAAGCAATGCGAACATAGATTCCCATTTGGGCAATCCCATCTGCGATTCCCTTACCAAATGCTTGATCCTTAAAATACTGGAAAAGGCGAAGGAAGATAGTCACGCGGAATCTCGAGCATGGACTACTTACAAGCGTATCCTTCAACACATTAGAAAAAACTATTATCAAATAAAAACCATTGAACAGCTTGCAAAAGAAGTGCACGTGGACGCAGCATATCTTTCTCGCATATTCAAAAGGTTTCACCACGACACGCCTTACAAATTCCTAACGCGGCTGAGGATGAGCCATGCAGCCTCTTTATTATTGAATTCTGGAGACCTCGTTAAAAATGTCGCCTATGAACTAGGCTATGAAAACCCTTTTCATTTTTCACGAGCTTTTAAATCTGTCTATGGAAATTCTCCTGAAAATTTTGTGCGAGAACGCGAAGGAACTTAATTAAATCGAAAATCTTAATCCAATGAATCAAAATCAAGTAATCATCGAGTACTGTACGGGTTGTCGCTGGTTGTTACGATCCGCCTGGGCAGCCCAAGAATTACTCACCACCTTTCAGGATGAATTGTTTGAGGTCTGCCTGAGGCCTCAAACCGAACGATCCGGTCATTTTCAGATTATTTGCAACAATCAATTGATCTGGTGCCGCAAACAAGAACAAGGGTTTCCAGAGATCAAGACTTTAAAACAACGGATTCGTGATCTCATTGTTCCTGAAAAAAATTTGGGCCACTCTGAAAAAAGGTAGCTAATTAGCAGGCTATTCCAAAGCCTGATTATTCTTTGATTTCTCGCTTAACTCTGCAGCTAGTCTCTCACTTGCAGCAACCTGTCTTTCGGCCATTTTCTTTTTTAATATTTCATCACCAATCACTCCCAGCAAAATCACCAAGCCAAGGATTCCAAATTCTAGGTGAGTTGAAATCCCGACCATATTAATTGAGTTGAAAATTATCCTAATCACCGCGGCTGCAATGATAACACCGAGAATAGAGCCTTCTCCTCCTCTTAGGCTGCATCCACCGAGCACCGCAGCAGCAATCGCAAAAAGTTCATAAAATTCACCCGTCTGTGCGGGTTGGACGGAGCCCAATTCAAATGCGAATAAAATTCCTGCAATTCCAGCAAAGAAAGAGCATAACACATAAGCAATAATTTTCATCCGATCGGTGTCGATTCCACTATATCGGGCACCCTCTTCATTATTGCCCAAAGCATATAAATATCGACCCCAGATTGTCTTCCGCAAAAAGACTGCGGCGGCCAGAGCAAGCACTAAAAGAAAAATTGCTGGGGTTGGAAGTTTGAAAAAACTTCCGATTGCAATTTGACCGCTAAAAATAAAATCAAGGGTCAGGATCCGTTCCAAGTTTTCAAACCCTAAGTCACCCTCCAGGGGGACGGGGCCCAAAGACTGGTTGTCCGTTAACCAACGGCTTAGGCTTCGATAAATCAACAGACCACATAGAGTCACCACAAAAGGTTGGAGCTTTGCCTTGGTTATTAATAACCCGTGAACCAACCCAATTACGACAGACATGAGCAAGGTTAAACCAATGGCCAGAATTGGATCAAGGCCCTGGATTTTGGTAAAGAAAGAGAGCACCACCGCAACCAACCCAACCACGGAACCAATGGATAGATCAATGCCACCGGTTATGATTACAAAAGCAACCCCAATACTCATTACACCATACAAGCTCGACCACTTGACAGTGTTTTGCATATTGTAGGCGGAGAGAAAATTAGGGTCTGCAATTGCGGTGATTGCAAAAACAGCGACCAAAAGGCCAAAGATTCCAAATACATTTTTCTTCATAATTTTAAGCCGCTAATGAGCCTCCCGTGGCCAGTTGCATAATTGATTCCTCAGACATTTGATTGGGTTGAAGTTCTCCCGAAATTTTCCCTTCGTGCATAACATAAACTCGGTCTGCCATTCCTAATACCTCTTCCATTTCACTGGAAACAAAAAGAATTGCGATCCCTTTACCGGCAAGTTTCTCCATTAGTTTGTAAATCTCTCTTTTGGCCCCAATGTCAATACCACGAGTGGGTTCATCAAGCATCAATAGCTTGGGTTTCATGGCCAGCCATTTCCCTAGTACTATCTTTTGTTGATTACCTCCGGAAAGAAATCGGGCTGCCTGCTCGATGCTAGGTGTTTTGATCTTCATCTGCTCAACCGCCTCGTCTGCAATTACTTTTTCCTTAGCGTGATCAAGGAAACCCATTTTTTGATCCCGCTCCAAGCTTGGTAGGCTTGAATTCTCACGGACTGTCATTGGTAGGACCAACCCGTGTTGCTTCCGATCTTCGGGAGCAAGTGCTAGACCAGCATGAACCCCATCTGCTGGGGAGCTGGGCGAAAAACTTTCTCCTTGTATTTCCAGTTTACCTCCAAGGGAGGGGGTGACCCCAAAAATGGTTTGTAACAACTCTGTTCGGCCTGCCCCAACCAAACCAGCAATCCCGACGATTTCACCAGCCCGGACTTCAATCGAAACTGGAATTTCAGGATAAGCCGGTGAAACTAGATCTACTGCCTTAAGAACACAATCACCTGCTTGGTGAATGTCCCGATCATAAAATTCACTCAATTCACGCCCCACCATTAAACGAACCATGTTATCATGGTTGATTTCATCCTTGGCGAGGTCACCAGCATTTTCACCATCCCGAAATACGGTTACCCGGTCGGAAAGCTCCTTCACTTCTCCGAGTCGATGAGAAATATAAATCACGCTGATTCCCTCGTCACGTAAACCCTTCACAACTTCGAATAAAGTTTCAGTTTCCTTCTGAGATAAGCTACTGGTCGGCTCGTCCATAATTAACACCCGGGCATCACAGGAAAGAGCTTTGGCAATTTCAACCAACTGCTGCTTTCCTATGGGTAGCGATCCTGCAATGGTGTCAGAGGGCAAGTCTAATCCGACTCTTTTTAAATGCCTGGTTGCTTCTGCATGAAGCTTTTCTTCATGAATGAAGCCCTTTTTTCCGGGTTCACGACCCAGAAAAATATTGGAAGCCAAGTCGAGGTTGGAAGCAAGGTTGAGCTCCTGATGGATCAGGGCTATGCCCAAATCCATCGCTTCCCTGACATTTTTAAAATCAACTTGCTTCCCATCAATAAAGTAATCACCCGAGTCAGAAGGCTGAACACCGGCCAGAATTTTCATCAAAGTGCTTTTCCCCGCACCGTTCTCTCCGATGAGGGAGATCACTTCACCTTTTCCTAAAGTAAGGGATACCCCTTTGAGGGCAAGAACGCCGGGAAAACTTTTTTTTAATTCTCGGACTTCGAGAAGCAACCCTTGGGCGTCACTCATCTAATTGGATTTTCCAAGTTCTGCCATTTCTTTCTTTTTGGCCCAAAACTCATCGATATTTTCTTTGGTTACCTCGAGAAAGGAAACCTCTTGGTAAGTGGTCGCAGGTTGATTACCATCCCATATATTCTTGAGCATTTTAATGGATTCATATCCATATTCCCAAGGTTGCTGGCTTATGGTACCATAGGCATGCCCATCGGTAATCGCCTGAAGAAGAGCATCCTGTTCATCAAAACCACAAATCTTGATAGTTCCCAACTTATCCGCCTCCTTGATCGCATCAATGCAGGAGGGTGAGTTATATGCAAAGAGACCCACCATACATTTTAAGTCTTGGTACTTTGCGATCGCGTCCTCGGCGTTGCTTTTGGCCCGAGCCTTATCAAAGTTATCTGTTCGGGTATCTAAAATTGAGTACTTTGAATCTCCTGAAGTCAAATTGGTCGCATCCACCGGATCGTATTTTACCAGCTCTAAGGTTTGTACGGGACGGCCCAATAATTCATCGATCACACCCTGCCTTCTCTGACGGGCGTTCAATTGCTCAAGTCGACCCACAAAAAGCATTACCTGACCACCCTCAGGAAGGGCCTTTTTTACCAAGCCTCCTAAGGCACGACCTGCTTTATAATTATTGGTTCCGATAAAGACCAAACGCTTGCTCTTTGGAGCGTCCGAATCATTGGTGATAAGAATCGTATTTTCAGAGACTTCATTTAA
>Ga0213863_10003365_pt1 | contig 11041 bp, 6 predicted proteins | sample PICome_8_FD_160128 | JGI IMG/M metagenome (GOLD analysis project Ga0213863, IMG submission 160128) | Coastal seawater microbial communities near Pivers Island, North Carolina, United States - PICO497 | ecosystem: Environmental > Aquatic > Marine > Coastal | place: USA: North Carolina | collected... | reverse complement strand
GCCGGGAGTTGGGCCCCTGTCGGCCGCCGTCACGGCGCGCGGACGGCTCATGGACATCCTCTCTGCCCCGGGGCTCGCGCTCGAGGCGGGCTGGAGCCCCGATCAGATCTCCAGCTGGATCAAGCAACATGTGGCCGCCGCCGTGACCGCCATCGGGGGCCCCGGTGAGGTCGCCGGGGATGACTCCGCCCTGTGGCTGGGGCGTACGTGCCAGCTGCTCCTACGTAACCTCCGATCGGCCTGGGGCCCGCTGACTTATCGGGGGCTCGTGGAGGACTGCTTTGCTCCGGCGGTCGCCTCGATGGTCGACGCGATCCTCGCCGAGGCACCCGGTGCCGCGTCAGCCTCGGAGCTGAGCGACGGCGCGGTGGGGGAGAGCCCTCCCACCGATGGGGTCGCCGGGTTCGCTGGAGCAGGCCCGGGTGAGGAGACGAGCCCCGGGGCCGCGCGGTTCCGGGGGACCCGTCGCTGGTACGAGGTGCTCGCCTCCACCCCGTCCGTCCCGCGCGGAGCGGTGTGCGTGGAGGCCGGCGCGCTCCTGCACCAGCTGTTCATCTTTGATGAGCAGCTTTGCCGGATGACATCGAACGGGCCGCGGCGCGAGCAAGCTGCGCGCCGCGCGCTGGACGCCCGCCGCTGGTTTCAGCGGGCCTTCTGGCTCTCGACGCCGCGGCGGCTCGCGGACCTCGAGGTGAGCGGGTCGGACCCCGTTGGCGGGACGGCCCTGTCCATGCGGGCCGGGATGCTCGTGGCGGCTGCCCTCGAGGGGGCGCCCCTGGATCAGATGCAGCGCCGCGCCGTGGTGAACGCGGCGGATGAGCGCCTGCTGACGCCCCTTGGGGTGCGGTCCATCGATCGAGCGGACCTTGGGTTTCACCAGGATTCGCCGGTGGACGGCGCGGTCTGGCCGTGGCTCCTCGGGATGCACGTCGAGGCGGCGATCAGGGCGTTCGGGCGAGACTTCGTCCGCCTCGACTTCGAGGAGAGCCTGCTGGCGGCCATCGATGGCGCGCCTGAAGCCTGGGCCGAACGCTCGGAAGGCGGCGTGTCGCCGATCGGAGACTTGACCTTTCCCCCTGCCAGCGGCGAGTCCATTCGAGCGTTCCGCCTCCTGACCGAGGTCCTGGGCGGAACACCGGAGTGATGAAGGTACTGGTTCTTGGCTGGGAGTATCCCCCGGCCGTGGCGGGCGGACTGGGGGCGGCGTGCCACGGGCTCACCACCGCCCTCGCCGATCGCGGTCACGAGGTGATCCTGTGCACGCCCGCGGACGGCGCTCCGGCAGACCCGGCGCCGTACCCCGGGATCGAGCGCGTGTCCCTCGGCGGTGACGCCTCGTTCTCCCCGTTTCACCCCGGGGCCGTGCTGGACCCTTATGCAGTGGATACGGCTCCCGGCTCGGCCAGCGCATCGGGGTCGCTCGTGCCACCCGTACCCACTGGGGCGGCTGTCGCGGGGGCCGCGTCGGTGGAGGCTGGCTCAACGGGGCTCGGTTCATCCCGCCCTGACTCCCACGCGCAGAGCGCCCGCAAGCTGTACGGCGAGGACCTCTCGACGGCGATCCAGCGCTACTCCCGTGAGGCGGTGACCCGCCTCAAGGGTCGAGACTTCGACGTGGTCCATGCCCACGACTGGATGACGTTCCCCGCGGCGCTCCGCCTGCGCTTCGCGCGCCGACGACCCGTGTGCCTCCACGTGCACTCCACGGCGATCGACCGGGGCGGGGTATCCGCGCCGGGGCCGGTGGGGTCCATCAGCGCGGTGGAGCGCGCCGGGCTCCGCACGGCGGATCGGGTCTGCGCGGTCAGCGGCTTCACCAGAGATCTCCTTGTGCGTGAATATCGCCTCGACCCCGAGCGGGTCAGCGTCGTGCATAACGCGGCGCCTTCCGGCGTGGACTCGTCTCCCGAGAGGGTGGTCGGGCCGGAGGGCCCCACGGTCCTCTTCGTCGGGCGCTTGACCCGCCAGAAGGGCGTCGGCTTCCTGGTCCGAGCGGCGGCCCGGGTCCTGGAGTCCTGCCCGGCGGCGCGCTTTGTGTTCATGGGGGAGGGGGAGGATCGGACGCGGATGATCGAGATGGCTGCGGCCCTCGGGATCGGCCGGAGGGTCTTCTTTGCCGGTGGCGTGACCTCGGAGCTGCGCGACCGCGCCTACGCCGAGGCCAGCGTCTTCGTGCTCTCCTCGGTCTCGGAGCCCTTCGGCCTGACGCCGCTTGAGGCCCTGCGCGGTGGCGCCGCTCCCGTCCTCACCGACGCCTGTGGCGTCCGCGAGGTCTTGCCCGCCGCCCCCGTGTGTCCCCCCTGGGATGCTGCCGGCCTGTCGGCCCAGATCGTCACCTTGCTCACCGACGAGGCCCGACGCCTCGCGGTCGTTGAACAGGGCCGAGCAGAGCTCGAGCGCCTGACCTGGGCCGAGAGTGCCCGCCACCTAGAGGCTGCCCTGGAGATGGCGCGGTCCACCTCCGGGAGGAGGACCACCGGATGACCTCGATCGTCTACTACTTCCAGGTCCATCAGCCCTACCGGGTGAAGCCCTTTCCCTACGACGCGATCGGCGCCCGGTCCGACTACTGGGATGACTGGCTCAACGAGGACGTGGCCAAGCGCGTGGCAGAGAAGTGCTACCTGCCCATGAACCGCCAGCTCCTGCGGGCGGTGGAGCGCTCGGATGGCGCCTTTCGGTGCAGCTTCTCGGTCTCGGGTACCGCCATTCGTCAGCTCGCCGCCTGGGCGCCTGAGGCCCTCGAGAGCTTTCGCGACCTCGCGGAGAGCGGTTCGGTGGAGTTCATGTGCGAGACCTCCCGGCACAGCCTCGCTGCGCTCGTGGACCCAGAGGAGTTCAAGGCTCAGGTCGCAGAGCAGCGCGCGCTGCTGAAGGAGCACCTCGGCGTCGAGCCCACGGCCTTCCGCAACACCGAGCTGATCACGGACGCGAGCGTCGCTCAGCAGGTGAAGGACCTGGGCTTCGAGGTGCTGCTCGCCGAGGGTGCCGATCAGCTCCTCCACGGCCGGACGGCCCAGGCCCTGTACGGCATGGCGGGGGCAGGCGGCTTCCCCCTGATCCTCCGGGACTTCCAGCTCTCCGACGACATCGGGTTCCGCTTCAGCAACCAGGGCTGGGAGGGGTATCCCCTGCTCGCGCCCACCTTCAACGGGTGGCTCGAGTCCCTCCCTGACGAGCGTCCGTTCGTCGGGCTCTTCATGGACTACGAGACCTTCGGCGAGCACCAGTCGCGGGATACCGGGATCTTCGACTTCATGGACACCATGGTCGACCTCGCCGTGGCCTCGGACAAGCTGGACTTCGCGACCCCGACGGAGATCGCCCGGCGAGATCCAATCGTGGAGGACCTGGACTATCCACGCCCGATCTCCTGGGCGGACGAGGAGCGGGACGTCTCGGCCTGGCTTGGCAATCACATGCAGCGCGCGGCGCACGAGGCCATCTACAAGCTCGGCCCCGCGGCGCGAGCCTCGGGGGATGCGGACCTGCTGAACACGTGGCGGGACTTCACCACCTCGGATCACGTGTACTACATGTCGACGAAGTGTGAGACTGACGGCGACGTGCACGAGTACTTCAGCCCCTACGACAGCCCGCACGATGCTTACCTCAACGTGATGAACGCGCTCGAGGACCTGCGGCGGCGGCTCGGCGCGGACTGATCCGCGAGGCCCTCGAGCTCCGGCGGGCTTCAGGGCCCGTGCCGATGCATCGCAGGCGGCCCGGCCCCAGGGGCCCCGGCCATAGGCTCCTCGACCCCAGGCCCCTCTGGTTCTTTGGGGCCCCCGGGATCCCGGTGCCGCCAGGGTCCATCGTCAGCGTGGTGTCCTAGAATCCCGGCATGCTGTCGGCGCTCCTCCTCTCCCTCGCGGGTCTTTGCTCCCAGGAGCCGAGCCCGCCGGGGCCTGACCTACTGGACGGGGCGGAGGCGATCTCCAGCTCGGTGACCCGGCTGGCCCGAGAGCTCGATAGGGCTTACCTGGCCACCGGAGATCCCCTCGGGGGCGACGTCGGTGAGGCGTGGATCGACGCGGACGCGCGGGCCGTGGTTGTGGGGGACTCCGCCAAGGGAAGCTCCGCCAAGGGGGACGCGACCGAGGAAAACGGGGGCGCCAAGTCGACCTGGACCACCGCCACTGCACCGCGTCCGATCTCGGTCGCGCGGGCCCTCGACGTCGCCCTCGTGCTCGACGCGTCCACGGGCCCGGAGGACGCGGCCGAGGATGTCCGCGCCGCCTTCAGCGCGGTGACCGAGGCCCTCGGGGGCCGGCCGACTCGCGCCGCGGAGGTCAGCTCGAAGGCCGTGCTCCCGACGGGGGACGGTGGATGGGACGTTCGACTGCGCGTCCGGCACCTGCGCCAGGCCCCAGGCGGTGGGGCGGCCTCGGTGCGGTCCATCTGGAACCTGCGGGTGACCGAGGCGCCGGAAGGTCCCCTGCGCATTCTCGGTTGGGCGGCGGCGATCACCGAGCGGGTGGCGCTGGCGGGTGAGCCCGCATCCGAACCCGCGTTCGAGGACGTGACCGGAACGCTGCTCGGCGCCACGCCGGCCACCGCCGGGCTGGCCGAGTCGATCATGGACCTGCGGGACCGCCTGGACGTGGACGTCGGGGTCGGACTCCTCGGGCACCACGGGGTGGCGGTGGCTGACGTCAACGGCGACGGGCTCGAGGACCTCTACCTCTGTCAGCCCGGCGGCGTCCCCAACCAACTGTGGCTCCGGCTCCCTGACGGAGGGTTCATGGAGGCGGCGCGGGGTGGGGGCCTCGATCTGGTGGACGCCACGACCAGCGTGCTGTTCGTCGACCTCGACCGTGACGCCGACCTCGACGTGGTGCTCGGATTGGCCTCGGGGGTCGTGGTCCTGGCCAGGACGGACCAGGGGTACGTGGAGGCCGAACGCTTCGAGCGCACCGGGGTCACGAGCCTCGCGGCCGCGGACATCAACATGGACGGCCTGCTTGATATCTACGCCTGCGCCTACGCGAACCCCTACGACGGCTCCACCTTCCCTCTGCCCTACCACGACGCGGAGAACGGCCAGGCCAATCTCCTGATCGCGAACGTGACCGAGGAGCCCGACCAGCTGATCCTCGGAGACGCGACGGTGGAGACGGGGCTGGACCGAGACGGCTCACGCTTCAGCTTCGCGGCGACCTTCGAGGACGTCGACGACGACGGAGACCCCGACCTCTACGTCGCGAACGACTTCGGTCGGAACACGCTCTACGTCAACAACGGCACGGGCTACTTCAGGAACATGGCGCCCGAGCTCGGCGTGGAGGACGTGGCCGCGGGGATGGGGGCCGCCTTCGCGGACCTCGACCGGGACGGGCGGGTCGACCTGTATGTGAGCAACATGGAGTCCTCGGCCGGGCGGCGGATCACGGCGCAGGGCGCGTTCCAGAGCGACGCCGACGAGGGCACGCTGTCCCTGTACCGGCGCCACGCGAAGGGCAACACGCTCTTCCTCAGGTCGCCGGAGGGCGGGTTCCTGGAGTCGGGGCTGGCGACGGCCGGTCAATGGGCCTGGGGCGGCATCCCCGTGGATCTGGACGGGAACGGGTGGCTGGACCTCTTTGTTCCCAACGGGTTCGTCTCCGCTTCCCGGCGAGGCGCCCCGGATCTCTGAAGCTCGTTCTGGCGGCACGTGGTGTCGCGCTCACCTCTGAATGAGAGCACGGACGGTGCTCCGGTCGGCGAGGCGGATTCCAGCGGCACCGGCACCAGCAGCGACCGCTACTTCGAGGGCTGGGCCGACCTGAACGAACGCCTGCGCCGCGGAGAGCCGTGGAGCGGCGGCGAGCGCAACGCCGCGTTCATCAACTCCGGAAGCGCTGACGTCGACCGCGCGGACGTCGACTTCGTGGACGCCGGCCCGGTGCTTGGGCTCGACTATCCGGACGACGGCCGCAGCGCGGCGCGCATGGACATCGACTTCGACGGGGATGATGACCTCATCGTCTCGAACCGCACGGCGCCGCGCGTTCGGGTCCTCGCCAACCGTTTGGCTGATGGGGCGGAGCACCTCGCGGTTCGCCTGAGGGGAACCGCGTCCAACCGCGACGCGGTCGGGGGCGTGGTCTTTGCGACGACCACCAGCGTTGACGGCGAGACCGAGACGCAGCGCCGGACCCGATCCGCGGGTTCGGGCTACCTGGCACAGTCATCCGCATGGCTCAGGTTCGGCTTCGGGCGCCGCGGCGGCGGCGCCCGACCAGCGCGCGCGCGGAGGGTCAAGCTGCAGGTGCGTTGGCCGGGCTCGCAGGCGCTGGAGGACTTCGGAGAGGTCCGGACGGGGCGGCGCTATGTGCTGGTGGAGGGCCAAGGGACGGCGAGCGAGGCCTCGGCGCCCGATCGGCTCGTGCTCTCCCCGGGGCCCCTCCTCGCGGCACCGTCGGAGCTCGACGGACGCCGCCGGTTGGTCCTGCCCTCTCCTACCTCGATCCCCGGCCTCGAGTTGCGCGGGCGTGGGGGCCGCGCAGGGCGGGTCTTCGGGCTCACCCCTGACGGCCCCCTCGGGACCGGCCGGAACACGGTGGTGGCGGTCTGGGACTCGAGCGATCCAGCGGCGATCCAGGGGCTGGGCGACCTTGCCGCGCTGAGCTCTTCGGCGGCAGGCGCGGACGTCGCGCTGGTGTCCGTGGACCTCGGGGGACAGCGGGTGGAGGCCAGCTCCGTCGCGGGCGCCCCGGACCCGCTCGACTTCAGCGCCACGCGCCTGGCCGCGGCCGGCTGGGGCGGCGGCGTGTTCGCGCCGATCGGCGAGGCCGCGCTCATCGTCCCCGAGCTCGTGAGCTGGCGCCTTGACCGCGCCGACCCGCCGCCGCTGCCCTGGTTCCTGGTCTTCGAGCCGGACGGCCGTCTCGCCATCGTCCGCACCGGCGCCTGGCGGGCGGGGGACCTGGAGGCGGACCTCAACGTGTTCGCTCAGCCCCTGCTCCAGCGCCCGGCCTGGTCCACGCCCTTCCCTGGCCGATGGGCGGATCCTCCGGGCGAGGCGGACCTCGGGCGCCTGCGATCGCGATTGGTCCGGCGCGGGGCCTTGGGGGCCGCGCGTGAGCTGGAGCTGGGCCGTATCAAGACCGTCTCCCTGGGCAGCGCGGAGGTGAAGATCCGGCTCGGGCGGGCGGACCTGGAGCGGGGAGATTTCGAGGGTGCGGTGGCCCGCTTCGACGCTGCCATCGAGCTGGAGCCGAGCAGCGCCCTCGCCCGGCGCGGTCGGGCCTACGCCCTCCATCGGCTCGCCCGCTATCCCGAGGCGCTCGATGAGTGGACGCGGGCCCTGGCGCTCGAGCCTCGCGACATCGCCACCCTCGGCAACCGTGCCCTCGCGGCTGTGGCGGCTGGAAACCTCGAGGTCGCGCGGGAGGATCTGAATGAACTCACCCGCCGCGAGGGGGTCGCCGCGCCCGTGGTCCGGGCCGTCTGGCAGGCCGTGGAAGACGCGTCTCAGCTGCCGAGCAGCGGCCAAGGCGCGGGCAGCGGCCAGGGCGAGGGCAGCGGCGACGGAGAGGACGGCGGCGACGGTCTGGACCCCGCGGGTGAAGGTGGCACCCGATGAGGGCGCTGTACATCGTGCGCCATGCCGAGGCCGCCATGACGTCGGCCTCCGGGGATCACGGTCGGCCGCTCACGCCGCGCGGTGAACTCTGCGCCCGAGCGCTTGGCGCGATGCTCGTACGGCTCGGACAGGAGCCGGGGCAGCTGCTCTGCTCTGACGCGTTGCGGGCCAGGATGACGGCGGAGGGCGCTCGCGCCGAGGGGCGCTTGGGGGCCGAGGTCGAGCTCGTCCCCGACCTCTACCTGGCCTCCGCTCAGACGCTGACGGCCGCCGCGCGGAAGGCGCGGGTCGAGTCCACCCGGCTGTTGGTGGTGGCCCATCAGCCCGGACTCTCCGAGTGGATTCATCGCCTGACCGGCGGCCCGCAGCTCGCCTTTGCTCCGGCCTCCGTGGCGCGGGTGGACGTGGACCTCTCCTCATGGGCGGACCTCTCGCCTGGGACGGGGACCCTCCGCTGGGTGGTGGGGCCCGGCCAGGCGGCCGCCTTTCGTGAGCTCGCCGAGGGTTGAACCCGAAGGGTGGAATCCGTCGAGCTGGGCCCGCTGAGCGGAACCCGCGGAGCTGATTCCTCTGAGTGTTCTCTGGGCTGAATCCTCTGGGCTGAATCCTCTGGGCCGAATCCTCTAGGCCGGCCATGGCCCCCTCCAGGGGGCGGGGCCCAGGGCGAGAGCCGGCGTTTTGGTGGAAGGCGGGGGGCTCGTTTCCGAACAGGTCCTGGGGCGCTTACTCTCCCCGGCGGATCCATGCCTGAAGCTTCACGCCCCCAGCCTCCGATTTCCCTCACGCAGCGTCCCCTCACGCAGCGTCCCCTCACGCAGCGCCTCCGTGACCTTCATGGAGCGCTGGGCGAACTCGTGGCGCCCGGTGGCCCGGGGGGAGAGGCCGCGGCTGCCGTACGCTCGCGCCTGGAGCGAGATCTGCTCCCCAGGACGGCCGGTGGGCATGAGCACCTGGTGGTGGGGATCGTCGGACCCAACAACGCGGGCAAGTCCTCGCTCTTCAACGCGCTGGTGGCCGGCGAGGGCGCGGCGCCCAGGGTCCTGAGTCCAGCCGAGCCGACGGGCGGGGCGACGCGCCGGCTGGTGGGGGCGCTCTCGCCAGCGCTGCGCGCGGCCCTCGAGGCCGAGCCCACCATGCGGCGATTCGATCTCCGTCCGGTGACCTGCGGGGCCGGCGGCGTGGAAGAGGCCAGGGAGTCCGCCGAGCCCGGTGCCGAGGCGGCGCTGTTCCTCGTGGAGTCGGACGTGCTCCCGGACGGCCTGCTGCTCGTGGACACCCCCGACTTCGACAGCGTGCTCCGGGAGAACCGTGCCGTGACCGACGCCCTGCTCGAGGTGGCAGACGTCGCGGTGGTCGTGGTGACCCGGCACACCTATCAGAACCACGACGTCATCGAGTTTCTATCGGGCTGGCTCGAGCACGGCCGGCCCTGGGTGCTCGTCTACAACGAGTCCATCGACGACGCGACCACCGCAGCCCACGCCCGCAAGATCGAGGAGGATCTGGCACAGGCGGCCGAGGCGATCTTCGCCGCCGCGTTCGATCCTGGGGTCGCGCGGGGGGAGGCGCCGCTGGAGCCGCGCGACCTGCGAGACCCGGGCGTCTCCCTCGCGGGCTGGTTGCGCGCGCTGGGGGACCGCGGCGATCTCAAGGCGCGAGCCATGGAGGCGTCACTGGCCGCCCTCAGGGAGGGCCTCGGGGAGCTGGGCCTCGAGTGTCGCCGGGCCATCGGCGCCGTGGCGCAGGCGAGAGGCTCGCTGCTGGAGTCGGCGACCCCGCTCGGTCGCGCGGTGGCGAGGGAGGCGATGCCCATGGGCCCGTTCCTGGAGGCCTTCCGTGACGTGCTGGATGAGCGGCCGACGCTCGTCCAACGAGAGCTGCGTCGAGGGCTACGGTGGACCGGCGATCAGCTCGCTGGCGGGCTGCGCTGGGCCAGGCGGCAGCTGACCGGCGGCGCGCAGGGGCCGTCGGCCGACGACATCGCCGAGCGGACCCTCCTCGAGGTGGAGCGCGTGGAGCTCGAGCGCCGTTGGGCTGGATTCTTCGAGCCCGCCCAGCGCCGCCTGCGCGAGCTCGCGCGCGACGGCGGCCTGCCACCCCGGGCGGTCGAGGCGCTCGAGGTCGAGCTTGGCGCGGCGCCGGGGCGAGGCTCCGGGGCCGGAGCGGTTTCCCCGGCCCGCGCCTCATTTGACCGGGCGGCCGCTGCGCTGGCCCTCGACCCTGGCCTGCTCGAGGAGCACCGAGCAGCGTGCCGTGAGATCATTCGAGAGGAGTTGGACCGTCAGGGCTCCGAGGCCTTCCTGCAGCTCGCGGTCGACGTGGTGCACCTGCTGCCGCTGGGCGTGGCCGGCGCGCTCATCGTGCACACCGGCGGCCTGGGGAGCGACGTGGCCGTGGCCGGCGGGGGTGCGGCAGCGGCGGCCCTGGCGGAGCGCCTCTCCCGGACCCTGGGCACCGGGGTGGCCTTGGCCGCCCGCTCGCGTTGGACGGAACTGCGCGCGGCCCGAATCGCCGAGGCGGCGCTGGCTGGCCTCTTGGGGCCAGCGGCGGGCGTCTTCAAGAACGTCGAGGCCGAGGCGGCCGAGTTGCGCTCCACCTGCGACGAGTGGGCGGCGCCCGCGGCGTGGAGCTGGGACCTGAACGACCCGGCTGCCCCGGCGGCGGCGCGCGGCGAGGAGTCACCGATATGATGAATGAACGATCGCAGGCCTCCCGAGGTGAGCTCGGGCGCCTTCACCAGGAGCTGCAGCGAGACCTGCGGGCCATCGAGCCCCTGCGAGCCATCGCCGATCGAGCGGGGGAGCTCGCTGGCTTCGAGGAGGACCTCGCGGAGCAGCTGGAGCGAGCCAGCTCAGCCGCGGTGGTCTGTCTGGTCGGTTCAACGGGGGCGGGCAAGTCGACCCTCTTGAACGCGCTGGTCGGGCGGGACATCGCCACGGAGGGTGTCGATCGACCCACGACATCGGCGCCGGTGATCTACCGGCCGGCTGACGCGGATATCTCGGAGCTCCTCACAGGGCTCCCGGGAGAGCCGCCGCGGGTGGTGACCTACGACCCCAGGGACGGGGGCGGCGTGGAGGCCTTCTGGCGGGGGCAGATCCTCGTCGACGCGCCGGACACCAACAGCGTCGAGACCGGTCACCGAGAGGTGGTGCGTGCCCTCGCGGCCCGCTCGGACGTGCTCGTCGTCGTGGCCCATCGTCAGTCGGTGGCCGAACTGAGCTCCGCCGCCTTCGTGGATCTCTTCGCGGGTCGCCGCGGGATGATCTTCGTCCTCGGCCGGAGGGATGAGCTCGACGCAGCCGCGGACGCGGAGCTGCGGGCTCAGCTGAGGGGGCTGGCAGCGGACCGGTGGGGCGCGGAGGGGGCGCCCGTCCTCTCGGTGAGCGCACGCCGCGGCAAGGAGGGGGCAGAGGCCGGTGGCCTCCCGGAGCTCCGGCGAGTCCTCGGCGACCTGATCTCGGAGGAGCGCCT
>Ga0213863_10003363_pt1 | contig 11041 bp, 9 predicted proteins | sample PICome_8_FD_160128 | JGI IMG/M metagenome (GOLD analysis project Ga0213863, IMG submission 160128) | Coastal seawater microbial communities near Pivers Island, North Carolina, United States - PICO497 | ecosystem: Environmental > Aquatic > Marine > Coastal | place: USA: North Carolina | collected... | reverse complement strand
TCCTCGAGGTTCCGCACCCACCCGGCGACCTGCAGCGCCCGCGCCTCCAACCGGGCATGCCAGCGAAAGCCCACGCCCTGCACCCGCCCCTCGAGGAGGACGAGGCGCGCCTCCGATGGGGACCCGTTCATCGCTCTGCTGGCGACAGACTCGGCGCGCCAACCATTCCCGAGTGCACCGTGTAAGAGAACGGGAGCGTCGAGATGACCTCCCCCTCGACCCGCCGCAGGTGGGCGATGCGCGCCTCCGCCTGCTCTCGGCCGAAGAGGCTCCGCGCGGCCTTGGCATAGAAGCCCTGGTGCGCGGCCTCCGAGGGGAGGAGCTCGGCAAAGAGCTCCCGGAGTCGCGAGTCCGTGGAGTGCTCCGCGAGGAGGTGGAAGCGCTCCAGGCTGCGGGCCTCGATCAGGTGGGCGATCACGAGCCGATCCAGCACCAGGCTCTGCCGGCTCTCGGCGGAGCGGCGATGCAGCGAGGCCGCGTACCGGTTCTCCGTCTGCTCTCCGAGGCGGCCGCCGCGGGCCTCGAGCTCGGACACCACGACCTTGAAGTGCTCCAGCTCCTCGATCGCGATATCAGCGAGGTCCTGGACCAGCTCGCTGTGTTCAGGGTTCTTGGCGATCAGCGCGTGGGCCGATGAGGCCGCCTTCAACTCGCAGTGGGCGTGATCTTCAAGGAGCCTCTCGGGCTCTCGCTCGACGAGGGAGACCCAGGCCGTCGGCGTTGCATGGTCCAGCGGAAAGCCCATCAGAATGTCGGTGCCGTCTTCGAGGTGTCGCGATCCCGATTCGGGACGCTCAGCCGTTCTGACCTGGCACCCAGAGCACGTCGCTCTTCCCGCCGTCGTTGGCCTCTCTCGCGAGGACGAAGAAGAGGTCCGAGAGCCGGTTCACGTACTTCAGGACCTCCCCGTTCACGCGCCCGCCCTCTTCGCGGGCGAAGAGTTCGACGATCGAGCGCTCCGTGCGCCGGCAGACCGTACGGGCCATATGGAGCCATGCCGCTGCGGAGGAGCCGCCGGGAAGCACGAAGGAGTCAATCGGCGTCAACCGCTTGTTCACCTCATCGATCCACGCCTCCAGTCGCTCGGCGTAGGACGCCGTGATCCGGAGCTTTTCGCCCGCTTCCCCTGGAACACAGAGGTCGGAGCCCACGTCGAAGAGGTCGTTCTGGACCTGGCGGAGTCGGGTCGCCGTGGGACCCTCGACGTCGCGTACCAGCATCATCCCGATGACGCTGTTCAGCTCATCGATGTTCCCGTAAGCCGAGACCCTCAGGTGGTGCTTGGGGAGGGTGGATCCGTCGCCCAGCTGGGTCGTACCGGTGTCGCCTGACTTGGTGTAAATGCGGCTGAGATGGACCATGAATCTGGATCCATCCTAGTCCGCAGGGGGGCGTCTCCACCCTCAAATGAGCCCTCATCCTGCCCGATTTGGGCCTCTCCCCTCTCATTCTTGCACCCCGGCACAAGCCTCTGGCCCAATCCGCCGCACCGAGTCCAATACCCGACTAGCCTTCGGCGAGTTCACCTTCGGAGCCTGCCGCTCCCCCCACCACACTCCGAGTTCATGTTTCACAGAGTCTGCGCCGCTGCCACGGTCGCCATCGCCCTCCAGTCAGTCTCCTTGTGCCTCCCACAGGACGCTTTCGAGCCCAATGACGATTGCGCCGCTCCGCCGCTCGTCCTCCCGGGGACGACGTCGAACCTGACCCTGGGGCCCGACCCCGACTACTTCGCCTTCGACGTCCCGGCCAACGCTTCCATCCAGATCGAGGCCATCTCGTCCGCGGCGACCCCCACGCTGACGCTCTTCGAGCTCGGGTGCGGCGCTCCCCTCGCTACGGCCTCCGGACTGCCCCTGGACTACTTCGACTGCGGCGGCGCTCCCAGGCAGATGGTCGTCCTCGTGGAGGACCTCGCCGCGAACGCTGCGCCCTACGAGCTGAACATTGACCTGGTCGAGGTCGTGGATGACCCGTTCGAGGACAACGATGACTGCCAGAGCGGATCCCTCATCGCGATCACGGACTTCACGACTCCGAACCTCGTCGTCACGGGCTGCGATGAGGACTACTTCGTCGCGCGACTGCAGCGGGCCGACGTGCAGATCCAGGTCGACCTGCTCTTCGACCATTCGCTCGGAGACATCGACGTCGAGATCCTCGAGTTCCAGGGCGGGACCTGCACCGGCAACGTCCTCGCCAGCTCAAGCTCGACCACGGACAACGAGTCCGTGATGTACGTCAACACCACCAACCCCTCCGCAGCCGAGGCGGTCGTCATCCGTGTGTTCCTGAAGAACGGTGAGGGCTTCAGCTCCTACGCGCTCACGGCCTGCTTCGGAGACATCAACCTCTTTCCGTTGCTCGGGGAGCAGGGATGCGCCGGCGCCGTGAACAGCTCCGGGAGCCCCGCGACGCTGTGCGCCTCTGGCAGCCCGATCGCCATCGACAACGACGTCAGGCTCTACGTCGTCGACCTCCCGCTCAACTCCCTGGGCTACTTCATCACCTCCCCCGCCACCGGCTTCGCCGCCAACCCCGGCGGCTCCCTCGGTAACCTCTGCCTCGGCGCCGCAGGCCGTTATTCAACGCAGGTGCTCAACGCCGGACTGGGGTCCGTCTTCTTCCAGCCGGACCTCGCGTCGATCCCCGTGGCAGGCGGCGGCTCGACCGTGCTCGTGCCCGGTGACCGGCAGAACTGGCAGTTCTGGCACAGGGACGCCGCCCCCGGTGGCGCGGCCTCCTCGAACTTCTCCAGCTCGATCGGGATCACCTTCCAGTAACCACGGTCATCCCCTCAGGAACGGCTATCAGCCGTCATCGCCGCCGCGGCGCCGCTCGTTTCGCTCGAGGGCGTCGCGGCGCCTTGCGTCCTTGGGCTGCTCCTCGAGGCCGAACTCGGACGGCGTCGCGGAGGAACCCAGCGATCGGAGGATGATGTGCCAGGCTCGCGCGTCCCGGGGCTCAAGCGGGGCGCGGGTGACCATGCGCTCGATCGCCCCCGTGATGTCCTTCGCGGCGGACTCCGTGAACGCCACCTCTCCCGCGAGCACTTCGGTCATCCGCTCCTTGAGGAAGGTCCGCTCGCGCTGATCCAGGCGCTTGGGCTTGGGCTCCCGCTGGTGCACCTCGTCCCCGGTGAACAGGCTGTGCAGCACCACCGTCACCGCCTGAGCCAGGTTGAGTGAGGTGTGCGCGGGCGCGGTCCGGAGGTGAGCGAGCTCCTGCGCCACCGCCGCCTCCTCCCGGGTCAGGCCGCTCTCCTCGCTGCCGAAGATCAGCGCGAGCCGCTGCTCCCCGTCGTCGCCCATGGGCGCGAGCTCCGGCGCGCGTTCGCGCCAGTTCACCCGCCGCTCCTTCTTCCTGGCGCGGGCGGTGAAGGCCACCGCGTGGTGGCATCCTTCCAGGGCCTCCTCCATGGTCTCGACCACCTTGATGGCGGATCTCGCGTCCTCGCCGCCGTGGGACATGAGGTCGAAGTCGGGGTGGACCAGCAGCGACGGCCGGCCGAGCCCCTTGATCACGACCTCGGCCGGACCGAAGTTCAGGGCGGCCCGGAGGACGGCGCCCACGTTCCGGGGGCCGGCGGGCCGGCAGAGGATGATGCGCTTCACGGGGCAGAGATTACTCGCCCGGGGGCAGCGTGCGTAGGAAGCGCAGCTGGTCGAGGGTCAAGCCCTCGCTCGCCCGCGGGGACATGGGGTGCCCCTCTCGTTCCCTGATGTACAGCAGTCCGTCCCCCAGATCCTCCGCGTTGGGGCCCGGCCACCTCGGCGGCATCTTCCAGCCGTCCAGGCGGAACGCGAAGCCGCCGGGTCCCCCAAGGGTCTCGCCGTCCACCGAGATGCGGTCGGGCGGCAGTTGGCTCCCTCCCACCGAGCAGCTGAGGGCGAAGCGCTCCCGGGTCTCCTTGCGGACCGCGAAGTCGAACGGCGCCTCGCCCACCAGCTTCGCCAGGTCCGGCCGGCCGGGAACCTCGACGCGCCGGACCGGCGCGGCGGTCTCCACCACCAGCTCCTCCCAGGCGTCACGGGGGGGCCAGCAGCCCACCAGCACCTCCGCGGGCCCCGCACCCTCCAACCGGGCCCGCCACCAGACGCTGCGCTCCTTCTCGAACCGGAGCCGAGGCCCCTGCGACGCCTCCGGATCGACGGCTTCGCCCCCCCCGCCCTCGAGGTAGAGCGTCGACCCTTGCGGCAGCGTGGGTCCGCCCAGGAGCACCTCATCCGGGACCGGAGCGCCGGACGCCTTGGCCCCGCGGCGCCGGGGCTCAAGGGAGATTCGCAGCGAGGCCCCGCGGCCACCGAGTCGGAGTCGCCCCCACGCCGCCCCCTGGCCCGAGGGATCGAGCGTCAGGCGGCCCTTTCGCGCCGGCGCGCCGCCAGCCTGAACGTCGAGCGCGAGGTCCGCGCCGCTCTCCCAGCGCACGGCCGGAGGCTCCTCGCCCCCGGTCCACCAGAACTCGAGCTCCGGGAGGCCGGTGTAGGCGGCGAACGGGTCGTCGTGGAGCAGGGGCCGAACCTCCAGGGCCGACACCCCTCCCGCCCGATCGAAGACCTGAGCGTTGGACTGGATCCCCAGTCGCTCCTCCTGTCGGTCCGGCGCCACGAAGGCGTGGGCGTCGAGGCCGGCATTGGAGGCGTAGGCCGATCCCGCCGACGGGTAGGACGAGGGCTTTAGGCCCAGGTCGAAGGCGCGATCCAGCGCGCGGCTGGACTCGAGCACCGAGGCGGTCTCGACCACCGGCGTCTCGCTCCCCTGGCCCCGCGCCCACCGGATCCAAAGGGGGACCTCGAGCAGCTCCGTCGCGAAGCGACGACCGACGGTGAGCTCCGTCGGCCGGCGGAGGAGGCCGCGGGTGGCGCTTAGGACCACGGTGCAGTCCTCGCCGCGGCCGGCGACCTCCACCTGCTCCAGTAGTCGCCCCACCGCGCGGTCGATCTCCAGCAGCTGCGCGTCACGAACGGCGCGCTCGAGCAGCTCCCACGCGTCGCTCCCCCGCGCCCGGCCGAGCATGCGGACGAGCTCCCGGGCCGCCTCGGCCGTGCCGTCCAGCCGCTGCAGCTCCCGCGCCACCTCCGCCCGCTCCGCCGCGACGGAGGCGAGGCGCTCGCCGATCAGCGGCGCGGCGCCCATGAGCTGTTCGGGATCCACCTTGGCCGCCTCCAGCGGCGCGCCGAAGACCACGAGGCCGAAGACCCCGAGCCCAGGCTCGAGGAGCGGCCCCGCCAGGAGGTCCCGAGCGCCGATGGAGACCCCCAGGGCATCGCGTGCAGCCTCCCCAGGGCGCGGCGCGTCGAACCCGTCGAAGCCCTGCGCGAAGCCCGAGATCCCGCGGGACTGCCGCGCCTCGGCCAGGGAGGCCACCGTCCGCCAACCCAGGTCGTGGAAGCCCTCGGCCAGGGTGCGCTCCTCCTCCGAGAGCCGGGCGAACATGGGCGTGCGCATGGAGCCGACGCCGTGCTCGGGCGGGTACCGGCCGGTGAGCAGGGAGGCGAGCCCGGAGTTCCCACCCGTGGAGACCGCGATCGCGTCCCGGTAGCGGACCGCGCCGGCGGCCAGGGACTCGAGGTTCGGGAGCTCGAGGTCGTCCCGCTCCAGGTCCGCGCTGGAGACGCCGTCGAGCACGAGCATCAGCACGCAGTCGCTCGAGGCCCGCACCTCCTCACCCAGTCCGGCCGCGGCGACGCCGCCGGGCAGGCCCCAGGCCTTCGCCGGGGGCCGCTTGACCTCGCCGTCGCCTCCGCTGCCGCAGCCCGCAGCGAGCACCACCAACAGGAGTCCGAGGCGCAGCCTCACGCTCGCTGCTCCGCGAGCTGCGCCGGGGCGGGGTTCCCCCCCGAGATGGTGACCGCGACCCGCATCGCTCCCCGCGGCTCGGTGGAGAGCCCGCGGCGCGTCCGCGCCGCGCTCACCAGGTCGCAGAAGTCGGTGGAGAGCGCAGCGGCGTAGGCCGCCGCGCCCGCGGGCTCGACGACCTCCGCCCTCCACCCACACCCGGCGTCGTCGTTCACGAGCCGGCGCTGGGCGGCGTAGATGGCGTCATCGTCCACCGTCAGGATCCCGTCGAGGGTCGCGCGGCAGAGGTCCACGTTGAGGTGGCCCGCGTAGGTGGTCGTGAGGCCCTGAACCTGGCTGGTGATGGTGTCCAGGTGGACGCTCTTCCCCTCTCGCTGGGCGGCCACCATGGCCGCCGCGCCGGTGGGCTCGGCGCCAAGCAGAACCACCCCCTCCCCCAGCACCCGCCGCAGGGCCAGCGCCGACCCCGCGCTCAGCCCGCCCCCGCCGATGCACATGATCACGACCTCGACGTCCGGCCAGTCCCTGGCGAGCTCGAGCCCGACAGTCCCCGCCCCCTCGACGGTGCCCGCTCGGTCATAAGGGTGCACCCAGAGGCGGCCCTCACCGGCGAGTTGCTCCGCCACCACGTCCGCCTGCCAGCGGTCCGACGCCAGCACGACCTCGGCCTCTTCCTCGCGGCAGGCCTCGATCTTGTTCGGGTAGGCGTCCTCGGGCATGACCACGGTGGCGGGGACCCCGACGCGACGAGCGGCCCAGGCCAGGGCCCGGCCGTGGTTGCCCGAGCTGGACGCCACGACGCCCCGCGCGCGCTCCTCGTCCGTGAGCCGCAGCATGTTGTTCAGCGCCCCGCGGGCCTTGAACGAGCCGGTCTCCTGTCGGTTCTCGAGCTTGCCGCGCAGGTCCAAGGCGCCAGGGATGGACCCGGGCAGGCGCACGAGGGGCGTCGGCGTCAGCACCTCGCGGATGCGCTCGGCCGCTGCCGTCACGTCGATCTCAGGGAAGGTGCCCTGCCAGTCTCCCGGCTGCAGGTTCTCGTTGAGCCACATGGAGAGGAGTCTAAGAGACGGGCGCCCACGGACCCGCCCACTCTCCCCTGGACCCTGCCAGAGCCACTAAACTGCCGCCGTGAACACCGTCGTGACCGAGGGCGCCCCTGCGCCCGCAGCCCCCGTGGTGGAGGGCCTGCCCTTCACCTCTCCGTGGCTGCTGGCGCCCATGGAGGGCGTGACCGCTCCGTCGTTCCGGGACATCGTCCTGGCCCGCCACGCCCCCACGGACCTGGGCGGCGCCTTCACCGAGTTCGTGCGCGTCATCGACCGTCCCGTCGCCAAGCGCGAGATGCACAAGCACCTGGGCACCCGCAGGTTCCAGATCCCCGTGGGCATCCAGCTCATGGGCAGCGACCTCGAATGCCTGATCGGCTCGGCCTCGAACGCGGCGGACCTCGGGGTCCCAGTCCTCGACCTCAACTTCGGTTGCCCCGCCCGCGGCGCCCTCAAGGGCTGCGCCGGTGCCGCGGCCCTCAAGGACCCGGCGGGCGTGGAGGCCTCGGTCCGAGCCGCGGTGCAGGGCGTCGGAGGCCGCACCCCGGTCACGGCCAAGATCCGCGCCGGCTTTGACCATGACCGCGACGTGGAGGCGCTGGCGAGGGCCGCCGAGGCCGGCGGCGCCGCGATGCTGACGATCCATTGCCGCACCCGACGGGAGGGCTACCAGGAGGAGGTCTACTGGTCGCGCATCCGCCGCGCGGTGGAGGCCGTGTCGATCCCCGTCGCCGGCAACGGGAGCGCCTGGCTGCACTCCGACCTCGAGCGCATGCGGGTGGAGACCGGCTGCGCCTTCGTGATGGTCGGCCGCGGCGCGCTCCGGGACCCGTGGATCTTCTCTGGCCGTGAGGTCTCCCGCTCGGAGGCCGCGGCCTTCCTCCACGAGTACGCTCAGGTCCTGGAGTCACTCGGCGCGCCCCGTCGCGCCGCCGTGGGCCGGGTGAAGCAGCTCCTCCAGTACTGGGAGGCAGGAGGGCTAGTGGGCGACGCCCAGGGCCGCGAGCGCTGGCTGAGGGACAGCGACACCGAAGGGTTCCTCGCCCGCCTGGAGGCCGCCGCGGCGCCAGCCCTCAGCTGATCGCGGCCTCGCGGCGGGCTCGCACCGCCGCCGCCAGATCCTCGAGCATCGGGACGGTCTCACCCCAGCCGAGACAGGCGTCCGTGATGCTCACCCCGTGGAGTCGGGGCGACGCCTCGGGTGCCTGCCGCCCCTCCACCAGGTTGCTCTCGATCATGACTCCAGCGATGTCCTTGGATCCGGCGCGGATCTGGCGAGCCACCTCCGCGGCGACGCCTGGCTGTTGAGCGTGGTCCTTGCGGCTGTTGCCGTGGCTACAGTCCACCATGAGCCGCGTCCGAAGCCCGAGCTCATCCAGCCTGGCGGCGGCTCCCCGCACGGACGCCTCGTCATGGTTCGGCCCGCCGTGGGCGCCGCGGAGGATCAGGTGGCACGACGGGTTCCCGCGAGTCGCGACGATGGCGGAGATGCCCTGCTTGGTCACCGAGAGGAACCGGTGCGGATGCTGCGCCGCCCCAACGGCGTGGATCGCCGGCTCGAGATCTCCAGAGGTGCTGTTCTTGAATCCGACGGGCATGGAGAGCCCGGAGGCGAGCTCCCTGTGCACCTGACTCTCGGCGGTCCTGGCGCCGATGGCCCCCCAGGAAACGAGGTCCGCGAAGAACTGGGGCGAGATCGTGTCGAGGAACTCGCTCCCCGCGGGCAGCCCTAGGTCGGCGAGGTCCGCGAGAAGCTCGCGCGCGATCCGGAGGCCTCGGTTGATTCGAAAGCTCCCGTCGATGTCGGGGTCGCTGATCAGGCCCTTCCAACCGACGCGGGTTCGAGGCTTCTCGAAGTAGACGCGCATCACCACCAGCAGGTCGTCGCGAAGCCGTGAGGCCGTGGCGTGCAGGAGCGCCGCATACTCCCGCGCCGCGTCGGGATCATGGATCGAGCAGGGCCCCACGACCGCGAGGAGTCGATCAGAGGCGCCGGAGAGGATCTCCTCGATCTCGCGGCGGGCCGCCGTCACGATCCCTGCCGCGCGGGCTGAGACAGGGATCTCCGCGGCGAGGATCGCCGGCGAGATGAGCGGCTGCAGATCAGAGACGCGGACGTCGTCCGTCCGGTGAGCATCGCCGTTCATGGGAGGAGCGGGCCGACGGCCTCCTCCACCGCGCCGACGAGCGCGCCTGAGGCGATGCACTCCCGCGCCGCGCGGAGGTCGGGCTCAAGGTAGCGGTCCTCCTTCAGGGGCTCGATGACCGCCCGGGCGGCGCGGTAGGCCGCCTGCGCGCCGAGGCCGGCGCGTAGCTCGAGCGTGAACTCTCTCGCCTGTGCGCCGCAGACCAGCTCGATTCCCAGCACGGCCTCCACGTTATCGATGATGGTCCGGCACTTGCGAGCCGCGGTTACCCCCATGGAGACGTGGTCCTCCTGGTTCGCGCTCGTGGGCACCGTGTCCACCGAGGCGGGGTGGGCGTAGACCTTGTTCTCGCTCGCGAGCGCCGCCGCAGAGTACTGGGCGATCATCAGGCCGGAGTGGAGGCCGGGGTCAGGCGAGAGGAACGCTGGCAGCCCCGAGAGGTCGGGGTTCACCAGCTGCTCCACGCGCCTCTCGGAGACGTTGGCCAGGGTGCAGACGCTCAGCCCCAGATAGTCGAGGATCATCGAGAGGGGCTGGCCGTGGAAGAGCCCTGCGCTGAAGACCTCGCCGGTCTCGGGCACCACGAGGGGGTTATCGGTGACCGCGTTGAGCTCCGCGCGAAGGACCTCGGTCACGTGCGCGAGGGCGGTCTTCACTGCGCCGTGGATCTGGGGGACACAGCGCAACGAGTAGGGGTCTTGGACGCGGTCACAGTCCGTGTGGGAGGCGATGACCTCGGAGCTGGAGAGGCAGGCCCGGACGTTGCTCGCGGTGCGGCGCTGCCCCTCGCTGTTCTTGAGCCGCGCGAGGAGGTCCTGGAAGGGCCGGTCGCTCCCATGGAGGGCCTCGATGGAGAGGGAGGCGATGGCGTCGGCGGCGCGCGAGAGGTTGCTCGCCCGAACAACGCTCACCACGGCGGAGGCCTTCATGATCTCCGTACCATTGATCAGGGCCAGGCCCTCCTTGGCCTCGAGGGCAAGCGGCTCAAGGCCCGCCTCCTGGAGCCCGTCGGCCGCGTTCATCCGGCGGCCGCGAACCCAGGCCTCGCCAGAACCCATCATCGCCCCCGCCATATGTGACAGCGGAGCCAGATCGCCGCTCGCTCCCACCGATCCCTGCTGGGGAACGACCGGAACGAACTCCGCGTTGAACACCGCCGCGAGGTGCTCCACCAGCTCGAGGCGCACGCCGGAGACCCCGCGGAGGAGGCTGTTCAGGCGCAGGACCTGGGCGATCCGCACCTCCCGAATCGGCATGGGCTCGCCGATGCCGACGCAGTGAGAGAGGATCAGGTTGCGCTGCAGCTCCGCGAGATCCTCTCCGGCCACCGCGACGTTCTTGAGGCGTCCGAAGCCGGTGGTCAGCCCGTACACCACGTCGCCCGCCTCGACGTGCGCGTCGACCATGGCACGCGAAGCCTGGATCCCACCGTGGCAGGCCGGGTCGATCTCGACCCTCATCTGCTCGCCGCGGACGAGCGGTTCGAGGTCCTCGAGCGACAGGGAGGCGCCGTCGAGGCGAAGAACGTTCGGCGCTTGGGAGGTCATGGGACGCGATCTTAGCCTCCCGGGCGTACCCCGGCTCGCGCTCAGCGGCCGCCTTCCTCAGGATCCAGGCACCGGGTTCCCGAGGGCCCCCGCACCTGGCTCCTCAAGATCCCCGGACCCGGAGCCGCTCCTCAGCAGTCTGCCCCTGGATCGCCCCGGAGGGCAGGCTGCCCCGGACCCTGGCTCGCTCTTCTCCCACCTCGAGCACGGTCCCGGGCACGACCTGGACCCCTCGCCAGCTCGCGGTCACCCTCCACGTCCCCCGCTCAAGGTCGCCCAGGATCAGCTCCGCTCCAGCCCCGAGCACCTGCTCCCCCTCGGGAGCGCCCTGAATACGGACCTCGACCGGTAGCCCCTGAAAGCGGCCTGGGAGGTTCACCTCCACCTCACCCGTGAGCACCTCCGCGTCCTGCAGGCTCACGGTGACCTCTTTGGTCCCCTGTTTGACGACGCCGACCCCGCTGCGCGTCCCGGCCTTTGTCGTCGCGGTCACGTAGTAGGC